>JADMIO011721452.1_pt1 | contig 37561 bp, 39 predicted proteins | sample 8958161 | NCBI WGS metagenome assembly JADMIO01 (sample SAMN16585339, study PRJNA669376) | soil metagenome | isolation source: Crop rotation soil | place: USA: Cullars Rotation, Alabama | collected 2011 | reverse complement strand
CCGCGACTTCAAGTCACGTGAATTCCAAGCTTCGGATCCCACTGTGCTGGAAAGGCCGCCTGCGCGCCGTTGTTGCCGCTCGAGCCGGTGTCCACTGTAGGCCGCGTGATCAACCAGCGCCCGTTCAGCGACGTCGGCGTCGTATCCGTCGGCGTCTGCTGTCCTGCGTCAGCGTTCGCGACGGGACCGGAGTTGCCGGCGGTGGTCGGCATGACAGGGTTCTTCTGGCGCATCTGCACGAGGCCGAACTGCGCGACGTTCTTGTTCTCGGTGATGGCCTGGTACATCGCGGCGCGCGCGATGGCGAGGCGCGCCGGCGCGCCAAACCGCGCATACGCGCTGTCCTTGTCGACGACGACTGAAATTTTCGTCCCGTTGAACTTGTCGCCGGTCCCCGAGGTGGCAAACGACAGGTTCTCGTACTTGCGGCGATAGGTCGCCGTCGTGTTCAGCGCGGTCACACCGAGCGGCACCTCGTACGGCGCGCCGGTCCTCGTATAGATGAACGGGTCGTAGTACGCGCTGGTCGCCGTCGCCGTCGAGACATTCGTCGGGTCGGTGGCGGCGTCGCGCTGCATGCGGTTCGACGTGTCGACGACGAAGACGACGTTCGGCGCCGCCGGAAACATCTTCGCCGATCCAGGGGCCGCATACGTCTTCAGAAACGCGAGCGGATCGATTTGCGCGAACGCAGACGTCGGCGAGATCGCCATGACGGCGACGACGACTGCACCGCGCGCCAACGAGCGCAAACAGGGTCTCACTAGTGGATTCCTCCGCCGAACATGTCGAGCGTCTGCATCGTCAGCGCCTTGCCCGGCGTCTGCACGGCCGCCTTGCGGGCGCGCCGGTTCTGTTCGTCCTGACCGCGCTGCCCCGTGTAGCCGCGCTCGAGCTCGGTCGTATCCTGACTGCGCGAGACCGTCACCTCGATCGTCTTGTGCGCGCCGCGCGGGCCGAATGCCTCCGCGCGCAGCGCGATCACGCCCGAGCCGGGATTACAGCCGGGCGGCCCGAGGTTGGAATCGCAGGCGAGCGCGCCGTCCTTCGTCGGATCGTTGTCGTTTTCCGACGGATCGTCCGCCACCATCAGCATCACGAAATACGGCGAGTTGATCGTGTCGGTCGAGGGCAACAGGTCCTGCAGGTTGCCGTACGCGTACGCCCGCCACCGGGGGTTGTTCGTGCCCCACGGCCGTTCGGGGTTTGTCGTCGACGTGAGGTCGGCGTCGCTGCACGTCGTCGTCTTCTGGCAGTTCGCCATGTTGACGGCTTCGTCGAGGCGGATCGTCGAGCCGTCCTGCAGCGTCCGGACGGCGCTCAAGGCCTGGCCGTCCACGAACGCCGACTGCGTGGAACCGTCGAGCAGCTTGTTCCAGTCCTTGACCGTCAGGATGTCCGTCATGGCGCGCTCGAGCACCGCGTCAGCGGCGTACAGCGCCTCGGAGCTGTTCCGATAGTTGCCCGAGATGAGCGTCTCGGTGCTCGTCGTGAGCACGAGGGCGACGCCGAGCGCGGTCATGAGCAGCATGGCCATGATCGCCACGACGAGCGCGACGCCCTGTTCGTCTTTCGCTCGGCTGAAGCCGTCGCGCTCCATCCCGATAGTCGTGAGCCGGACGTGTTCGCGAGCCATCATCGACCGAGATTGAGATTGCGAGGCGTGACCTCGAAATGGACTTCCTGATCGGGCGCCCACCGTTGCGCGTCCCTCGACGTGCCGCCGCGTGTGAAGAGCACGCTTGCCGGACCGCGCAGCGACGCGAGCGCCGCCTGGACGCGAACCGTCACGCCAATCTTCCGGATGCGCAGGAGATCCGCGTCCCACCTGTTCACGTGGGTGCTGTTCGGGCACCACGGACCGTCCGTGAGCTGCGCCGCCGTCAGTTTCACGAGCCCGGTCCCGGCTGCGCCGAGCGCCGGGAGCTTCGGTGACTGATCGGCGTTGAAGACGCAGTTCTCGCCGGCCGCGAACGGCGCGATCGCGTTCGGGGGCGGAACAGGCTTCGGGCCATATGTCGTCCACGGGCCCACCTCGGCGTCGAGCGCTTTCGACTCGATTCGCATCGGGGGCTGCGGATCGCCGTAGTACTCGAAGTTGAGGCCGACGACGTTGTCGACGACCGGCACGTCGGGATTGCCGGTGCCGTCGTAATACATCAACTGATTCGTGTCGGCTTTCAGCCAGTACTCGAAGTACGCGGCCTGGACGATCTTCGTCTTGTCGGCCTGGTAGTCCGTGTACGTGAGCTTGTCGTTGTTGTGCTGGATGTGCAGTGCGTTTTCCTGCACGTTGGTGATCGTGAAGATGTCGTAGTAGCCGCTGTCGTCGTACATCAACGCGACCATGCCTTCCTTGAAGCCGCACAGGTCGTCGCTCGGCGGACAGTTCTGCTCCTTGTTGACGCCGATCTCCACCGACTTCAAGCTCGGACTCTTTTGCGAGAGCGACGTCTGCGCGATCGTCGGCGGGACGTAAATGACGGTGATGACGTCGGTCCGAAACGTGCCGGCCGGGTCGTCCGCGACCGTGCCCTGTCGGAACGGCATCACGGGCGCGAAGAAATACGTGAGCGATCCCGACATCGATCCCTGGTACGCGCCGCCGCCGGCCATCACGATGTCCTTGTAGAGCGTGTCGCTCGCCACGCGGAGGCGCTGCTGCATGTCGGCCACTTCCGGCTGCGTCTGGAACGCGCCCTGGGCCGGGTTCATGAGGCTGAACACACCAGCAGTGACGGCGAGCATGATCGTCATCGCGACCATGAGCTCGATGAGCGAGAATCCGTCCGCGCGGCGCGGGTCGTGTGGCATGACCTACGTAGCCTTTCGAGTCTTGACGCTGATGATCCGCGCCTCGTCGGGCAGCCGCTTCACGTCGACCGTCGTATCGGCGGTGCCCCGGTCGCGGTACCGCGTGACGAGCACCTGCAGCACGAGCGTGTCGTTCGGATTCGTCGGCAGCGGCTCAATCGACCAGCGGCGGATATAGCTCGTGTTCACCGGAGGCGTGGTCCCGCCGCCGAGCGATACACCGGTACGGTCCAGGAAATCGCAGTAGCCGCTGGTGTTCGCCTTCAGCGCTCCCGTGGGCGACGGGCTCAACCCTTTGCCGCCCGTCGGCGCCGCCGGCGTCACGGTGGTGTCGGTCACCGTATCGGTGATCGCGAGCGAGTTGGTGTCGAAGCCGAACGTCAGCGCGCGGAGCTGCTCCATCTTCTGCTGGGCGAGCAGCGCCGCGTACGTCGTGCTGCGCGCGTTGCTGTTCGCGCGCGTCGACATGACGAACAGCTGCGCGAGCGACGTCAGCGCGACCGCGAGGATCGTCGTCGCCACGAGCACCTCGATGAGCGAGAAGCCGCGTTCAGCGGTCCATGAGGATCTTGCCAAGTCCGTTCACCGTGATGTTCTTCGTCTGGCCCTTGCGCGACAGCGTGATCGTGACCGTTCCGATTTGCGTGGACGTCGCATCGCACGCCGCCTGACAGGCGGTATGCACCGTGCCGTTCGGCCAGAATTCGAGCGTGCGTTTCGCCGTGAACGTCGTGCCCTGCGTGAGGTACCGCACCGCGCCGTCGTTGTTCGGCCGGGACAGACGGCTCTTGTCCGTCCCCGTCGGCATATAGGGATATGAAGCCTCGTTACAGCGCGTCGCGTTCGTGTCCGCGTCGGCGGCATCGGGCTGCCCCGGCAGTCCGATCAACTCCACGGCTCGAACCCGGCCGGCAGACGGACAATCGAACCGCACGCGCATCGGCCGATTCGCAGACACCGCCTTGAGGCGCGCGAACTGGAGCTCGCGCTCGACGTCGCGAACCGACATGCCGAGCCGCATCCTGTCGATGGTGCTGACGAGCTGAGGCGTCGCGATGGCGGAAATGATGCCGATGAGGCCGACGACCACCAGCACCTCTACGAGCGAGAACCCACGCGACGAACTGCCGCGCGACCAAACCGGCTTCATGTGTGGAGATGACGAGAGCAACGGGACTGCCATCGGCCGGCCCGGCTGGCGAGGCTGGCTGTTAACTACCTGTTCCGCTGAACCTTAGCCGTCACTGGTGCACGCTGGTCGAAGCACAGACACGCGCGACAGGAGTCCCGTTTCGTTACGTTCGGTAACAGTACTGGGAAGGCTCAGCTCGAATCCGGCCGGGCTCAAACGGGAGCGGCCGTCGGCAGCGTAATCAGCAGCCGGGCACCGCCGCCGGGGGCCGAACTGACGACGATTCGCCCGTTGTGAAACACGATGATCTTTTGAACCAGGGCGAGCCCGAGGCCAGTGCCGTTGCGCTTGGACGTGAAGAACGGCCGGAACACGCGCTCGCGCAGCGCGAGAGGGATGCCGGGACCGTTATCGGTGACGGCGATGCGCGACGTTTTCTGCGCCGCGTCGATTTCCGAGGTGATCGCGATGAGCGGCGCCACCGACGCACCAACGCACGCTTCCAGCGCATTTCGCAGCAGGTTGCTGAAGGCCTGCCGCAGCAAGACCTCGTCGCCGTCCACGACGCCGAAGGTGCCGCTGACCTCGACCGAGCCGCCCTGTTCGACCGCGTCCGGCCTCACCTCTTCAGCTGCGCGCGCGCAGATGGCGCCGAGGTCGACGCGCGTGAGCACCAACTGCGCAGGCCGCGCGAAGTTGAGGAAGTTGGTGACCACCTGACTGAGCGACTCGGTCTCGGCGCGAATGCCTTCGACATACTTGCGGTACGCCTCCGGCAGCGCGTCGAGATCGAACAGCTTGCTGTACCCGTGGATGGTCGCGAGCCCGTTGCGGAACTCGTGTGCGATGCCCGCCGTCAGTTCGCCGACCGTCGCGAGGCTGTCCTTCAACCGCAGCTGTTCCTCCAGATCCTGAACCGCCGTCAGATCGGTGAACAGACAGATCGCGCCGTTCAAGCCGCCCTTGTCGTCGAAGAGCGGCGACACCGTGACGCCGACGTGCATCTCCCGGTGGCCGTTCGCCGGCAGCACGACCGTCCGTCGGACGATGGGCGTCGCCGTCGACAGGCATTCGTCGATGACGTCGAAGAGCGGTTTGTCACGAGGCGATCGGTGCTGCGCGCCCGGCAATGCCGACTCGGGAATCGCGAGCATCCGATGTCCGGCAGGATTCAGAATCCGGACTTCACGATTCAACCCGGCGACGAGGAGACCCGCGGTGAGGCTGGAGATGATTTCGCCGCTCAGCCGCTCGGACGCGTCGGCGCGCGCGGCCGTCGCACGTTCCTGCGCCTTCAGTTTCGTGACCGCTTCGTGGAGCGCGACGGAGAGCAGCGCCGTTTCCGCGCTGCTGCCTTTGAGCGATCGCCGCGCGTCCTTCGCGGCCGCGAAGAACCGGAGGATGGCGAACGTCAGGATCGCGACGAGGCACGTGACGAGCGCGGTGAGGCCCAGGAACGCGTACGCGCTCGGCGTCAGCGTCAGCTGGGCGAGCAGGAGCATCGCCATCACAGCATCCCCAGGTACCAGTCGAGAATCTGGTTCCCCGCGAACGCGGCAACGGCGGCGCCGAGCGCGAGGAAGCACCCGAACGGGAGCTGCGATGCGAGGCCGCCTCGCCGCGTCGCGATCATCAGCACGCCGATGATCGACCCGAGGAACGACGCGAGCATCAGCGTCAGCAGCGTCAGCTTCCATCCGAGGAAGGCGCCGATCATCGCCAGCATCTTCGGATCGCCCATGCCGAGCGCTTCGATCTTGCGAATCCAGAGCCAGAGGTAGAACGTCGCGAGCAGCACGCCGCCGCCCGCCACGATCCCGATGAGCGACGACTCCCATCCCGGTTCGGTCACCAGGCTGAACAGGAATCCGACAACGATCCCCGGCAGCGTAATCGCGTTCGGCAGCAGATGATGCTCGAGGTCGATTGCGAACAACACGAGCAGCGCGCACCCGAAGATCAGGCGCGACGCGAGAAGCGGCGTCCAGCCGTAGTACCAGAACGCCGCGGCGAACATCGCCGCCGTGATCGCCTCCACGAGCGGATAGCGGACGCCGATCGGCGCGCGGCACGTCCGGCATCGGCCGCGCAGGATCATCCAGCTGACGATCGGAACGTTCTCGTACCAGGACAGCTCGCGCCGGCAGTTCGGACAGGCCGACGCGGGAAAGACGATCGATGAGCCGAGAGGGAGCCGGTAGATGCAGACGTTGAGGAAGCTGCCGACAACGGCGCCGAACAACGCCGCGATGACGACCAGCGCCGACGATGGCAGTTCCGTCATGCCGGTGGACGCGCCTGCTGCGCCGCCGGCGGTTCGGCCGGCAGCGGCCAGAGGGGCGACGACCGCGACAGCCGGACGCGCCCGGCCGCGTCGATCTCGTACGGCGTTCCCGCGGGATCCACCGGAACGCCCCTGAGCCGTTGAACGAGCGGCGCCCAATCGGTGACCGGTGCCTGCTGGCCGGCGGCCGCCTGATTCACGAGCGCCTGCAATTGATCGATCTGATCGAGCGCATTCAACTGCCGGAGACGTCGCTCGGCGTCGCGGCGCAGCCAATCGTTCTCCGCGCTCTCGCGCAGCGCCATCCACATCAACCGCGACGACCGCCGGTCCCCTCCCTGCGCGAGCGTCGTCGCGGCGAGGGAACCGAGCCACCACGGCGCGCCAGGCACTTCGCTCGCGCGCTGAAAGTACCGCGCCGCCTCGCGGTAATCGCGCCGCCACCAGTAGTGAATGAAGCCGATATCCTGCAGGTACTCCCATTTGTCCGGACGCTCGCGCAGCCCTTTTTCGAGCAGCGCGATCGCGAGATCCGGGCGTCCTGGACCACCTGGCGGCGGCTCGGCGAGGAAGATCGAACCGAACCGATAAGCGATGTTGAACCGCGGGTCGAGTGACGTGGCAAGGTCGAGCATCGGGTAGAGCGCTCCGTAGCGGGGCCGCGCGGCATCGACCATCGTGTCACCGCGCTCGAGCGTGCGCCGCGTCCCGCCGAAATATTGCACCGCGCGGATCCAGTACACGTCCGCGGCGAGCGTCCGGTATTCGAGCGATGCGCGGCTGACCGCCCGCGCCGAGGTGAAGTAGACGGACTCGTCGGCCGGGTCGGATGCCGCGTACAGACGCTCGCGCACGCGCACGACGCCGATCGCGGCGGCAATCAGCGCGGCGACAACGACGACGCCGAAACCCACACGGCGGATCTCAGGCGAAGCAACCACTGGCGTTCTCACACCTGCGCACCGGGCTTTCTCTATATGTCTTTTTCGTGATTTCGTGATTTCGTGGTTTCGTGCGTTTCGTGTTTCGTCACTTGAAATCTCTCCTCGAGAAAATCAGCACCGACGCCGTCACCAGCGCGGCGATGTACAGCAGTCCGTACGCGACGGTCAGCGCGATGTATCCGGCGGCAACCGGTTGAGCGTGGACCACCTGCTGCTTGACATCGAACGCGGCAAGGTTCGGCAGGACCCAATAGACCCCGCGCGCCAGGTACACCGCCATCGGCGAGTCGACCACTTGATCGAAGTTCCTGAGGTCCGCGCTGAAGTGGCCTGCGACGAACAACGCGAACGTGAACGTGGCCGACAGGATCGGCGTCGAGAACGTCGAAAAGAAGAGCGCGATCGCCGTGACGACCGCGAGCTCCGCGAAGATCAGCCCGATCGCCTTCAAGAGCGCCGGGTCGAGCGCCGGCGCGTCCAGCGCCTGCAGCACGCCTTCGGGCGCCGTCCAGCGCATGTACGCCAGCACGACATAGAGCGCCGCCGCCATCACCGAGACGTTCACCGCGAGCGTCAGCACCAGGCCGGCGTACTTCCCGACGACGAGCTCCCGGCGCTCGATGGGCTTCGACAGCAGGCTATAGATGCTGCGCCGCTCGACTTCCTTCGACACGAGCCCGATACCGATGAAGACCGCGATGAACAGGCCGAACAGCGACGTCGCGGCGAGCCCGAGGTCCTTGATGATCTTGATGTCCTGGCCGGCCGTGAGCTGGCCGATGAGAAACGACGCGCCAATCATGAGGACCGCGAACAGCACGAGGTTGTACAGAACCTTGTCGCGCACCGATTCGCGGAAGACGTTCACGGCAATCAGCGCGGTCGCCCTCACGACACCTTCCGATGTTCGTCGTGACTCTCGCGTCCCGGCGGCCGCGCGTCCGATGCACTCACCTGCTGCACGAAGAAGTCCTCGAGCGTCTGGCGAATCGGGTTGAGCGAGACGAGCTCCGCGCCGGCGGAGACGGCCTCGGCGAGCGTCCGCTCGGGCGCGGCGTCGAGCGGCAGCTCGAACGCGTATCGTCCCTCGGCGATGCGCACGCTGCGGCGCGCGTTCGCGGCGAGCTGCTGCAACAGCGCGTCGCTGACGCGCGCGAGCACCAGCTCCCACCCGCTCGCGCTGAAATGCGCGAGGTCGGCGAGGCGGCCGGCCGCCACCAGGCGTCCCTGCGCGAGGATCCCCACACGGGTGCAGAGCGCCTCGGCGTCGCTCAGGACATGCGAGCTGAAGAACACGGTGCACCCGCGATCGCGCAGCCGCAGAATCAGCGCGCGCACGTCGCGGCGGCCGAGCGGGTCGAGGCCGGACATCGGCTCGTCGAGAATGACGAGCTCCGGTTCGTTGATCAGCGCCTGCGCGATGCCGACGCGCTGCAGCATCCCCTTCGAGAACTTGCGCAGCTGCAGCCGCCGCTCGGCGCCGATGCCCACGTCGTCGAGAAGACGCGCGGCGCGCCGCCGGCTCTCCGAACGGGAGAATCCGAACAGGCCGCCGAAGTACGCCAGCAGCTCCTCGGCCGTCAGGTAGTCGTAGAAGTACGGATTCTCCGGAAGGTAGCCGATGCGGCCTTTGACGGCGCGATCGCCGAGCGGGCGGCCCAGCATCTCCGCCCGGCCGGCAGAAGGAAAGACGAGCTGCATCAGCAGCTTGAGCGTCGTCGTTTTTCCGGCGCCGTTCGGGCCGAGGAAGCCGAACACCTCGCCGGCCTCGACATCAAGCGTGAGCCGATCGAGCGCGCGATACGGCCGCTTGCGCCAGAACCCGACGGCGTAGTCTTTGGTCAGCTCGAACGTCGAGAGCGCTGACGGCACATGCGCTATTTCGTCGCGCCCGCCCGCTTCAGCTCGTAGGCGATCGCCTGCTCGAAGTACTGCGGCGCGAGGACGCCCTCGAACTTCACACCGTTGATGAAGAGCGTTGGCGTGGAGCGGACGCCGAGCTGGTGGCCCAGGCCGATGTCCCCTTTCACGAGCTCGAGCGTCGACTGATACTTCGCCTCGAAATCCGGAACCTGGCCGACGTCCTTTGCAGCCTGCCGAACCACCGGAGGCGTCAGCGTCGGCTGATTCGAGAACAGCCACTCCTCCATCGCGTCCATCCGATTGTGCTGCTGTGACAGCCGCACGGCGACCGCCGCCTCACACGCCGATGGATGGGGGCCGCCGCCCGCCACGTTCACGTTGCACTCGGAATCGAGCGGGTAGTCCTTCAGCACGAACTTGACGGCGCCGGGCTGCTGCGCCTCGTACTTCTGAAGGATCGGCTTGTACGCGTAGAACGCCTGCTTGCAATAGGGACACTGAAAATCGCTGAAGTCGACAATCAGGACCTTCGCGCCCTCTGCGGGAACGACGATCGGAATGCGCGGCGCCGTCGCCATCACCCGCTCGAACTCCGTCGTCTGCTCCGGAGTTGCCGGAGCGGGCGCGGCTGCAGCCGCGTCAGACGAAGCAGCGCCTTCGCGCGGAAAGAACGCGAGCGTCGAAGCGGCGCCGGCGAAAAAAAGCACGGCGATGGTCATGGCCAGCGGACTGCCGATCAGCACACGCAGATCGCGGGAGGCGCGCCGAGGAAGAGTAGTCATGGGAAAAGAAGTCGCCGCGCCGGACACGATGAACAGACCGATCACGGCGGCATACGTGATCAGGCACAGCACGCAGTAGGTTTTGAGCACGACAACGGACGCGTACCCGAGATACAGGACGACGGCGAGCGCCAGCGTCGACAAGACGAAGAGGTAGCCCGGAACGCTCTCACGGACGGTCTGCCGCGCGGTCATGCCGGCGAGCACCAACAGGCCGGCGACGACAAACCACAACGCCCCGAACACGGCCACGGGGACGCCTTGATACGTGCTGTACCGGCTCAGATACACCTGAGTGCAGCTGACGGTCTCGCTGACGTCGCAGAAGCTGTGGTACGTGGGATCGAAGACGAGGCGGTAATGAACGTATGCCGCGGCGGTCGACACGCCGAGGCCGACGAGGGCACACAGCAGCGCTATGCGAGCGGCCGTTCTGCTCATGGTCGTGGCCATTGACGCGGCGACACGCGGACGTCGCTCCGTGGCGTCAGATCAGCAGTCTAACGTACGAGACCAACGGCCGCACGAAACGCGGTGCCGCGCGTCCGCGACCGGAAAAGAAAAAGGCAGGGCGACGGAAGTCGCCCTGCCTCGAGTCGTGCGAAACGAGTCGTCGTTACTGAACCGGAACCGTCGCCGTGTTGACCGTGTCCTTCGTGAACGTCGCGCCGTCCTTGTCCTGGAAGATCGTGCTGCGCTGATCCGTGCCGAACGAGCGCTGACCGGTCGAGCCGAGCGCGCTCGGGTGCGCCTCTCCGAAGTACGAGGCCAGAGCGTCGTTCGCCGAAGCGTTGCAGGTGGCGGCCTTGGCCGTGACCACGTCGGCCACCATGCCCGCGCCGATGTTCACCTTGTAGCCGCTCTTCGTGCTGTCGTTGGCCTTGAGGTCGGGGCTGATGAAGCCCGCGCCACCCGCGCCCGGCGCCTTGTACAGGTCGGCGAGGTCGACCGCGTAACCACCGTTGGCGCAGCTCGACGAGTAGGTCGACTGGGCGCTGTTGACCGCGCGCATCGAACCGATCGCCGACGCTTCGTTGCCTGACATACGGGCCTTCAGAAGGCCAGGAACCGCGATGGCCGCGATGATGCCGATGATCGCAACCACGATCAGCAGCTCGATCAGCGTGAAGCCCTTTGATTCTCGAATCTTCATTACGTTCTCCTCAGTTAATGTGCTGTTGCTCGGCGTGTTTGCCGTCGCGGTTTATTACAGGAGCAACCGTGGTGCCAGAGGACCGGCAGGTCAACTTGTCGACGTAAACTGCTGATTGTCGGGGTATTAGCCCGTCCACCCGTGTAGGACGATCGCTGGCGGACGCGACGACCGACAAATCGTGTCAACTTCGGTTGACAGCGATTGTCAGTACGACAAAGTGTGGCGGGTCGGAGGGTGCCGCGGGCGCGGCACCCCGTCAGGGCTATTGCACGGGAGTGGTCGCTGCGGCAACCGACGCAGCGGTGAACACGGCGCCGGTGTTGTCCTGGAAGATCGTGGTGCGGTGGTCCGTTCCAAACGACCGCGTTCCCGTCGTGCCGAACGTGACCGGATGCGCCTCGGCGAAGTAGGAGGCGACTGCCGGCGCGACGTTGTTGCACGTGCTGGCCTGCTGCGTGATCACCGTCGCCACGGTGCCGGGGCCGACATTCACCTCGTAGCCGCTCTTGACGATCCCGTTGGCCGCGAGGTCCGGGCTCACGAACGCCGCGCCGCCGACGCCGGCCGGCGCCGCGGACAGCGCTGTCAGCGAGGGCGCATAGCCGCCATTGGCGCAGCTCGCGGAGAACGTCGACTGCGCGCTGTTGATCGCGCGCAGCGATCCGATGGCTGACGTTTCGCTGCCCGACATGCGCGCGCGAAGCAACCCTGGAACGGCAATCGCCGCGATGATGCCGATGATCGCGACGACGATCAGCAGCTCGATGAGCGTGAAACCGGCGGAAGTGCGCACCTTGGCCATAACATGTCTCCCGGTCCGGCTAAAGCCGGACACTACGACGGGCCCCTGATTGACGAACGATGCGCAACTCTACCGCAAGTTGTACTTTTTTACATAGTACCGGAAGGATCGGAAACTCATCCCGAGCAGCTCCGCCGCCTTCACTTGCACACCGCCCGCGCGCTTGAGCGCTTCGGCGATATACCCGCGCTCTATCTCTTTGACGTGCGACTCGAGATCAAAGCCGGTGGCGGGAAACGTATCGGCGACCGTCGCGAGTGGGCGTACAGCGCTCTCGCCCTTGATCGCGGGCGGAAGACTGTCGGGAAGGATCGTCGGCGTGGCCTCGAGCGCGACGGCACGCTCGATGACGTTCTCGAGCTCGCGGATATTCCCGGGCCAATCATGGCGCTTGAGCTGCTCGAGCGCGGCGTGTGAGAGGCCGGTGATCTGTTTGCCCATCTGCTCGTTGTATTTCGCGAGGAAATGGTCGGCGAGCAGGGGGATGTCCTCGCGGCGGTCCCGCAGCGGCGGAAGCACGATCGGAATCACGTTGATGCGGTAGTACAGGTCTTCGCGGAAACGCCCCTCGGCGACGGCCTTCGTCAGATCCTGGTTCGTCGCCGCGATGACGCGGATGTCGGCCTGCAGTTCCTCGAGACCGCCCACCCGCCGGAAACGCCGCTCCTGCAGCACGCGCAGCAGCTTCACCTGCATCACGGGGCTCATCTCGCCGATCTCGTCGAGGAAGATCGTGCCCCGCTCGGCCACCTCGAGCAGCCCCTTCTTGTTGCTGTCGGCGCCCGTGAACGCGCCGCGCATATGTCCGAACAGCTCCGACTCGAGGAGCGTCTCCGGCATCGCCCCGCAGTTGAGCGACACCATCGGCTTGTCCCGCCGCAGCGAGTGGAAATGGATCGCCTGCGCGACCAGGCCCTTGCCGGTGCCCGATTCGCCGGTGAGCAGGATCGTGCTGTTCGTCCGCGAGATCGTCTCGACCATCTTGAAGACGCCGAGCATCGACTCACTGCGCCCGATGATGTTCGAGAACTGGTGGGACAGTCCGAGCGTCCGCTTGAGCAGCACGTTCTCCTGACGCAGCTGCCGATTCTCGATCTTCTCGCGCACTTTCATCTTGAGGAGATCGATATCGAACGGCTTGCTCAGGTAGTCGCACGCGCCCAGGCGCATCGCCTCCACAGCCGTTTCGGTCGAGGCGAACGCGGTAATCATGATGCCGAGGATGTCCTGATCGATCTTTTTCGCCGCGCGCAGCACGTCGACGCCGCTCAGATCCGGCATCTTGATGTCGGAGATCAGCAGATCGACCGGTTCGCGGTTGAGCAGATCGATGGCCATGCGGCCGTTCTCCGCGAGGATCACCTCGTATCCTTCGCGACGGAGGACGATTGCCAGCAGCTCGCGCATCGACCGTTCATCGTCGACGACCAGAATGCGCGGCGCACGGCGGTCCGGCGACACGGCAGCATCGCTCGACGGTTCCTTTGGTTGTGCGGCTCGTTCCATAGAATCCGATCGCGCCCACCACGGTGGCGGAACCGTCTTAGCGGTCCGCCGCGCGAAGCGCGGCAAAAACAAGAGCGGTCAACCAGCGGTGGGCGGGTCGATCGGCAGCGCCGGCCGCTGGTTGAGGGGCAGTACTCATGTCGTGGCGACGGCTCGTGCGGGGAGGTGGACGGCCACCGACGTCCCTTTCCCCGGCTGCGAGCTCACGTGAATCTCGCCGTTGTAGTCGGTGACGATGCGGTGGACGATCGCGAGTCCGAGACCGCTGCCCTTCGCAAACGAGCCATGGAACGGCTGAAACAGGCTGTCGAGCTCTCCCGGCGCGATGCCGATCCCCTGGTCGGACACCGTGACGACCACCCCGTCGGACCCTGATTCCTGCGCGGCAACGAGACGCAGCTGCCCGCCGTCGGGCATCGCGCGGAGACCGTTGGTCGCGAGGTTCCAGACGATCTGCTTCATCTGGCCCTCGTCGGCGTCGTACCACAGTTCCGTCGCGGGCACGTCGACGACGACGTCGTGATCGTCGCGGACGTCAGGGCTGTTGCGCAGCAGCAGCGCCGTTTCGTTGAGCACGGTCCTCACGTCGAAGCGCGAGACCTTGAACCGCTGCGGCCGCGCATACGCGAGGAACGAGCGGATCGTCGTGTTCAGCCGCTCCGATTCGCGGAGCACGATGTCCATCAACTGCTCCTGATCGGCCGTGAGCGGCAGCTCCTGGCGCAGAATCTGGATCGAGCCCGACATCGACGCGAGCGGGTTCCTGATTTCGTGCGCGATCCCGGCGGCCATTTCACCGACCGCAGCGAGCCGCTGCTGAATCGCGGACGTGCGCTCCAGCTTCTTGATGGCAGTGACGTCCTGAAAGGTGAACAGGAAGCCGGCCCGTCCTCCGGGCGTCTCGAGATGCGTCGCCGCGAGGCCGATGTCCATCTCGCCGCGCGCGTCGGCGGGCCTGTACTTGATCTCATGCCGCCGCGTCCGCGATCCCTTCGTCGCGAGATCCGCGTTGATCGCCTCCATCAGGGCCTCTGGCAGCTGCAGGACCTCGCTGATCGGTCGGCCCACTGCATCGCGCGACGCAATGCCTGTAATGGCCTCTGCGGCACGGTTCAACGTGAGCACGCGGTGTGAGTGATCGGTGGTGGCCAACCCGCTGGGAAGGCTGTCGATGACGTGCTGGTTCAGCGCCTGGAGATCCGCGATGACCGTGGAGGCCCGCGCCAGCCGCACGTCCGCCGACTCGAGCCGATGCGCGAGCGACCCGCCGAGGAACGCGACGCTGAAGAACCCCAGGAGATTCAGCGAAACGGTGTACGCGGCGAACGATCGCGACGGCAGCGCGGCTTCGGGAATCCACGAGGCGGCGACGAGGCCGGAGGCCGCGAAGTACTGAGCAAGCACCAGTCCCACGTAGAGAACCGCGCTCAGCGTCGCGACCATGAAGCCGCCGCGACGGTACCGGACGGTACTGCCCGCGATGATCGGCAGCACGTACAGGAAACTGAAGAAGCTGCTGATGCCTCCGGTCAGGTAGATGAACGCCGAGACGATGACCGCGTCGCCGCTCAGCTGCAGGTCGAGCAGCCACGGATAGCGCTCGACGTAGCGGACCGTCAGCGCGTACGCGATGGTGAGCGCGTACGTCAGCCCGATCAGAAAGAAGAACGGGTTGACCGGAAAGAGGCCCGGCGCCGTCAGCTCCGCGAACGTCGCGGAGCCGAGCAGGACGGTGCCGGCAATCGCCCGCACGGCGATCAACGCCGCCACCTTACGCCGTAGCGGCGCTACGAAGGACACAAAGGCGACCAAGGACACAAAGGAAATGCAAGACCCCGAGGGGCAGAGCGCCGCAGGTAGCGTGGGACAGCGCGCCGCACGCAGCGTGCAACAGAGCGCCCCACGCCGCGTGGGACAGAGCACCCCACGCACCGTGGAACAGAGCGCCGCACGCCGCGCGGGACAGAGCACCCCCCGCAGCGCGGGAAAGAGCGCCGCACGCCGCGTCCAACAGAGCGCCGCTTCGAGGAAGCCAATGCGTATCTCACAAGCTTCTCCTTGGTCTTCCTCTCCCCTTACCCCTCCCTTTGTGTCCTTTGCTGCCTTTGTGACCTTCGCTGACTATGTCAGTTTGGAGATCAAATCGAAGATCGGCAGGTACATCGCGATGACGATGCCGCCGACGACGATGCCGAGCACCGCGATCATGATCGGTTCGAGCAGCGTCAGGAGGCCGGCCACCGCCGTGTCCACTTCTTCCTCGTAGAAGTCGGCGATCTTCGCGAGCATCGTATCGAGCGCGCCCGTCGCCTCGCCGACGCCGATCATCTGCGTCACCATGGCCGGGAACACCTTCGTGTCCTTCAACGGCGCCGAAATCGTCTCGCCGCGCTCGATGCTCTTGCGCGTCGTCATGATCGCGTCTTCGACGATCGCGTTCCCCGAGGTCTTGGCCGTGATCTCGAGCCCGTCCAGAATCGGGACGCCCGAGCTGATGAGCGTCGACAGCGTCCGGCAGAACCGCGCGACGGCGATCTTCCGCATGATGTTGCCGAGCACCGGCGCCTTCAGCACGGTTGCGTCGATGACGCGCCGGCCTTTGTCCGTCGCGTAATAACTCCGGAATCCGTACGCCGCCGCGCCGACACCGACGATGAGGAAGGGAAAGAACCGGACGAGATTGTCGCTGAGCGCGATGACGATGCGCGTCGGCAGCGGGAGCTCGGCGCCAAGGCCCGAGAAGAGCGACGCGAACGTCGGAATGACCTTCCACAGAATGACGCCGACGACGCCGCCCGCGATGACGATGACCGCGATCGGGTAGATCATCGCGGACTTGACCTGGCCGGCGAGCTTGACGGCCTTCTCGATGTAGGTTGCCAGCCGTTTGAGGATCGTGTCGAGGATGCCGCCGGCCTCGCCTGCCGCGATCATGTTCGTGAACAGCGGATCGAACGTCTTCGGATGCCTGCGCATCGCGTCGGCGAGCGACGCGCCCGACTCGACGTCGGTCCGCGTCTGCAGGATGACCGCCGAGAAGTTCTTGTCTTCTTCCTGCGTGCCGAGGATGTCGAGGCATTGCACGAGCGGCAGGCCGGCGTCGATCATCACGGAGAACTGGCGTGTGAAGACCGCGAGGTTCTTGGCCGCGACCCGCTTCCCGATCGATCCGGCCTTGTCTTTCTTGGCTTTCGCGTCGGCTTTCGCGGGCGTGATCTTCGTGACGTTGATCTGCTCGCGGCGCAGCGCGCTGACGGCCGCTTCCATCGTGTCGGCGATACGCTCTCCGCTGACCGTCTGGCCGCCTCGCGTACGACCGGAATAGGCAAACGTGGGCATGGCCTAACTTCTCGTCGGGGCCGGACGCGCCGCGCCGGCGCCCGCCGGCCGATTCAGACCGGCGCCCGGCACGACGCCGACCCCGCGGTTGATCATGTCCTGCAGCTCGTCCCGGTTCGACGACGCCGCCATCGCCGTTTCCAGCGTGACCTGACGCCGCTGATACAAGCTCACGAGCGACTGGTTCATCGTCTGCATGCCGATCTTTTCCTGCCCGGTCTGCATCGCGCCGTAGATCTGATGGATCTTGTCGTCGCGGATCAGATTGCGGATGGCAGGCGTGGGCACCAGGATCTCCAGCGCCACCACCCGGCCGTTGCCGTCGGCCTTGCGGAGGAGCGACTGCGTGACGATGCCCTCCAGCACGAGCGACAGCTGGGTGCGGATCTGCGCCTGCTGGTTCGCGGGAAAGATGTCGATGATGCGGTTGATCGTCTGCGCGGCCGAGTTGGTGTGCAGCGTCGCGAACGTGAGGTGGCCCGTCTCCGCGATGCGCAGCGCCGCTTCCACCGTCTCGAGATCGCGCATCTCGCCGATCAGTACGATGTCGGGGTCCTCGCGCAGCGCGGCGCGCAGCGCGTTGCTGAAGCTGTCGGTGTCCCCGTGCACCTCGCGCTGGTTCACCAGGCAGTTCTTGTGCGGGTGCACGAACTCGATCGGATCCTCGATCGTGAGAATGTGGTCGTGGCGCTCCGAGTTGATCTTGTCGATCATCGCCGCGAGCGTCGTGGACTTGCCGCTGCCCGTCGGGCCGGTGACGAGGACGAGGCCGCGCGGCCGTTCGGCCAGCGTCGAGAGCACGGGCGGCAGGCCGAGCTCGCCGAAGGAGCGGATCTTCTCGGGAATCAACCGGTAGACCGCGCCGACCGCGCCGCGCTGGTTGAACACGTTGCAGCGGAAGCGCGATCCGATCGCCTTGATGCCGAACGAGAAGTCGAGCTCCTTCGCTTCCTCGAAGCGCTTCTTCTGTGCGTCGGTCAGCACGCTGTAGACGAGGCTCTTGCTCAGCGACGGCGACAGCGTCTCCATCGGCAGCCGCTGGAGGTGACCGTGAATTCGAACCTGCGGCGGCGTATCGGTCGCGAGGTGAAGGTCCGAGCCACCCATCTCGACGAGCATCTTCAAGAGCTCCGGCAGCGGCGGCACCTGCGCCTGCGGAGCGGTCGTGACCGGTTCATTCATGGCTGACCTACTTCACCGTCTCCCGAACGACCTCGTCGATCGTCGTGACGCCTTCCTTCACCTTGCGCAGCCCGCTGTGCCGCAGCGTGATCATCCCCTCGTCGACCGCCTTGCGCCGCAGCTCGAGCCCCGACGCGCCCACGAGAATCAGCTCTCGCAGCTCCTCCCCGATCTCCATCACTTCATACAGACCGACGCGGCCCTTGTATCCCGTGTTGTTGCACCGGTCGCAGCCGGCGCCGCGCATCGGCGTGACGATGTTGGCGTCCTCGGGGGTGAACCCGGCCTGGATGAGGGCGTCCGGCGGCAGCGGAGCCGCTTCCTTGCAGTTCGAGCAGACGCGCCTCACGAGGCGCTGCGCGCAGATCAGATGCACCGAGCTCGCGACGAGGAACGGCTCGATGCCCATGTTCATCAGACGGTTGATCGTGCTCGGCGCGTCGTTGGTGTGGAGCGTCGAGAGCACGAGGTGGCCGGTGAGCGCGGCCTTGACCGCGATCTCCGCCGTCTCGAAGTCGCGGATTTCGCCGACGAGGATGATGTTCGGGTCCTGGCGGAGGAACGAGCGAAGCGCCGCGGCGAAATTGAGGCCGATGTTCTCTCGAACCTGCACCTGGTTCACGCCGGCGAGGTTGAATTCGACCGGATCCTCGGCCGTCATGATGTTCGTTTCGGGCGTGTTGATCTTCGCGATCGACGAATAGAGCGTGTTCGTCTTGCCGCTGCCGGTCGGCCCTGTGACGAGCACCATCCCCCACGGCCGCGCGATCGCCGTTTCGAACTTCGCGAGCGACTCCTGCTCGAAGCCAAGCCGCGTCATGTCGAGCATCAGCTTGTCCTTGTCGAGCAGACGGAGCACGATCTTCTCGCCGAACAGCGTGGGCAGGACCGAGACGCGGAAGTCGATCTCCTTCGGCTCGCCGCTTTCGTTGTAGCGAATCTTGATGCGCCCGTCCTGCGGCAGCCGCTTCTCCGCGATGTCGAGCTTCGACATGATCTTGATGCGCGACGAGATCGCGTCGCGGTATTTCATCGGCGGGTTCATGATGTTGTAGAGAATCCCGTCGATGCGGTAGCGGACCCGCAGTTCCTTTTCGTACGGCTCGATGTGGATGTCGCTCGCGCCCTTCTGGATCGCGGACATCAGGACGACGTTCACGAGTCGGACGACCGGCGCGTCCTCGCCCTGCCGGGCCAGCGCTTCGGCGCTGATCTCCTGCAGCTCCTCGAGCACTTCGACGTCGTCGGCATCGCCGCCGAGCGACGCCTGCAGCTCTTCGAGGCCGCGGCTCGCCATCTCGAGCGTGCTGCCGGTGACGGCGCCACCCGCGCCCGGCTTGCCGCCCTTCGCGGCGCCGGCCGGTCCGCCCTTGCCCGGGTAGTACTTCTCGACGGCCTCGGTAATGGCGACTTCGGACGCGACCACCGGTTCGACCGTGTAGCCGGTCATGAACTTGATGTCGTCCATCGCGAAGACGTTGGTCGGGTCCGTCATCGCGATCGTCAGGGTGCTGCCTGACCGGCTGAGCGGGATGATCTGGTATTTCCGGGCGGTCTCCGTGGGGACCAGCTTGACGATGGTCGGGTCGATCTTGAACTGGGCGAGGTTGATCGAGGGGACGCCGTACTGCTTGCTCAGCAGGGCGGTAATCTGCTCGTCCTTGACGAACCCCATCTTGACGAGGTTGAAGCCGAGCTTGCCGCCGTTCGCCTTCTGTTGGGCGAGCGCCTGCTGGAGCTGCTCCGGGGTGATCAATTTCTCCTTGAGGAGGAGCTCGCCTATACGAACAGCCATGAAGAGTGCAGTTTACAGTTGCCTGACAAATTGCGTCAATCGTTGACCTAAAACGTCACTCGCAGAGCGGCGCCCCAACCGCGGCGCCCGCGATCGGTGCCGCCCGTCGCGGCGACATCCACATAGTTCCCGCGGCGGACCGCGACGCTGATGCCGCCGCTCGCCGTGCCGCGCGCCTCGCCAATCACGCTGCGGCCGATGCCGCCGCGGACGCCGAACGTGCGCGCCGTCGTCCAGACCTCCCCACCAAACGCCAGGCGCCGCTCGTCGCCAAGCGGCGTCGACCGCGTCGTCAGATCCAGATCGGCCGACGCGATCGCGCGGCCACGACCCGACGCGACCGCCACGCCGGCCCGAACCTCCCGCGCCAGCGTGAACGTCGCCTCGCCCTCCCCGAACGCCGGCTCGTTGATATTCCGCACCACGAGCGCGCCGCGTAGCGGGCCGACGGACCCGAGCACCCCGACATCGAAGCTCGACTGGAAGTGCGAGTCGCCTTCCAGGTCTTCCGCGGCGTCGAGCGACGCGTCTATCCGCTCTCGCATGTCTGAGGCCGCGCGCCCGCGCACCAGCTTCACCGTCGACGCGACAACGACGTGGCGTCCAAGGGATTGCCCGACCGTGGCACCGAACTCGTTGAGGACCAGCGAGCGCAGAAGGACCTTCGTACTGCCTTGATCTTGTCGGTCGTCGACACCGCCGCCAATAGGGGATGATGGCCGGATCTCGCTCAGCTGTAAGCGGTAATAGCTCAGGCCGAGCGCCGGGTAGGCCAGCGCGAAGCCGCGTGCGGCTGTGTTCCACGAGGGTACGGCACCGTCGGGAGATGGACGGTCCTCCGGCGGCTCGCGCTGGTAGGCGACGTCGATGATCGTGTTGAAGACGGCTCCGCTGGCAAGCCCCGCCGGGTTCCACCAGGTCGCGCTCGCATCATCGGCGACCGCCGTGAAGGCGCCTCCCATCCCCTGCGCGCGGATACCGATGGCTTCGGGCATCTGCGCGTTCGCGCGCGCCGATGCGGTGACGGCCACGACGAGGCACACGAGTGCTCTTCGCATATGGCCTCTCACGTTACGTGATCTCAGGGGCGGGATGGGGGGGATAGGCAGGATGGGCAGGATGGGCGGGATGGGCAGGATGGGCAGGATGGGCAGGATGGGCAGGATAGGCAGGACGGGTGGGATGCGGAACGGACGTGCGGACAGGTGGGATGGGTGGCACCTGGCGCGAGCACCCGGTGTCAAACGCTGCGTGCGCGCGCTATCCGACGAGCACGGCGGCCGCGACCACCGTCGTCCACAGCCCTTTCTTGTCGCCGACGGCCGTCTGCGTGACGTTCTGGGTGCGGACGATCTGGTTCGACAGCCGATACACTTCCTTCTTCTCGTCCCAGCTCTTGTCCGGATCGAACTCGAGGCCGAGGGTCGTCGCGAGCATTTCGGCGGCGAGCTCCTCGGCATAGTCGCCGGCGATGTCCTCGCTCTCGCCGAAGGAGTGATGCTCCGAGAGATATCCGTACAGCTCGCGGTCGCGCGGGATGGCGACGCCGACGGTTGCGGCGATGAGCCGATGCGGCTCGCGGGTGGCGGCCTCCGACATGACGACGAACGTCACCTGGCCCGGCTCCAGCCGTTTGCTTCCCTCCGCGCGCGACAGCAGGCGGCACTTCGGAGGAAAGATGCTCGAGACGCGAACGAGGTTGCAGGCGGCGATGCCGGCCGAGCGGAGCGCGAGCTCGAAGGAGGTCAGTTTCTCCCGGTGCTTCCCAACACCTTTGGTGAAGAACATTTCCTTGGGAACGAATCCGACCACGCCACGCTCCTTCAGAAGGACTGAGCATGGTAAACAGCGCCGCTTGCACTGTCAAGGAACGGAAGGCTCTCGTAGCAGGCGTCGGCTGCTATAATGGTTAGGACCCCTAACCAACCAGCGTGAAAGAGGCTCGACATGTCAGAGCAGCTCCTGCGGTTGGTTAGCCTCTGTTCTCCTGGCGCGCTCTGCGCGCCGAGGACCGCTGTGCGGCCGTTCCGCTGAAGCGAGCTCGTCTCGGCTTCCTCGGTCCACGCCGCACACCGGTCCGGTGAGCTGAAATGACGAGAGATCAGGCGCGAGAGACGGCGCGCGAGATATTGAAGATCATTCCGCTGGTGATGCGGACCGTCGCCGCGGAGCTGCGAGCGGCCGGCGAGTTGCCGGCCCCGGCGCACTTCGGGCTGCTGTCGATTCTCAGCGAGCGTTCGCGGATGCTCAGCGAGCTCGCGTCGATCCAGGGCGTCAGCCTGCCGACGATGTCGAGCTCGATCAGCGCGATGGTCGATCGCGGCTGGGTCCGCCGCGCCACCGGCGACGATCGCCGCGTCGCGATGATCGAGGTGACAGCCACCGGGCGCGCGGCGCTCGAACGGGTGGCGCGGTGCGCCGAGGGCCACCTGGCCGAGGTGCTCACGCCGCTCGATGTGGCGGCGCGCCGCCGCCTGCAGGGCGGGCTTGGCGTACTGCGAAAGGTGTTCGCCGCCGCGCCGGCGGCCGCGGCGGTCGCCCGGAAACGGAACCGGCGGGGACGGCGGCCGTATCTATCCTAGATAACCAGCCAAGGTCATTCGCTGCTGTGGTACCCGATGTCGTACGCCCTTGGCTGTTTACTCTGTTCTCTGGCGCGCTGCGCGCGCGGGGACCGGTATTCGGCCGCTGTCACGATTCGTCACGACTGTTACCGGATTCACGTTCGGAGCGTATAGCGGTCCAGGAAAGCTGAGGGTGCCGTGACACAAACGATCTCATCGAGCGCGGCGACAGCTGTGCGTCCGAAAGGGCTTGCGGCCCGAGTCGTCGGCGTGCTGACGTCGCCCCGCGCCACGTATGCCGACGTGGCGGCGCGGCCTCGCTGGTTGGGCGTGCTGGCCTTCATCCTGATCGTCGGCGGCGCCGCAATCTTCGGGTTTCTCTCCACGGACGTCGGCCGTCAGGCGATGCTCGACCAGCAGGTCAGGGCGGCCGAGTCGTTCGGCCGGCCGATGAACGACGCGGCGTATGACCGCATGGAGCGCATGCTGCCCTACGCGCCCTACGTCGGTCTCGCCGGCCACCTGGTTTCGACACCGATCATCGCGCTGATCGTCGCCGGCATCGCGTTCGGCGTCTTCACGGCCGCGCTCGGCGGCGACGCGACGTTCAAGCAGGTCTTCGCGACGGTCGTGCACTCCGGCGTCGTCGTCACGCTGGCGCAGCTCTTCGGGCTGCCCCTCGCGTACGCGAAAGAAAGCATGACGAGCTCGACGAACCTTGCGGTGTTCCTGCCGTTCCTCGAGGAGAACACCTTTCTCGCGCGGCTCCTCGGGTCGATTGACCTGTTCCACATCTGGTGGATCGTGAGCCTCGCGATCGGATTCGGCGTGCTCTACCGCAAGCGAACCGGTTCGATCGCGGGCACCCTGTTCGTCGTCTACGCGGTGATCGTCCTCGCGATCGCGGCGGTGCGGACCGTGTTGTCAGGAGCGTAAATGACCCGGAAGAACGTGTTCATCGCCGCGGCGGTCGTGCTGATCGCCGCGGCCGTCGTCGCCGCGAACCTGTACTTCAAGAAGGACAAGGGCCTCGCCGTCACGACCGAGGCGATCAGGACGCGAGACCTCGAAGCGATTGTCTCGGCGTCGGGGAAAATCCAGCCGAAGCGACTGGTGAACATCAGCGCCGACACGCCGGGACGCGTCGTCAACCTGGCCGTCAACGAAGGCGATCGCATCACCAAGGGTCAGTTCCTCCTCCAGATCGACCCGAAGTCGCTGCGGACGCGCGTGGACAGCGGCGCGGCGTCGCTCGAGGCGGCCCAGGCGTCGCTCGAACAGCTGCGGCAGGGAATCGAGACGTCGCGGGTCCAGTTGCAGCAGGCGGAACAGACGCTCGCGCGGCAGCAGGATCTCTGGCGGCAGCAGTTGACGACGAAAGAAGCGCTCGAACGCGCCGAGAACGACGTCAAAGCGGCGCGGTCCGCGCTGCAGGAGCGGGAGAAACAGGTCAGCGCGCAATCGAGCCGTATCAACCAGGAGCGCGCGACGCTCGAGAGCGCCCGGTACGACTTGAGCAAGGTGCGCATCGAATCTCCGATCGACGGCATCGTGACGCGCCGCAACATCCAGGAAGGGGAGACGGCCGTCGTCGGCACGATGAACAACGCGGGCACGGTTCTGCTGACGCTCGCCGACATGGCGATCATCCAGGCGGAGGTCGAAGTCGACGAGACGAACGTGCCGAACGTGCGCATCGGCCAGACGGCGAAGATCACGATCGACGCGATTCAGGACAAGTCGTTCCGCGGGCACGTCACGGAAATCGGCAACAGCCCGATCCAGGCGACGGGTGCGGGCGCCACGTCCAGCACGCAGGCGACCAACTTCAAGGTCGTGGTGGTCCTCGACGAGCAGGTCCCGGATGTGCGTCCCGGCTTCACGTGCACCGCCGACATCACAACGGCCACTCGAAAAGAGGCGATTGCTGTCCCGATTCCGGCCGTCGCGGTCCGCGAGCTCGTGTACGACGCGAACGGCCAGATCGTGAAGGAACCGCCGGCGGACAAGCGCCGGCGCCCGTCGAAGCCGCTGGAGCCGGTCGCGTCCGCACAGGAGCTGAAGCCGGGGCAGACGCGCAAGGAGACGGAGGGCGTGTTCGTCATGCGCAGCGGCAAGGCGGAGTTCCTGCCGATCAAGATGGGCATCGCCGGCGACAAGTACTTCGAGGTCCTGAACGGGCTCAAGCCCGGTGACGAAGTGATCACCGGACCGTACAACTCCGTCCGCGGCATGAAGGACGGCGATCTGGTGAGGGTGGACAACACGAAGAAGTAGGCGGGATGGGCAGGATAGGCAGGACAGGCGGGATGGGAGGCGGGATGGCCTTCCTGTCCTCCCATCCTGCCCATCCCGCCCATCCCGCCCATCCAGCCCTGGTATGAACAAGCTCTGGGAATCGGCGGTCATCGCGCTCGACGCGATCTGGTCGGCCAAGCTGCGGTCGTTCATGACCGTGCTGGGCAATATCGTCGCCGTGACGTCGATCATCGCGGTGGTGTCGCTGATTCAGGGGCTGAACGCGTCCGTCAAACAGGCGATTCTCAATCAGGCGGGCGCCGACTCGTTCAACATCCAGCAGTTCCCGATCACGCGCAGCGACGAGGAGTTCGAGAAGGTGCGGAGCAACCCGCGGATCACGCTGCTGGACGCGCGCGCCATCCGCCGCTACGGGAGCGACACGATCACCGCGGTGATGGCCGACTCGTTCGCACGCGGGCGCACGACGTTCCGCGACAAGTCGATCGACAACACGCAGATCCAGGGAGTCTCGTCGGACTACGTGAACTTCTCGTCGTTCGATGCCGAGCGCGGGCGGCTCATGAGCGTGGCCGAAGTCGAGAGCGCACGGCCCGTGACGGTCATCGGCTGGCAGACGGCCGACCGCCTGTTCGGCGCGAACCTCGATCCGATCGACAAGGTCATTCAGATCGAAGGCGTCCACTTCCGCATCGTCGGCGTCAGCGCGAAGCGTGGCGCGCTGCTGGGCAACTCGCAGGACGAGTTCGCCGTCATCCCGCTTGCGCAGTTTCAGATGATCTTCGGCTCGCGCCGTTCGTTGAATCTCAGCGTGAAACCGCGCGATCTCTCGCAGATCCGCGATGCCATGGACGACGCGACGCTCGCGCTCCGCATCGCGCGCCGGTTGAAGCCGAAGCAGGGCGACAACTTCGGCCTGTTCACCTCGGACACGATTCTCGACATCTACCGCTCCGCGACGAACGGCATCTTCGCCGTCCTCGTCGGCGTCGTCGGGCTCTCGCTCGTGGTCGGCGGCATCGTGATCATGAACATCATGCTGATGGCGGTTACCGAACGGACGCGCGAGATCGGGCTGCGCAAGGCGCTCGGCGCGCGGCGGGCCGACATCATGGCGCAGATGCTCACCGAGTCGGTGGTGCTGTCGATATTCGGCGGCGTCATCGGCACGATGTTCGGGGTCGCGATCGCGCTCGTCATCTCGTCTTACACGCCGATTCCCGCCGCCGTGGAAGTCTGGTCGGTCGCGCTGGGCATCGGCATCACGGCGCTCGTCGGGCTCTTCTTCGGGTTGTATCCGGCCATGCGCGCCGCGCGCCTGGATCCGATCGAAGCGCTGAGGCGCGAATAGCATGGCGCTTCGGCTCGCTCTCGTCTGGGAAGTGGTCGCGATGGCGTTCGACACGGTGCGCACGAACAAGATGCGCTCGGCGTTGACCGTCCTCGGCGTCGTCATCGGCATCACGTCGATCGTCGGGATGACCGCGATGATCCGCGGCTTCGACCAGTCGCTGCGCGAGATGATTCGCGCGATTGGCCCCAACACGGTCTTCGTCCAGCGCTTCGGCATCACGAGCTTCGCGAGCGGCGCGGAGTTCAAGGAGCTGTTGAAGCGGCCGAACATCACGATCTCCGACGCGCGCGCGATCGAGGAGATGGCGACGACGATCGAGCTCGTCGACGTCCAGCTCGGCGCCGGCGGCCCGCCGACGCAGCGCCGCGTCTTCTACGGAACGCAGAAGACGAAGCCGCTCGTCGTCTTCGGCACCACGGAGAATTTCGCCGAAGGCACCCGCATCCCGATTCTCGGCGGCCGCTACTTCAACGGAACCGAAGTTCAGTACCGGAAGAACGTCGTCGTGCTGGGGAACACGCCGTATCAGCTGCTGTTTGCGCCGTCGGGCCTCGATCCGATCGGCAAGATGGTCCGCGTCGGCAGCGAGCGGTTCGAGGTCGTCGGCGTGTTCGACAAGCGCCCCGCGGCTGGCGGGTTCAACCTGGGGCAGGACGACTTCGTCGTCATTCCGTACACGGCGTACCAGCGCGTGTTCGGCCTGAACCCGGTCCGCATCAACCGCACGGCGACGCTCCTGCCGATACAGATCGCGATGGTGCCGCGCGACGGGGTCAAGCAGGAAGAGGCGATCGCCGATATCGAGCGCGTCATGCGCATCCGTCACGGCCTCCGGCTCGATCAGCCGAACGACTTCGACATCCTCACGCAGGACGCGTTCCTCAAGTTGTGGGACCAGATCAGCCAGGGCACGTTCTTCGCCCTCGTCGTCATCTCGTCGATCGCGCTGATGGTCGGCGGCATCGGCGTCATGGCGATCATGTCCATCTCGGTCACGGAGCGCACGCGCGAGATCGGCGTCCGCAAGGCGCTCGGCGCGCGGCGCGCCGAGATCCTGTTCCAGTTCCTGATGGAAGCGGCGTTTCTCACCTCCATGGGCGGCCTGCTCGGGATCGCCCTCGGCAGTGGCATCGGCTGGGCCGTCCACTTCGTCTCCGGCTTCCCCATCTCGCTGCCGTGGTGGTCGTTCGCGATCGGTCTCGGGTTCTCCGCCTCCGTCGGACTGTTCTTCGGCATGTGGCCCGCGTTCAAGGCGTCGCGGCTGGATCCCATCGAAGCGCTTCGCTACGAATAACTTCGGCGCTTGCGGCGTCCGACAGCGGCCGCATATGATCCCGTGCTGACGCTCTCAGTTGGTGAATTGGCCCGTTGGTGAATTGGTAAATGAAGCGCATTCCGAGTCACCAAGTCACCAATTTACCAACTCACCAATTGATGTGAGGGTACCCTATGAAGGTCTACGACGCGGCCAGCATTCGGAACGTCGCTCTCGTCGGTCACAGCGGATCCGGAAAAACGCAGCTGGCCTCGGCCATCCTCTCCGACGCCGGCATGGTCAACCGGTTCGGCAAGGTCGACGACGGAACGACGACGACCGATTACGACGAAGAAGCGATCGCCCGCAAGCACACCCTGTCATCGAGCCTCGCCTACGCCGAGTGGAACAAGACCAAGGTCAACCTGATTGATACGCCGGGCATCGGGAACTTCCTCGCCGACGCGCGCGCGGCGCTGCGCGTCGCCGACGCGGCCCTCGTCGTCGTCGACGCCGTGTCGGGTGTGATGGTTCAGACCGAGAAGGTGTGGGAGGCGTCGGAGGAGCTCGGGCTGCCGCGGCTCGTCGTATTGAACCGGCTCGATCGCGAGCGCGCCAGCCTCGATCGCTCGCTCACGTCGCTGCGCGAAGTCTGCAACCGCGCGGTCGTTCCGGTTCAGCTCCCGATCGGCGAGGAAAAGAACTTCAAGGGCGTCGTCGACCTGGTGTCGAAGAAGGCATTCATCTTTCAGACCGACGAGAGCGGCAAGTTTTCAGAAGGCGCCATTCCCGGGGACATGACCGCCGCCGTCGACAGCGCGCGCGAGGCGCTGATCGAGATGGTGGCCGAGAACGACGAGCAGTTGATGGAGCGGTTCTTCGAAGCCGGCACGCTCACCGACGAAGAGCTCGTCACCGGTCTTCGCAGCGCAACCCTCGCGGGCAAGGTGTTTCCGCTGGTCTGCACCTCGGCGACGCTCAACATCGGCGTTCCCCAGCTGCTGGACGCGATTGTCGGATACCTGCCGTCTCCGGCCGATCGACCGTTCAAGGGCCTGGGCAAGGACGGTTCTGACGCGTCGCGCGCCGCCGACGAAAAGGCGCCCGTCGCCGCGTTCGTCTGGAAGACCATCGCGGACCCGTTCGCCGGCCGGATCACGATGTTCCGCGTCGTCTCCGGGTCGGTCAAAGCTGACTCGAACATCCACAACAAGACGCGCGATACGTCCGAGCGCCTCGGCCACGTGCTGCTGCTCCAGGGCAAGACGCAGACATCGGTGCCGGAGATCAAGGCCGGCGATCTGGGCGCAGTGGCCAAGCTGAAGGACACGCTGACGAACGACACGCTCGGCGACAAGGCCGATCCGATCGCGTTCGCGCCGATCAAGTTCCCGGAGCCGGTGCTGTCGTACGCGATCGAGCCGAAGACTCGGGGAGACGAGGACAAGATCAGCACGTCGATGCACCGCCTCGAGGAGGAGGACCCGTCGATCCGGTACAGCCGCGATGTGCAGACCAAGGAGCTGCTCCTGTCGGGACAGGGTCAGCTCCACATCGAGGTGACGGTCGCGAAGCTGAAGCGTCGTTTCAGCGTCGACGTCAACCTCAAGCCACCGCGTATCCCGTACCGCGAGACGATCAAAGCCTCGACCGAGGCGCACGGCCGCCACAAGAAACAGACCGGCGGCCACGGCCAGTTCGGCGACTGCAAGATCAGGATCGAGCCGTTGCCTCGCGGCGCCGACTTCGAGTTCGTCGACGACATTTTCGGAGGCGCCATCCCGCGCCAGTTCGTCCCGGCGGTGGAGAAGGGCATCCAGGACGCGCGCACGCGCGGCTACCTTGCCGGTTATCCGATGGTCGACTTCCGGGTCACGGTCTTCGACGGGTCGTACCATGACGTCGATTCGAACGAGCTCTCGTTCAAGCTGGCCGGCTCGCTCGCGTACAAGGACGCGATGACCAGGGCGCGGCCGACCATTCTCGAGCCGATCATGAACGTCGAGGTCTACGCGCCGTCGGACTTCGCCGGCGACTTGATGGGCGATCTGAACGGGCGGCGCGGCCGCATCGGCGGCATGGACACGCGCGGCGCGATGACGATCATCAAGGCGCAGGTGCCGATGGCCGAGATGCTCACCTACGAGCAGCACCTCACGTCCGCAACCGGCGGCCGCGGCTCGTACCAAATGGAGTACTCGCACTACGACGAGGTGCCGACACACCTGCAGACGAAGATCATCGCAGCCGCGAAGGCCGAGCGGGCGGGTGTGGAAGTCGAGGAAGTCTAGTCGCGAGGACACAAAGGGAACGAAGGACACAAAGGAAATGAAAAAAGCCCGGCGGTCATGATGACCAGCCGGGCTCCAGTCTCGCTCGCGAGCCGCCGCGAGCGCTCAGTGTTTCCAGCCGCGCTCAGCGCGCGCGTTCGTCGACGGCTACTACTCCTCCGTCGGTTCTTCGTCCTCTGCCTTGCGCTTCTTCCCCTTCTTGGCGGGCTTGGCTTCTTCCGTTTCAGCCGCGGGCTCGCCCTTCTTTCCGCGCAGACGCTCGGCTGCCGCGCGGAGACGGCTGCCCACGCCTTTCTTCGGCGCCGCGCCGTCTTTCGCGGCAGCGGCTTCGGCCTTCGCACGCGGATTGAACTCGCTGCCGACGAGCTCCACCTGCGCGACCTCTGCGCTGTCGCCCTTCCGGTAGCCGAGCCGCAGGAGCCGCGTATAGCCGCCCGGCCGATCCGCGAACCGCGGCGCGATCGTGTCGAACAGCTTCGACACGACTGCCCGGTCCTGCAGGTCCTGCATGACGAGGCGCCGCGCCGTGAGCGCGTGACCGTTCTTCTCGCCGCCCGCCACGCCGCGCTTCGCGATCGTGATGAGCCGCTCGACGAACGGCCGCAGCTCCTTCGCGCGCGGCACCGTCGTCGTCAGATGCTCGTGGCGAAGCAGCGCCGTGGCCTGGTTCCGCAGCATCGCGATCCGATGCTCGGTGACGCGGCCCAGTTTCCGGTGTGCAACTCGATGTCTCATCGCTGTTTCCTCAAGGCTGGACAGGCAGGATAGGCTGGATGGGCAGGAGGGAAGGCTGGATGAGTAGCCGCCATCCCGCCCTCGTCCTGTCCCGCCTATCCCGCCTGTCCTGCCGTTCCTGCCCTGCTCCTAGTCCTGCGAAGCGGCGGTCGGCTGGTCGACGCGCATGCCGAGGCTGAGGCCCATCGTGTGCAGGATCTCCTTGATCTCGTTCAGGCTCTTCCTGCCGAAGTTCTTCGTCTTCAGCATCTCGCCTTCGCTCTTCTGCACGAGCTCGCGGATGGTGCGGATGTTCGCGTTCTTCAGGCAATTGTACGAGCGCACCGACAGCTCCAGTTCCTCGACGCTCTTGTCGAGGTTCTCGTTCGTCGCCCCGGTGCGCGGCGCTTCGGCCGCAGCTTCGCCCTGCTGCTCGGCGCCTTCTTCCAGGTTGATGAAGATGTTCAGGTGATCGCGAATCAGCTTCGCCGCGAGCGACACGGCGTCGCGCGGGTTGATCGACCCGTTGGTCCACACATCGACGGTGAGCTTGTCGTAGTCCGTCGTCTGGCCGAGACGCGCCGCCTCGACGAGGTAGTTGACCTTCTTGATCGGCGAGTGCACCGAATCGATCGGGATCCAGCCGATGCCGAGATCCTCGTCGAAGTTCTTGTCGGCCGAGACGTATCCCCGGCCGCGCTTCATCCGCATCTCCATGTGGAGCTTGCCGTGCTCGGCGACCGTGGCGATGTGCGCATCCGGCTCGAGGATCTCGACATCGGCGTCGGCCTGGATGTCGCGCGCGCGCACCTCGCCGGGCTTGTCCACGCGGAGCGTGAGCGTCTTGGTGTGGTCGACGTGCAGCTTCAGCGGAATCTGCTTCAGGTTGAGGATGATGTCGGTCGCGTCCTCGACGACGCCCGGAATGGGCGAGAACTCGTGCAGCACGCCGTCGATCTTGACGGCGGTGATCGCGGCGCCTTCGATCGACGACAGCAGCACGCGGCGCAGCGCGTTGCCGATAGTAGTGCCGAAGCCGCGCTCGAACGGCTGCGCGTAGAACCGGCCGAACCGATCCGTGAGCGTTTCACGCTCGAACTCGAGCCGTTTGGGACGCTGAAAACCTTTCCAGAGCATGCGTCGTGTCCTTTCGCTTACGGGCCCGCAGACGGGCCTCCAGACCTGCAAGTCGCCGCCGGCCTCCCGCCGCAGGTCTGTGTAAGGCTGCGGGCCGGCGGACTGCGAACGAGAACCTGGTCAATGGGTTAGTTGGTCGATTCGTAATTACCAACGTACCAACCAACCAACTTACCAACTACTTCGAATACAGCTCCACGATCAGCTGCTCCTGTACGGGCAGGTTGATCTGCGTGCGTGTCGGTATCGACGAGATCCGGCCCGTGATCGTGTTCGGGTCGAACGAGAGCCACTCCGGGATCCCGCGGCCTTTCACTTCTTCCATCGCGTGCTCGATCGTCGGATTCTTCTGAGAGCGGCCGAGCACCGTGACGACGTCGCCCTGCTTCACCGAATACGACGGGATGTCGACCTTCTTGCCGTTGATCAGGAAGTGACCGTGGCGCACCAGCTGCCGGGCCTGCGGCCGCGACGTGGCGAGCCCGAGGCGGTAGACGACGTTGTCGAGCCGCCGCTCGAGCAGTTGCAGCAGCGTCTCGCCGGTGATGCCACGCGTCCGCTCCGCCGCCTCGAAGTACCGCCGGAACTGATCCTCGAGCACGCCGTAGATGCGCTTCACCTTCTGCTTCTCGCGAAGCTGCAGGCCGTAGCCGGCGAGCTTGGCCTTGCGCGTCTTGCCGTGCTGGCCCGGCGGGAAGTTACGCTTCTCGATTGCGCACTTCTCCGTGTAGCAGCGCTCCCCCTTCAGGAACAGCTTCATCGCCTCGCGGCGGCACAACCGGCAAACCGGTCCGATATAACGAGCCATCAATATCCTCTCAATTACACGCGGCGGCGCTTCGGCGGCCGGCAACCGTTGTGTGGGATCGGCGTCACGTCGCGGATCGACTTTACTTCCAGGCCAACGGTCTGCAGCGCGCGGATCGCCGACTCACGGCCCGAGCCGGGGCCCTTCACGCGCACGTCGAGCGAGCGCATGCCGACCGTTTTCGCGGCGTTGCCGGCGTTCAGGGCCGCCTGCGTCGCGGCGAACGGCGTGCCCTTGCGCGAACCCTTGAACCCGATGCCGCCGGCGCTCGACCACGCCACCACGTTCCCTTCCGTGTCGGTGATCGTCACGGTCGTGTTGTTGAACGAGGCGTGGATGTGCGCGAGCCCGTGATGGACGATGCGCTTCTCGCCGCGCTTCTTGAACGTCTTCTTGGGGCGCCCGGCTTTTTCTTTTTTCTCTGGTGTTGCGCCTTCGGCTGCTTCGGTCTTCGCCATCTTTTACGCCTTTGTTGTTACACCGGCTTGTCTAGACTGTTTTCTTTTTGGCAATAGCGCCCTTGCGCGGGCCCTTGCGCGTGCGCGCATTGGTGCGCGTCCGCTGCCCCCGCACCGGCAGGCCGCGGCGATGCCGCATCCCGCGGTAGCAGCCGATTTCCATCAGCCGCTTGATGTTCATCGAGATGTCCTTGCGCAGGTCGCCCTCGACGCCGCCCTGCTCCTCGATGACGCGGCTGATCTTCCGCACGTCGTCTTCGGACAGATCCTTCACGCGCACGTCCGGGCTGACGCCCGCCGCCGTGAGGATGGTGTTCGACCGCACGCGGCCGATGCCGTAGATGTAGGTGAGCCCGATTTCCACGCGCTTGGTGCGCGGAAGATCAACGCCAGCTATACGCGCCATAAGAATCCTCGAAATTGGTGAGTTGGCGATTTGGAGAGTTCGTGATTCAAATTCACCAATTCACTAACTCGCCAATTCACCAACTACCCCTGTCGCTGCTTGTGCTTCTGATTCGAGCAGATCACCCGCACCACGCCGCGGCGGCGGACGATCTTGCACTTGTCGCAAATCCGTTTGACCGAAGCCCGAACCTTCATAGTAGTTTCTCCACGATCCGCCCGCGCCCCACGTCCGTTGGCGACAGTTCGATCCGCACGCGATCGCCAATCAGCACCCGGATGAAGTTGCGATCGATCCGCCCGCTGATGTGGGCCGTCACCGTCCGCCCTTCGTCGAGACGCACCCGGTACAACGCGCTCGGCAGCTGCTCGACGACGGTGCCCGCTATCTCTTTGCGTGTACCGCCACTTCCCTCGCCGTCAGAATCCACGGCTCTCCCGCCATCACCGCCACCGTGTGCTCGAAATGTGCGGACAGGCTGCCGTCCTTCGTCACGGCCGTCCAGCCGTCGCCGAGCACCTTCACCGCCGGCTTGCCCGCGTTCACCATCGGCTCGATCGCGAGCACCATCCCCTCGGCCAGCCGCGGCCCGCGCCCGGGCTCACCGTAGTTCGGGACCTGCGGCTCCTCGTGCATCCGCTGCCCGATGCCGTGCCCGACGAACTCGCGCACCACCGAGAAGCCGTACGCTTCGACGTGGCGCTGCACGGCGTGGCCGATGTCCGAGATCCGCGCGCCACGGCGCACGCGCTCGATCGCCTTGTAGAGCGCTTCCTCCGTCACCCGCAGCAGCGTCGCGGCCGTCTCCGAGACGTGGCCCACGGGCAGCGTCACCGCGCTGTCGCCGAAATAGCCGCCGAGCGATGCCCCGACATCGATCGAGATGATGTCGCCTTCCTCCAGGATCCGCCGTCCCGACGGGATCCCGTGGATGACCTCCTCGTTGATCGACGCGCAGATCGTCGCGGGATACCCGTGATATCCCTTGAACGCCGGGATCGCGCCGGCCTGCATGATCCGCTTCTCGGCGAGCTCGTCGAGCTCCGCCGTCGTGACGCCGGGCGCCACGAGGGCGGAGAGCTCCGTGAGCACTTCCCCGACCAGCCGGCCGGCCTCGCGCATCCGCTCGAGCTCTGCCATCGAGCGGCAGACGATCACGGCCGCGCTCCAGCGCGGCTCGCGCCGTTGGCCACTGCCTCGATGGCGGTGACGAGCTCCGCGGCCACGCGATCCGGCGCCTGCGCACCGTTGATCGATCGGAACGTCGGGCGCGATTGGTAATACGCCACGAGCGGCGCCGAATCCCGGTGGTACACCTTCAATCGCTCGAGCACGACGACGTCATTATCGTCCGTGCGCTGAATCAGCCGTCCGCCGCATTGCCGGCAGCGGTTCCGATCCGCTGTGGCGCTGATCGCCGCTGCCGTCGCCGCATCCGTGGGCGACGGCGGCGAAATGATCATCCTGTCCACGGCTGCGCCGTCCGCCGGTACGTTGACGCCCGCGGTCGTGCCGCAGTCTTCGCAGATCAGCCGCGTCGACAACCGCCGGACGAGCTCCGCTTGCGGGACGACGATGTCCAGGACGATCAGCGGATCGCGCCCGTTCATGATCACATCGAGGGCCGTCGCCTGCGCGACCGTCCTCGGAAACCCGTCGAGCACGAACCCTGCTTTTACGTCGCGCTCATCCAGCCGGTCCTTCACGATGCCGATCATCACATCGTCGCTGACCAGCTCCCCGCGATCCATGATCGCCTTCGCGCGCCGCCCGATCTCCGTGCCCGCGTGGACCGCATCGCGAAGGATGTCGCCCGTCGAAATCCGCGGGATTCCACGCGTCTGCGCAAATCGCTCCGCCTGCGTCCCTTTGCCCGCTCCCGGCGGGCCCAGCATGATCAGATTCAGCGCCATGTCGTTGGTCTTCCGTCCTTGGGTGCCCGCGGGTTACCGATCCACTGTCACGAACGACGTCCGACCAACGACTACCCGCGGCGACCGCGTACCCGCGCCTTCTTCATGAACCCATCGTAGTGCCGCATGATCAGCTGCGATTCCACCTGCTGCACGGTGTCCATCGCCACGCCGACCACGATCAACAGCGACGTGCCGCCGAAGTAGTACGGCACGTTCATCCCTTCGGTAATGAACTTCGGCAGCGTGGCGTCGAGCCATTCGCCGACGAACGGAATCGGCGCCACGCGGAATCCGCTGATCAACCACGTCGGCAGGAGCGCGATGAGCGCCAGGTACACGGCGCCGACGAGCGTGATGCGCGTGAGGATGGTGTCGATGTACTCCGCCGTCCGCTTGCCCGGCCGGATGCCCGGCACGAACCCGCCGTACTTCCGCATGTTCTCCGCCACGTCGTCCGGGTTGAAGATGATCGCCACGTAGAAGTACGTGAAGAAGATGATGCCGACCACGTACAGCAGGTTGTAGAGCGGCATCCCCGGCCCGAGCTGGATCGCCAGCGCGTCCATCCATGGCCGCCCCTGGAACGCCTGCGCGATCGTCAGCGGAAACGCGAGGATCGACGACGCGAAGATGACCGGGATGACGCCGCCCGTGTTCACCTTCAGCGGAATGTGCGTGCTCGACCCGCCGTACATCCGGCGGCCGACGACGCGCTTGGCGTATTGGACGGTCACCCGCCGATGGCCGCGCTCGACGAACACGATTCCCGCCACCACCACCGCCATCAGGATCAACAACGCCAGGATGCGGATCAGCCCGATCTGTCCCGTGCGCATCTGATCGAACGTCTGGATGATCGCGCGCGGCAGGCCGACGACGATCCCCGAGTAGATGATGAGCGACATCCCGTTGCCGATGCCGCGCTCGGTGATCTGCTCGCCAAGCCACATGACGAAACAGGTGCCGGTCGTCAACGTGAGCACCGTCATCAGACGGAACGCGATGCCGGGGTGATACACCAGCGGCAGGCCGCCGGCGATTCGCGTCTGCCGCTCGAGGAAGTAGGCGATGCCCATCGCCTGCACGAGGCTGAGGGCGATCGTTCCGTAGCGCGTGTACTGCGTGATCTTCCGCCGGCCGAGCTCGCCTTCCTTCGACAGCCGTTCGAGGTAGGGCCACACGACCGTCAGCAGCTGCAGGATGATCGACGCGCTGATGTACGGCATGATGCCGAGCGCGAAGATCGTCACGCGCGACAGGTTGCCGCCGGAGAACATGTCGTAGAGCCCGAACATCGTGTTCTGCGCCTGCCGTGCGAGCTCTTCGAGCGCCGCGAGGTTCACGCCGGGCACGGTGATGTGGTGGCCGACGCGATAGACGGCCAGCAGCCCGAGCGTGTACAGCACGCGCTTGCGGAGATCCGAGACCGTGAAGATGTTTTTCAGGCTGTCGTTCACGCGAGTTGCTCCGTCGCGCCGCCCGCTGCGGCAATTTTCTCCGCCGCTTTGCCACTGAACTTGTGCGCGTGGACGGTCAGCGCCTTGCCGATCTCGCCGCGCGCCAGCACTTTCACCTTCCGGCCGCCGCGCGCGACGAGGCCGTGCTCGCGCAGCAGATCCGGCGTGACGACCGTCCCCGCCTCGAACCGCTCGCCGATCGTGTCGAGGTTCACGACGTCGTACTCGACGCGGAACGGGTTGTGGAAGCCGCGCTTCGGCACGCGGCGGTGCAGCGGCATCTGGCCGCCCTCGAACCCGCGCTTGAACTTGAAGCCGGAACGCGATTTCGCGCCCTTGTGCCCGCGGCCGGCCGTCTTGCCCTGGCCGGATCCCTGCCCGCGGCCGATGCGCTTCTTGGCGTGCGTCGCGCCCTTGGGCGGGCGCAGATCGTTGAGACCCATTACTCGACCTCCACCAGGTGCCGGACCTTGTGGATCATGCCGCGGATCGCCGGCGTGTCCTTCAACTCGACCGTGTGGCGGATCCGCCGCAGCCCGAGACTTCGGACGACCGTCGCCTGATTGTTCTTGAACCCGATCGGGCTCTTGAGGAGCGTCACCTTGACGGTGTCGCCTTTCGTGTCGGTTCTATGGTTCGCCATTGAATCAGGCGCTCGCTCTGGCGAGCTCCTCCAATTCCTTGCCGCGCAGCCGCGCGATCAGCACCGGATCCTTCAGCGTCCGCAGCCCCTCGAACGTGGCGCGCACGACGTTGTGCGGGTTCGCCGATCCGAGCGACTTCGTCAGGATGTTCGTGACGCCCGCCGATTCGACGACGGCGCGCACGGCGCCGCCCGCGATGATGCCCGTGCCGTCGGGCGCCGGTTTCAGCAGCACGCGGCCCGATCCGAACGCGCCGGTGATGGCGTGCGGGATCGTTGTCCCCTGCAGCGGCACGCGAATGAGGTTCTTCTTCGCGGCCTCGATGCCCTTCTTGATCGCCGAGGGCACTTCCTTCGCCTTCCCGATGCCGAACCCGACGACGCCGTGACCGTCCCCGACCACCACGAGCGCGCTGAAGCTCAGGTTCTTGCCGCCCTTGACGACCTTCGTCACGCGGTTGATCGAGACGACGGTGTCCTTGATGTCGAGCTGCGACGGGTCGATTCGTTCACGTGTTCTCATTGGCGACCTCAGAACTCCAGTCCGGCCTTCCGGGCGGCCTCGGCCACGGCGCGGATCCGCCCGTGATAGAGGAACCCCGCGCGATCGAACACGACGCGCTTGATGCCCTTCTCGATCGCCCGCTTTCCAGCACATTGGGATCCTAAGCTTAGAATTCCACGTGGACAAGTTGTCGCG
>JADMIO011367114.1_pt1 | contig 37562 bp, 31 predicted proteins | sample 8958161 | NCBI WGS metagenome assembly JADMIO01 (sample SAMN16585339, study PRJNA669376) | soil metagenome | isolation source: Crop rotation soil | place: USA: Cullars Rotation, Alabama | collected 2011 | reverse complement strand
ACTTCAAGTCACGTGAATTCCAAGCTTCGGATCCCACTGTGCTGGAAAGGCGGCGGGTGCGCGTGGCAGACGGCGCGCACGTCCTCGCGCTCCCGGTAGATGAGCAGGTGCATGGCGAGTTCGCTCGAAGCCTTGCGGTCGTTGAGCGGCTTGCCCTCAAGGTCCGTGACGGCGAGCGAGTCCTCGGTCATACGCCCCTTGCAGGTCATCGTCGGCGTGGCGACGACGCGCCCGTCGTCCAGGCGCACGCTGACGTTGCCGTCCGACGAGACGACGTAACTGCGCTCATACATCAACTGGCCGACGCGCACTATCTCGCGCCGCGCGGTCTGCTCATCCATTGAAAGTTTCCAAATTACGGCTCACTCTATCGGCTGGCTGTCTTCCAGCTTCTCGACGCGCCCGCGCAGGTCGAATATATCTTGAAGCAGCATCTTGAACTGGCGGTTGAATTTGATCATCTGCTTCTCGATCTCCTTCAACTGGGCTTGGACGCCTTCCCAGATGGGACGCGTTTCGCGCAACCGCGCATCAACTTTATCTTCCAAGGAAGTCAGTCGAGTCTCCAGAGAACCCATACGGCTATTGAGAGCCGCAAACTCTCTCAGGACGCGCTCCTCAAACGAGGGCTGGAAATTTCTCGTAGTGTCTTCGCTCATGGTGTCTCCTTTCGTCTGGCCTTGTCAGGCTCAGTCTTCGTCTCTCGCGACTCATCGAAAGGGTGGACGCTCCTTGTCTTCGTCACGGCCGCGCTCTGCGGTCGCGCGAGGAAGTAGGAGAGCGATTCGAGCGAGATGGTCAGGTCAACCGTCTTCAGTTTCACGCCGAGGCGCACGCGCAGGCGCGCCGGGGCGAAGTTCAACACGGCCTTGACGCCAGCGGCCGTCAACTGGTTCAGAACCTTCTGCGCCTCGCGCGCTGGCACGGCGATGACGGCCACGTCAATCCCCTCCTCGCGCACTACGCGCTCGACTCTTTTTACGTCGTGCACCATCACCTGGGCCTGCCCGACGCGCCGCCCTATCTTCTCCCTGTCGTTGTCGAAGAGAGCGACGACCTCGAAGTTCGATTCGAGAAAGCCGTTGTAGTTGGCGAGCGCCGTGCCCAGGTTGCCAGCGCCGACGATGCCGACGCGGTGCGCCGTGTCAAGGCCGAGGATTTTCGTCAGGTGCTGGCGCAGCTCCGTCACGAAATAGCCGACGCCGCGGACGCCGAACTCGCCGAAGTAGGCCAGGTCTTTCCTGATCTGCGCCGAGTTGAGATTGAATTGGTCCGCGAGCGCCTGCGAGGAAACCGTCTTGATTCCGGCGGCCGCCAGCGTGTTCAGGCATCGCAGGTAAACGCTCAGGCGGTTGGTCGTCAGTTCTGAAATTTTCTCCGATTTCATCCTGTAAAGCCTTTTCCCTGCCGCCCAGTATAGCGCGGGTCGGGCAGGAAGAAAATGCGGAATGCGGAATGATGAACGATGAATGAAAAACGCTCTTTTTAATTCATCGTTCATCATTCCGCATTCATCATTTCTGTCGCGCCCTTGTTGCCGAACATGCCCCTATCAACTACAATCCGACGTGAAAGAAGACGAAGGCGCTCCCGAAATTCCTGCTTCGGACAACTCTATTTCAAAGGCTAATGATCGCACATTTATCAGGCACTCTACTCGCTAAACAGGCGAATACCGTAATCGTTGATGTCGCCGGCGTCGGTTACGAAGTGACCATCCCGCTCTCGACCTTTTACGACCTCGAAGACACGGGCGCGAGCGTCGCCCTCCGCATCTACACGCACGTCCGCGAGGACGCGCTACAACTTTTCGGCTTTAAGACGGCGCGCGAGCGCGAGCTTTTCCTCAAGCTCATCACAGTGAGCGGCATCGGCCCGAAGCTCGGCATCACGATGCTCTCGGGCATGAGCGCGGACGAAATCATCGCCTCGATTCGGACGAACAATCTGGCCCGGCTGACTTCGATTCCGGGCGTCGGGCGCAAGACGGCCGAGCGGCTCGTCATCGAACTGCGCGACAAGATCGCCGCGCTCTCTTCGCCCGCCCTCGAAGAGGAGTTCGGCGCGAAGACGGGCGAGGCCACGCCGAGCACGCAGGACGCCGTCCGCGAAGACGCGCTCTCCGCACTGCTCAATCTCGAATACCCCAAAGCCGCCGCCGAGAAAGCCATCACTGCGGCGATTCAAGAGGGCGGCGACATCTCCGTCGAAATAATCCTGAGACGGGCGCTGCGCCTCTTAGCTAAAGGATAAAAGCAGGAGTCAGAATCCAGGAGTCAGGAGTCAGAATGGATAAGGCCGAGAACCGCTTTAACTGATTTTCTTTTCTCCTGACTTCTGACTCCTGACTCCTGTATTCTGTAACTATGACTGATGAACCGTTCGACCCGCGCGACGGGACGCCGGCTGACGACGAGCGGCAGTTCGAGTTGTCGCTCAGGCCGACGCGGCTCGCGGAGTACATCGGGCAGCGCCACGCGACCGGGAACCTGCGCATCTTCATCAAGGCCGCGCAGCAGCGGCGCGAGGCGCTCGACCACGTTCTCTTGACCGGCCCGCCCGGCTTAGGCAAGACCACGCTCGCCAACATCATCGCCAACGAGATGAAGGCCGAGCTGCGCTCGACGGCCGGCCCCGTCATCGAGAAGAGCGGCGACCTGGCCGCGCTCCTGACCAACTTGCAGGAGGGCGACGTGCTCTTCATAGACGAGATTCATCGCCTCAACCCGGCCATCGAAGAGGTGCTTTACCCTGCGATGGAGGATTATCAATTAGACCTCATGATCGGCCAGGGGACGGCCGCGCGCTCCATCAAACTGGACCTGCCGAAGTTTACGCTCGTCGGCGCGACGACGCGCCAGGGACTCATCACGGCCCCCTTGCGCGGCCGCTTCGGGATAGTCTTTCACCTGGACTTCTACAACCACGACGACCTCGAAGTGATCGTCAAACGCTCGGCCGACATTCTGGGCGTCGCGGTGGACGACGGCGGCGCACGCGAGATTGCTCAACGTGCACGCGGCACGCCGCGCATCGTCAACCGGCTTCTCAGGCGCGTGCGCGATTACGCGGAGGTCGAGCACGACGGGCGCGTCACGAAAGATGTCGCGGCGGACGCGCTCAACCGGATGGAGGTTGACACCTACGGGCTGGACGAGATTGACCGCAAGCTGCTCCTGACGATTATCGAGAAGTTCGGCGGCGGTCCCGTCGGCCTGGGAACCATCTCGGCCTCGATTCACGAAGAGAAGGATTCCATCGAAGAGATCATCGAGCCGTACCTGATTCAGATAGGCTTTCTCAATCGCACGCCGCGCGGGCGCATGGCGACGCGCCTCGCCTACGAACACTTCGGCCTCAACCCGCCGAGGCGCACGAACGGCCCCGGCCTCTTCGACAACGAGCAGTAGCCGCCAACCAGGGCATCGAGCGTTAGGTTTTCATCAAGCCATGAGATTAAGACCTCGCACAGTCGTTCCGCTTCGCTTACTTGCTTCACTCGCGCTCGCGCTGGCGCTTCCCTCAGCTTCTGTTTTGGCACAGCAGCGGCGCGGGCGCGCGCCCGCCACGCAGAGCAGGAACGCGGAACGCGCCAAACGCGCGGAGGCCGCCGTGCTGCTCGTCGAGACGGCCGACAAGGCGCGTTTGTTCGACGACCTCTTTTACCGCGCGCGCGTTCAGGCGCTCGCCGCCGACGCCCTCTGGCCTCAAGACGAGCAGCAGGCGCGCATCATCTTCCGCCGCGCATGGGATGCGGCCGAGGCTTCCGACAAAGCGGAACAGGAAGAGGCCGCGAGCGAAGCGGGCGCACTCCCTGGCGCTGTGCCAAAAGTGACGGACGCGCGCGACGAGGTCTTGCGCAAGGCCGCCGCCCGCGACTCGCGGCTGGCGGACGTTTTCCTGCGCGCCCTCGCAAGCGAGAAGGATGATAACGCGGCTTCCGCGAACGAGCCGCCGCGCAAGACCGCCTGGCGCGAGTTGAGCCCGAGCGGCGCGCGCCGCCTCGCGCTCGCTTACGAGTTATTAGAAGCCGGCGAAACACAGAACGCGGTCAAGGTCGCCGCGCCCCTCGTCAACGAAGGCGTGAGCGCAAATTTGATCGCGTTCATTCTGCGCCTGAGGACGCAGCGAAGCATGGAAGCCGACGCGCTTTACGTGCGGCTGCTGAAACGCGCGGGCGCGGACCCGCTCACCGACGCCAACGCGGTGCTGCTGCTCTCCGCGCCCGTCGTCTCGCCGGAGCTGCTGGCCGTGGTTGACGAATTCGGCTCGCTTCAGTTTCGCGCGCTGCCGCCGTCACACTCCGAGGGCGGCGGCACGATAGACCCGGCCAACTTCAGACTCGTGCCGGATTTCTGGAACCTCGCGGCGGCGGTGCTCTCGCGTCCGCTGCCGCAGCGCGACGCGCTCACGATGCAGGAACTGATGGCGCGCTTCTACGCGACGGGCCGGCTGCTCCCTTATTTCGAGAAGACTTCGTCGCCACATGCCTCGACACTGCGCGCGCGCTACAGCGAACTCTTTAACGAGGTCGAGGCGGGCCGGCGCGAGCAATTCTCCTCGCAGTTCGGCCTGGGCCGCATGACGCCGTCAGGCTACGTTGACCCGCTCCGCTCACGGGCTGACGAATTGGCACACGCGACGGACCCGCAGGAGCGCGCCGAGGCCGCGCTCGCGATGGTCATGACGGCCGTGCGCTACCGCTACTGGGACCGCGCGCGTCGCGCCGCCGCCGAGATAGAGGACGAGGCCGTGCGCGCCCGCGCGCTCTCCTTCATACAGATTCACCAGATCAAAGACATCACGCGCGCCTACGAGGACGACAAGGAGGACGACTCAGAGGGCGTCGCTAAATTCGCGCGCGGGGCGGACGTGCCGCCCTTCGCCAAAGCCTGGGGATTGGCACAGGCGGCCACCATCGCGGCGCGCAAGAAAAAGAAACCTGCCGACCAGGTCAAACAAGTGGTCGCGGAGTTGATTGACGAAGCGGAGGGCTTCGCCTCGCGCGTCGAACAGGGAACGCGCGAGCGAGTCGCCGCCTACGGCGTCGTCACGATGGCGGCCGCGCGCGTGGACGCCGAGCGTGCCTGGGCGCTGCTTGAGAAAACCGTCGAGGCCGCGAACTCCGTGGAAGACTTCACGGGCGACGACTCGTCGTTCGACCTGGGCGAGGGGCCGCCGTCGTTCGACATCGAAGCGGAAGTATTCCGTCTTGACCAAATTTTTGCGACAATGGCCCACCTGGATTTTGACAAGACCCTGGCCGAGGCCCGCGCCCTCAAAGGCGGCGAGCCTGAAGCCTTCGCTACGATTGCGGTGGCGAAAAGCAGAATACAGAATTCAGAATCCAGGAGTCAGAATAAGAACTAAAGCCGTTCGTCCCCGTCATTCTGGATTCTGGATTCTGGCTCCTGAATGCTGCTTTATCTTATGCGTCGGCAATCATCCTTCTCGCGTGAGTCGTTCTTCGTGCGCAACAAAGCGCCCTGGCGCACGATGCTGTCCCACTCCTTCCACCAGTTTCACGACAACGACCTGTTCACCTCGGCCGCGGCGATGAGCTACTTCGGACTGCTGACGCTCTTCCCCGCGCTGATCCTGCTGCTCGCGCTCGGCAAGCGCCTGGCCGCCGGCTCCGACATGCTCAACGAGATGCTGAGGCGCGTGGCGCAGGCTTATCCAGGCTCGGGCGACTTCCTCGACACGACCATTCGCTCGCTCTCGGACCTCGGCCCCGGCGTCATCATCAGTTGCGTCGTCGTCGTCCTCTGGGCCGGCTCCTGGGTCTTCGCCGTCATCGAGCGCGCGCTCAACCGCATCTGGAACACAACCTCGCGCACCTTCCTGCACGGGCGCGCGCTGACGCTCGCGATGGTCGGCAGCGTCGGCCTGTTGCTGATGGCCTCCGTGCTGGTCACGTCGCTGCTGGTCGCCGTGCAACAACTCGCCGGGCGACTCTCGCCGCGCCAGCTAGAGCGCTGGACGTGGGTCGCGTCCCTCGGCGGCGTCTTCTGGCAGGTCATCTTCCTGCTCGTCAGCATCCTCGTCACCGTCGCCCTCTTCATCCTCGTCTACCGCTTCATGCCGAACGCGCGCGTCAGCGTGCGCGACACGATTCCCGGAGCGGTCATCGCCGGCGTGTTGTGGGAAGCAGCCAAGTACATCTTCGCGTCGAGCCTGCACTACTTCCACTACGACCAGCTTTACGGCTCGGTCGGCGCGGTCGTCGCCGTCCTGACCTGGGGCTACGTGTCGAGCCTGATTCTGCTCTACGGCGCGCAACTGACCGCCGTCTTCCACCGCGAGCACCCGGCCGAGCCGCCCAAGCCTTCGGCCGCGGACGCCGCCATCGCTCCCATGCCTTAGCCTATGCTCATCTCGGATTTTGATTACGAGCTGCCGGATGAGTTGATCGCGCAGGAGCCGCTTGTCGAGCGCGACGCGGCGCGAATGCTGTTGCTCGACCGCGCGAGAGGCGAGTGGCGCGACAGCCAGTTCGCGGAGCTGCCTTCGTACGTCGGCGCGGGCGACGTGGTAGTCGTCAACAACACGCGCGTTTTCCCGGCGCGGCTCGTGGGCCGCCGCGAGCCTTCGGGCGGGCGCGTGGAGCTTTTTCTGGTCCACGAGCTTGAGCCTTTGGTCTGGGAGGCGCTGGCGAAGCCCGCGCGCAGGTTGCACAAGGGCGAGCGCGTCACGTTCGGGAGCGGCCGGCTCGGCGCGCTGGTCATTGAATCGCTGGAAGAGGGCAGGCGCGTGGTTCGATTCGAGTGCGACGGGCCGCTCGAAGAGGCGATTGAAGAATTGGGGCGGACGCCGCTGCCGCCGTACATCAAGCGCGGCGAGGGCCAACGGGACGAAGACCGCGAGCGTTACCAGACCGTCTACGCGCGCGCGCGCGGCGCGATTGCCGCGCCGACCGCCGGCCTGCACTTCACGCCGCGCGTCATGGGAGAGCTTCGCGCTCGCGGGGCTGAAGTGGTCGAAGTCACGCTCCACGTCGGCTACGGCACGTTCGAGCCCGTGCGCTCGGAAGACCTGAGCCGCCACGCCGTCGCGCCCGAGCGCTGCGAGATTAGCGAGGAGGCGGCACAAGCCATCAACGAGGCGCGCGAGCGCGGGCGTCGCATTATTGCTATTGGCACAACGACGACGCGCGCTTTAGAATCTTCCGTGGGTGAGGACGGCCAGGTCACGGCCGGCGCACGGCTGGCCCAATTGACGATCACGCCGGGCCACAGGTTTCGCGCCGTTGACGCCCTGCTGACGAACTTTCACCTGCCGCGCTCCTCACTGCTCGTGCTGGTCGCGGCCTTCGCCGGTCGCGGGCTCACACTCGCGGCCTACCGCCACGCGGTCGAAGCGCGCTATCGCTTTTACAGCTACGGCGATTGCATGTTAATAATTTAGTGATAAGTGATGAGTGATAAGTGATAAGACAATCGCTTTTACTCATCACTTATCACTCATCACTTATCACTCATCACTTATCACTGTTTTATGGCTGTACTCAAGAAAATTCGTTCGCGGTGGTGGTCGCAGGAGGTGGAGCCAGCGGAGCCTGTGGGCGCGCTCGACGCGGCGGCGTCCGCTGTGGTGGAGGTGCGCTACGACGTGCGGCCGCTGACCGTCACGCAGTTGGACGAGTGCTGGCGGCTGGACCAGCGCTGCTTCGTTGACGGCGAAGCCTACAGCCGCGACACCTTTGAATACCTGCTGACCGCGCCCGAGTCCGTCTCCTACCGCGCCGTCACGCAGGGCGGCGCGATGGTCGGCTTCATCATCGGCCTCGTCGAGCCGGACCACACGGGACACGTCACGACCGTCGGCGTCGCGCCCGAGCACCGCCGCAGAGGGCTAGCCAACCGCCTGATGGAGAAGGTCGAGGACGGCTTCCGCCGCCGCGACGTGCGTATGGTGCGCCTCGAAGTCCGCTCCATCAACACCGGCGCGCAGCAGCTCTACCGCAACCTCGGCTATATCGTCACGCAACGCCTGCCCCGCTACTACTCCAACGGCGGCGACGGGCTCCTGATGGTCAAGTCACTTTAAATCCAAGTCCAAAGTCCAAAGTCCAAGGTCCAAAGTCAAGAAGCTGGTTTTTGACTTTGGACCTTGGACTTTGGACTTTGGACTTTTTAACTTTTCCGCAGTTCGGTCAAGACTTGTTTGGCGACCGCCTTGAGCGTGTCGAAGACGCCGACGCCGGTGGCGGCGACGGCTTCGATGACGGGCTCGTCCTTGCGGCGGAGTTCCGTCTGTATGTCCGGGACGGGGACGACGTTGGGGAGGTCGCGCTTGTTGAGCTGTAGGACGTAAGGGAGGTTCAGCAGGTCGTAGCCCTGCGACTGTAGATTCTCTTCGAGGTTGGAGAGCGACTCGATGTTGGCGTCCATGCGCTCTTCCTGCGAGTCTGCGACGAAGACGACGCCGTCCACGCCTTTCAGAATCAGTTTGCGCGAGGCGTCGTAGAAGACCTGGCCCGGAACCGTGTAGAGGTGGAAGCGCGTCTTGAAGCCGCGCACAGTGCCCAGCTCCAGCGGCATGAAGTCGAAGAAGAGCGTGCGGTCGGTCTCGGTCGCCAGGCTGATGAGCTTGCCCTTGGACTGCGGAGCCGTCGAATCGAAGATGTATTGCAGGTTCGTCGTCTTGCCGCACAGGCCCGGCCCGTAATAGACGATCTTGCAATTGATCTCGCGCGAAGCGTAGTTAATGAACGTCATAACAATTCAGGTGATAAGTGATGAGTGATAAGTGATAAGTAAAAACCCGTGCTTTATCTTATCACTTATCACTCATCACTTATCACTAGCTAAACAAGCTGTCTATGTCCTCGTCCGTAATCTCTGCGAAGAGCGAGGTCTCACTGGACTCTTTTTTGGATTCGCGGATGATCTCTTCGAAAATCGCCGCCATCTCGGCCGAAGCCTGCCTGACGCGCAGCTTCACGAGGCCGAGGCTCGAACGCTCGTCGAACACGACGACCAGTAAAATTCTCCCGATGACAGAAATGTAGATGCTCTCACGCTCGCCCTCGTGCGAGAGCGTGGGGAATTCCTTCTCGCCTATGAGGTGCGCCATCCCGGTCGTGGCAGCGACGTTGCCGGCCGCGAGCGAGGCCAGGCTCGTCGTGTCAAGATTGCCCACATCGCCGTGCACGGCTATCTGCTGGCCGTCCTTGTCCACCAGAAAAGCTACCCGGGCTGAGGAGTCCAGACGCAATTTCGCCAGCACAGCCTTGATCTGGTGGTACTGCTGCTCGCGCATTACTATGGGAGTGTCTGCCATCAGTACAGCTTTCTTTATTAATGGAGGCGGGCAAGGCGGGAGGCCCGCACGAGCGGGGCTGCCCGAAGTCAGCGGCGTCTGGAACTTAAACCAAACTGTTAGAAGGTTTTCGCGTGCCCGCACACACGCCGCGGCGGTCGCAGTCTTTTGTGGGCACTGGTGCCGCGACCCCAAAAGCACTCTAACATGGTGCGTGAAATGTCATCAAGTGTTTTTCTATGTTAGCCATTCATCCCGCAGAATTTAACGCCGTTCGGGCGCTTGCGTCCGCTAAACCTTGCTCTATCGTTGATTTAGCGTACGAGCTGTGTTAAGCTGCGTAACAGTTTTTGCGGCCGCGCCGGCTTCTCCGGGCGGCCCTTTGGAAATCAGGTGCTTCGCATGAGCGATCCTATCGTCAAGGGCGTGAAACGGTCTCCCTCCCGCCCCGCCTCGCGTCAAAATTCCACGCCGTCTTCCGCCAAGAGTCGCACGCTGGCGGGAAAGAGTGCGCGCCCGAAGCCGATAGTCAAACGCTCGTCGTCCGAAAAAGCCCCGGCCCGTAAAGCTCCCAAGTCGAACGCCAAGACGGGGGCAAGCGCCGGAGCGAAAGGTAAATCGGCGAAGGCCGCGCCCGCGCGTAAAGCTCCCGCGCCGAAGAAGGCCGCCGCAACGGCCTCGAAAGCCTCGAAAGCCTCGAAAGTCAAAGCGCCCGCGCGCAATGTTAAGCCCGCGCCGCCGGCCAAAAAGAAAGCCGCGCCGGTCAAAGCGGCGGAGAAGGCCGCGCCGGCACGCAAAACTTCCCCTACGACTAAGAAGGGTGTCGCGCCGCCGGTGCGCCGGCCCGCGCCGCCGCCTCCACCACCGCGCCAGCCGACGGCTGACGAAGCGGCCGCCCTGCGAGCCTTCGAGCGCGCGCACAAGGAGTTCGTCCGGGGCCGTTTCGGCGAGGCCCGCACGCAGTTCCGCGTGCTCATAGAGAAGTACGCGAGCGTGTCCGAGGTGACGGCCCGCGCCCGCACCTACCTGAACATCGCCGAGTCGCGCCTGCGCACGGAAATCTCGCTGCCGCGCGACGCCGACTCGCTCTACGACCGTGGCGTGATAGAGCTGAATCGCGGGGACTACGTCGCGGCGCAGGAGATGTTCGAGCGCGCGCTCAAGCGCGAGCCCGAGGCGGCGCACATCTTTTACGGGCTGGCCGCGACGCGCTCGCGCCTTGGCTCTATCGAGACCGCCCTGCAAGCCTTACAGAAAGCGTTAGAGCTTCAGCCTAAACTTCGGCTGCGCGCGCAGCACGACCAGGACCTGGTCCTGCTCAGAAACGACCCGGAGTTTGAGCGCCTGGTCTTCGCCTCTCGTTTCTGAGAAAGCCCGTCAATTCAGCCCTCCCTCCCAGATAACGCACCTATGCAAGCCCACGCCTTTCGGATATGATTTCATAAGCGCTGAAGAGGCGGCCTCTCTCGGGGGAATCGAAAGTTGCCAGTCGCGGAATCGAATCAGGGATTGAAGCTCGTCGCCATCGGCGGAGGGACCGGCCTCTCGACGCTACTCGCGGGGCTCAAGCAACTCGTCGGCGCGAGCGACGGCGACTGTAGCGTGTGGCTCGAATCGCTCTCGGCCATCGTCACGGTCTCTGACGACGGAGGCAGTTCCGGCCGGCTGCGCGAAGAGTTGCAGATGCTCCCGCCGGGCGACATACGCAACTGCATGGTCGCGCTCTCTGAAGACTCGACGTTACTCTCGCGTCTCTTCCGCTACCGCTTCCGTGGCTCCGGGGAACTCGGCGGCCACAGCTTCGGCAATCTTTTTCTCGCCGCGCTGACGGAAGTAACCGGCGACTTCGTAGAGGCCGTCCGCCTCTCGTCCGAAGTCCTCGCGAGCAAGGGGCGCATTTATCCCGCGACGATTAACGACGTGCGCCTCGTGGCCGAGCTTGAGGACGGCGAGGAGGTGCACGGCGAAACTCAAATCACTGCCTCGCACGCCCCGATTCGTCGCCTGCGGCTTGAGCCAGAGCAGTGTCTTCCCTTGCCCGAGGCGCTCGTCGCCATCCGCTCGGCGGACGTAATCACTGTCGGCCCCGGCTCGCTCTACACGAGCATCCTGCCGAACCTCCTGGTCGCGCGCATGGCGGACGCCATCGGCAACGCGCGCGCCACGAAAATTTTTATCTGCAACCTGATGACGCAGCCCGGCGAGACCGACGGCTACACGGCGCGGCAGCACCTGGAGGCGGTCAAAAAGTACGCGCCCCAAATCAACTTCGACTACGTTATCCTCAACGACCGGCGCATCTCGGATGAGCAGGCCGCGCTTTACGCCGCCGACGGCGCTCACCAAATCGGGATGACCGACCACCTGTTCGAGAAGACTTACGGCGCGGAGACTGAGGTCGTGCGCGCGGACCTTCTGGACGACGGCGAGAAAGTCCGGCACAATCCTGACAAGGTGGCGCGCGTGGTGCTGGCCTGCTGCGAGCAGGCGCGGCGCGGCAGCGAGAGCGTCATCGGGCTCTGAAAGTTTTTATGGAGAAGCAAACGCAGTTCGCCATGCAGGACGCCGCGAGCCCTGGGCCGCTCGACGTGCTGATTCTCGCGGCCGGCCTGGGCACGCGTATGCGCTCGCGCACGGCGAAAGTCCTGCACGAACTCGGCGGGCGTCCCCTGATCGCGCACGTCGCGCGCGCGGCCGCCGCGCTCACGTCTCGCCCCGTGCACGTCGTCGTCGGCCACCAGGCAGAGTTGGTCGCGGAGGCCGTGCGCGAGGAGTTGGGCGAGCACGGCGCGGCCTTCGTCACGCAGGCCGAGCAGCGCGGCACGGGCGACGCCGTCATGGTCGCGCGCGAGGCGTTGGCCGATTCAAGCTCGACGCTCCTGGTCCTCTCCGGCGACGTGCCGCTCGTGCGCGCGGAGACTCTGGGCGCGCTCATCCAGCAGCACCGCACGCATCGCGGGCGCGGCGCGGCCTGCACGATGTTGACGGTCAAACTCGAAGACCCCACGGGCTACGGCCGCATCGTGCGCGACGAGGACGGACGCTTTCTCAAAATCGTGGAGCAGAAAGATGCCACGCCCGAGGAGCGACAAATCAAAGAGATTAACGCAGGCATCTACTGCTTCGAGACGCGCGCTCTCTTCAGTGCCCTCGAACGCGTCCGCCCCGCTAACGCGCAGGGCGAGTATTACCTGACGGACGTGCCCGGCATCCTGCGCGCCGACGGCGAGGACGTGAGCATCTTCCTGCACGCCGACGCGCGCGAAGTCTCCGGCATCAACACGCGCGTCGAGCTGGCCGAGTTCGAGCGCATCCTGCGCCAGCGCACCCTGCGCCGCCTGATGCTCGACAGCGGCGTCACCTTCATTGACCCCGCGCATACCTACGTCAGCGCCGAGGCGCAACTCGGCCGCGACTGCGTCGTCTACCCGGACGTGCACATCGAAGGCAACACCGTCATCGGCGACGACTGCGAGATTCGCTCAGGGACGCGGATCACGAACTCGCGCGTCGGCAACGGCGTCCGCATTCTGGACCACTGCGTCATCGTCGAGAGCGAGATTGCGAACAATTGCACGGTTGGCCCGTCCGCGCACCTGCGCATGAACGCGAAACTGGAAGAGGGCGCGGCCGTCGGCAACTTCGTCGAGATGAAGAAGTCACGTTTGGGCCGCAAGTCGAAGGCGATGCATTTGACTTACCTCGGCGACGCGACCGTCGGCGAGCGCACCAACATCGGCGCGGGCACCATCACGTGCAACTACGACGGCAAGAACAAGCACCCGACGGTCATCGAGGACGAGGTCAAGATAGGTTCGGATACGATGCTCGTCGCGCCCGTGCGCGTCGGCAGCAACTCCGTCACCGGCGCGGGCTCGGTCGTGACGAAAGACGTTCCGCCCGACACGCTCGTCGCGGGCGTCCCGGCGACCATCAAAAAACGCTTCATCCAAACTAAGGAGGAACAAGGGGGCGAAGGCGAGACGGTGAAGGACGAAAGCCTGGTGACTCAACCCGAGTAGCCGCGCCTTCATCCCTCATCCCTCATCCCTCATCCCTGCTTTACCATGTGCGGCATCGTTGGATACGTCGGCAACAAGCAGGTCGTGCCAGTCATCATTGACGGGCTGAGGAAACTGGAGTACCGCGGCTACGATTCGGCCGGCATCGCCGTCGTTGACGAGGAACACGACCTTGAGATTCGGCGAGCCGAGGGGAAACTGCGTAACCTCGAAGAGGCGATTCGCCTGCAACCGCTGGACGGCACTTACGGCATAGGCCACACGCGCTGGGCCACGCACGGCCGGCCGACCGAAGAGAACGCGCACCCGCACCGCGACTGCACAGGCCGCGTCGTCGTCGTCCACAATGGCATCATCGAAAACTATCTCCAACTGAAAGACCGCCTGCGCAAGTCGGATCACCGCTTCGTCACCGAGACGGACACAGAAATCGTCGCTCACTTAATCGAGGAATATTTGAAGAAGGGCGAGTCTTTCGAGCAGGCCGTTCGCAGCTCTGTCTCCGAGCTTCATGGCATCTTCGCGCTCTCGATCATCAACGCCGACGAGCCGGACACGATCATCGCCGTTCGCCAGGGGCCGCCCGTCGTCATCGGCCTCGGCGACGGCGAGTACTTCGTCGCCTCCGACATCCCGCCCATTCTCCAACACACGCGCGACATCTTCTTCCTCGGCGACGGCGAGATAGCCGTGCTGACGAAAGACGCCGTGCGCGTCACGGACTTCGACGGCAACTCGGTCGAGCCCGTGCAGCAGCGCATCACCTGGGACCCGATCATGGCGGAGAAGGGCGGCTTCAAGCACTTCATGCTCAAGGAAATTTATGAGCAGCCGCGCGCCGTGCGCGACACCGTCCAGGGCCGCGTCTCGCTCGATACCGGCCGCGTCTTCCTGGACGAGATGAAGAACATCACCGAGAGCGATTTTCTTCGCTTCACTTCCATCAAGATTGCGGCCTGCGGTACGTCCTGGCACGCGGGCCTCGCCGGCAAGTACATGATCGAGCAACTGGCGCGCGTCGCGGTGGACGTGGACTACGCCTCTGAGTTTCGCTACCGCGACCCCGTGATGAACGAGGACACGCTGCTGCTGGTCATCTCGCAGTCGGGCGAGACGGCCGACACCATCGCGGCGCTACGTGAGGCCAAGGAGCACGGCTCGAAGGTGCTCGCCATCTGCAACGTCCAGGGCTCGATGATTATGCGCGAGGCCGACGGGACTATCCTGACGCACGCTGGCCCGGAGATCGGCGTCGCCTCGACCAAGGCTTTCACCTCGCAGATGATCGCGCTCTACCTCTTCGGCCTCTACCTGGGCCAATTGCGCGGCGTGCTCTCGGGCGACGAGGCCCGCCACCACGCGCAACAGCTCGCCGAGCTTCCCGTCAAGATCGAGCACCTCCTGAACGAGTCGGACGAGATAGAGGAGTTGTCGAGAGAGTTTTTCCGCTCGACTGACTTTCTCTACCTCGGGCGCGGCATCAACTTCCCCGTGGCGCTCGAAGGCGCGCTCAAACTGAAGGAGATTTCCTACATCCACGCCGAGGGCTATCCGGCCGGCGAGATGAAGCACGGCCCGAACGCGCTGATTGACGAGCGCCTGCCCGTCGTCTTCATCAACACGCGCGAGGAGGGCAACCGCGCCTCCGAGGTCCGCTACGAGAAGACCCACTCGAACATCGTCGAGGTCAAGGCGCGCGAGGGCGTCGTCCTCTCGATTCTCAACGAAGACGACACGATGTCTTCGGTCGTCTCCGACCACGTCATAGAGATTCCACAGGCGAGCGATTTACTCTCGCCCATCCTCGCCGTCATCCCGCTCCAACTCCTCGCCTACCACATCGCCGTGCGAAGAGGCTGCGACGTTGACCAGCCGCGCAACCTGGCGAAGTCCGTGACGGTCGAATAAACAAGAAAAAGAGACGAGCCACGAAGCGACACGAAGGAGGATCAACTCCTTTCGTGTCGCTTCGTGTGCCTGCTTGGTCTGTTTCCCTTCCTCCGAAACTAGAGCGGTTTTCGAATGGATGTAAGGCGTGCGATAAAACCGTAGGGGCAGGGCTTGTCCCTGCCCGCTCTACTCCCATCACACGCGGGCAGGGACAAGCCCTGCCCCTACAGCTATGCGCTACCTTTCGCTCAAATGAAAACAGCTCTAAAACTCGAACTTGAGTGAGAACTGGATGCGACGCGGGCCGCCGGAGTGGTGGAAGGAGTCGAAGGTGCTGCCGGTGCCGCCGAGGAGGCTGCGGCCGTACATGGAGGCGGGCTGTCCGAAGGTCAGGTTTGTTGTGAGCGGGTCGGAGGGTGAGAGGCGTGTGCCGAGGCTCGCGTCGCGGCCGGCGGGGTCCGAGAGGTTCGCGCGGTTGAAGAGGTTGAAGACTTCGGTGCTGAATTGCAAGGTCACATCGTCCGTGAAGTGGAATTTGCGGGCGAGCGCGAGGTCCACCTGATACAGAGGGAAGCCGCGCAGGCTGTTGCGGCCCAGGCTCCCCTGTCGAAAAGCTGGCGGGACGGCGAAGGCCGCAGGGTTGAGGAGGCGGCCGCCGGGGGCCGCAGGGTCTGTGATGTAGAGTGGGAGGCCCGAGGTGAGGTCGGGCCGCAGGAAGGCGAAGCCGTAGCCGGTGGGTATGGCGTAAACGACGGTGAGGGGTCTGGCGGAGCGTGCCAGGAAGAGCGTGCTGACCGTCCAGTTGCGGAGGAGCGTGTGGCCCAGGCCGTCCTCGAACGGCGAGGGGATGTCGTAAACAAGGAACCCGCTGAGCGTGTGTCTAACGTCGAAGTCGGAAGGCCCGCGCTCCTGCCCCTCGATCTCGCCGCGCAGGAGCGTGCGAGACGCGGAATCGCGCGAGTAATCGTCGAGCGATTTGGACCAGGTGTAGGAGACGAGCGCTTGCAGGCCGTCGGAGAGGCGACGGTTGTACTCCAACTGCATCGAGTGGTAGTCGGACGCGGCCCCGTTGGTCGTCAGCCGTATGAAGGGGAAGTCCGCGTTGCGGTCGAAGAGCGATTCGGTGAGGAGCAGACGCCTCCCGGCCGCGCCGACGTAGGCGGCGGAGATTGCCTGCGCGGAGCCGAGCGCCTGCTGCACCTCGAAGCTCCATTTCAGCGTGTAGGGCAGTCTGAGTCCAGGGTCGAAGACGGAGAGCGGGGCGTCGCCCGGCCCGCTCGGCGGTGTCGCGATGGCCGCGTTGAAGGGCCGGTTGAAGAGAGAGCGCGCCGTGACGAAGGGGAACGAGTCGGCGAAGGCGCGGCCCGCCTGGTCCGTCCCCATGTCGTAAAAGACTCCGAAGCCCGCGCGCAGCACCAGCGGGCCGTTTGCCCCTGAAGGCTTATAGGCGACGCTCACGCGCGGCGCGAAGTTGCCGTACGTGGTCTCCCAGAGACGCGCGCCTCCTCGCTCGAATCCGAGTTTGGCCAAATCGTCCACCTGGTTGACCGCCAGCGGGTCTTGCCCTTCTGACGACGACGGCGCGGGGTTGACTTCCCAGCGCACGCCGTAGATCAACGTGAGCCCAGGCGTCACCCTCCACTCGTCCTGCGCGTAGGCCGAGAGGTTGTGAAAGACGGGGCGCTGCGGCGTCTCTCGCTCGAAAGCCCAGACGCGCGCGGCCACACCTGTGACCGCCTGCCCGACTCCGTTAAAGAGCACTCCGCGCTCCGAGGGGCGCAGGCCGATGACGGGCGCGAGTCGTCTGTAGTCCGCGCCGAACTTCCAGGCATGGTTGCCGTTGATCCAGTCAACGGAGCCGACCGTTTGGAACTGGCGCTGCGTGCTCGCGACCTCGCCGCCGCTGAAGAGTGCCGCGTTGCGCCCGTCCAGGTCGAAGCGGGCGGAACGATCCTCGTCAGAGAAGAAGGCGGCGAGACTGTCGTTCATCGTCGGCGTCACAGCGCCGCCGAAGTCGTCCAACTCGTACGCGCTCGTCGCCGCGAGCCTGCTGTAGTTGGCGCGCAGCTCCGTCACCATCGTCGAGGAAATGACGTAAGACACGCTCCCCGTGAGCGTGTGTAGGCGGCTGCGCCTGGCGTTCAGGGTGTTCAAAGAGAAGCCGCCCGCGCCGCGCTCGGCGGCCGACGAGGCGGCGTAGTTGTAGCGCCCGTAAAGCTTCAGGCTGTTGGTTACATAGTGGTCTAACCGCAAGCTCGCCGCGTCGAGCCGCGCCGGGTTACTGAACGCCTGGGCCAATTCGGCGAAGCCGTCCGGCCTTTCGCTTCCGGTTGGCAGAGGGTACGCGTTCAGGAACGGCTGGACCAACGGGGCGGCGTTGAGACGCGCCGCCAGTGAAGGCACGTCCGTGAGGGCGACTACGGGTTGGCGCAGCCGCAAGCCCTCGTAAGAGCCGAAGAAGAAGGTCTGATCTTTTCGGACGGGGCCGCCGAACGTGCCGCCGAAGTCGTTCATGCGGTGCGGCGGCCTGCCCAGCCCGCGACTATTGCCGAACCAGTCGCCGGCGTCGAGTGCGTCGTTGCCGAAGTGCTCGAAGAGCGAGCCGTGGAATTCGTTCGTGCCAGCGCGCGTCGTGATTTCGATTTCGCCGCCGGGCGTGCGCCCGTAGCGCGGCTCGTAGGCGTAAGTGTGAACCCTCACTTCATCGGTCGCGGCGATTGACGCGAGGCCGTTGGTCCCGCCCGTGACGGTCAGCCCAGGCATCGTGCCGGAAGCGGTCGCCCCGGGGTCTTGCTCGTCCGGGCTGATGCCGAAGTTGGCGCTGACGCCGTCAACCAGGAAGCTGTTGGCGGTCGGGCGCTGCCCGTTGACCGAGAGCCTGTCCTGCGAGACGCCTGGGGACTGGCCGGCCGCCGCCGAAGTCGTGCCGGGGGCGAGGTAGATTAGACGCTGGTGGCTCTTACCCCCGACGGGCAACTCCGGGATGATACGCGTCTTGACCGTGCGGCCGACGGTGGCGGACGTGTCCATCGTCTCGGCGCTTGAAGCGACCGTGTAGAGCGACTGCACGGTGCGCTGCCACGGGAAGTCTGTTGCAGCCGGGACGTAGCGCGGAACGACGACCATCGGGAAAGACCGTTCATAGGAACCTTCCTCGTAGGTCAAGGTCTCGACGTAGCTGATGGTGACTTTAATCGGCTGGCCCGGCGCGATGTTGGCGACCGACTGCGTGAAGACATTGGGACGCTCCTGGTCCAGCAGGCTCGCCACCTGCCCGTTCGCCTTCGCGGCCTCATACACGGCCTCGGCCTCTTCGCGCCGGAGGATGCGCCCGCGTACCGTGCGCTCGCCGACCGTCATCGTCATCTCGTCCACGGCCGCTGCTGGCGGGAGCGGGAAGGTGTAGATGGCCTCTATCTTCTCCTTGAAGGGGTTCTCGAACTCCTGCGTGACGGTGACGCGCGAGAGGAAGCCGCTGACCTCTGCTTTTACGTCCGTGTGCTTGAGCGGACACTGGCCCGCCGGTCTCCCTTTCTCGTCAAGGGCGATGAGCTTGCCTTCGATGTGCGCGGGCGGGTTACTTTGAGTGAGTCGGACGGCGGTCAAGCCGCGAGGTGTTGAAAGGGTCAGGGCTGCGAACGTAAAAAGCGGCAGCAGGAAAGAGAGCCTGAAGACGAGGCTACGATTCATAGTTCCCTCCGGTGCATGGCACAAATGGCCCAACGCGCCAATGGGTCTTCACCCTCGCGCGACAAACGCCTGAACAGTCTTTCACGACAGCTCTAAGAAACGTGGCCTTAGAGTTCGTGAAACGGATTCAGTTGCGTAAAGAATGGGGAGACAGAATTGCCTGACGACCCATTGATGCAGCGTGCGGGCCGGAGGGTGGTCTGCGCCCGCGCGAATAAATTTTCAGAAAAATTTTCGGCGGGCGGCGAAGAAGAATAAAGGCGTCCGTGCTGTGATAGCGTATGAGCGCGCCGATGCCGCTCCGTCGCTCCGAGGATTTCGTGCTCGTGCGTCTTGACGCCGAGGCTCATCACGCCAACGACCTTTGAGTTAGAATGCGCGCGTTGAGGGAGGAGAGAGATGACGACGACCGCCGACGAGAAAGCGCAGGCCGAGCGACTGAAGGAGCGCAAGGAGGTCCGCCAGGCGCTCCAGCAAACCGCGACCACGAAACCGGAGATCAAGCCCGTGGTCGAGACCCGTGGAAAAGTCTGGCTCCTGACCTACACGCTCCTGCTTCTCGCGCTCGGCAGCATCTATTACCTGTTGCGCCTCGGAGCCTTCGATTTCGCCGGCGAATACGTCGCGCTCTCGCAACGTCTCACGCTCGGCGCGATGGCCGTCGCCCTGGTGCTCGTCGTCGCGAAGGCGATTGACCTTTACGTCCTCGGCCGCCTCTACGACGCCGTCACGCGCTACAACCTCCGACGTATTTTGAAACTGCTCGTCGGCCTCGTCCTCGTCCTGATAGTCATCTCCATCATCTTCGCCAACTGGTACACGACTGTCGTCTCGCTCGGCCTCATCTCGCTCATCCTCGGCTTCGCGCTTCAGACGCCCATCACGAGCTTCATCGGATGGATTTACATTCTGGTCCGCGCGCCCTACCGCGTCGGCGACCGCATCAAGATCGGCGACGCGACGGGCGACGTGATTGATGTCAGCTACCTCGACACGACGCTCTGGGAGTTCGGCGGGCAATACCTTTCGACGGACCACCCGAGCGGCCGCATCATCAAGTTTCCCAACTCCAGCGTCCTCGGCACGGCCGTTTACAACTACTCCTGGCCGCTCTTCCCGTACATCTGGAACGAGATCAGTTTCCAGGTCGCGTACCAGAGCGACCTTGAGTTCGTGGCGCAGACCATGCAGGAGACGGCCGAGGAGGAATTGGGCCAGGCGATGATCGAGCGCGTCAAAACCTTCCGCGAGCTGCTCTCGCACACGCCGGTTGACCAGTTGGAAGTCAGAGAACACCCGGCCGTCTTTTTTCGTATCAGCCAGAGCACGTGGGTCGAGGCCACCGTCCGTTATCTCGTCGAGCCGAAGCGCGCGGGCCGCGTCAAGACCATCCTCATCAAAAAGATGCTCGCCAGGTTGAACGCCGAGCCCGACCGCGTGCTCTTCCCGAAGAGCAACATGCGCTGATGCGGGCTTGCAGTTTGCCCGTCGCTGTATTTCCATCAACGGGGCTAAGTTTATTTTGAACGTACAGGGGTTGAGTGGCGATGAAATTTTCCGAACTGGCACAAACGTATGACGAGCTTCAGCGGACGAAGGGCGAGCCGCAAAGAATACGCGTCCTCGCGGAGCTATTCCACGGCCTTGATAAAAAGACGCTCGCGGCGGTCGCGCACTTGACCGCAGGCGAACTCGTCCCGCCGCAACTGTCCGACAGGCTGGGCATCGGCCCTGGCGCAATCCGCGCCGCGCTCGTTGACGGCACGGGCCGAACCGCCGACGAGATAGACGACGAGGTGAAGCGCACGGGCGACATGAGCGAAGTCGTCGCGCGCATGGTGCGCGGCTCCGACCGTTTGTCCGTGGACGAGTTGTGGCGAAGAGTCAACCGCGCCGTCTCTCGCGACGAAGACCGCTTGAAACTGATCGAAGAAATCTTCGCCGCGACGACCCCGGACGGCGCGAAGTATTTCACGCGAATGGCGCTCAACCAGATGCGTATCGGCGTCGGCTTCGGGACGCTGACGCGCGCCCTGGCCTCGGCCTTCGACGTGGACGCATCGAGCGTCGAGCACCTCTACGCGATGACCAACGACATAGGGCTCACGGCCGCGACCGCGCGGAAGGGGCGCAAGAGTCTGGAGCGGACGGGGCTCGCGCTCTTCCGCCCCTACCAATTCATGAACGCGCACAAGGTTGACGACCGCGCGGAGATTTTCGAGCGGCTCCGGGGCAAGAAGATTATCTTCGAGGTGAAGTACGACGGCGCGCGCCTGCAAATCCATCTCAAACAAGGCAAGCCCGCGGAGATTAAGTTCTACTCGCGCCGCCTCAACGACGACAGCGCGGCTTTGCCTGACGTGGCCGACGCACTGCGGCGGGCCTGGAAGGGCGGCGACGCCATCATGGAGGGTGAGGCCGTCGCCTTCGACCCGGCATTGAAAGAGAAGCAGCCGTTTCAAGCCGTCCTGATGCGCCTCGGGCGCGTGCACAACATTAGTGAGAAGGCACGCGAGATTCCGCTCGTGCTCTACCTCTTCGACCTCGTTTACCACGACGGCCGCGACCTGATGGACCGGCCGCAGAGCGAGCGGCGCGCGGAGTTGAAGAAACTCTTCCGCACGACCCCGCGCGTGAAGATGACGGACGCGGTCGTCTCGGACAAGGTAGCGGACGAGGAGAAGTTTTTCAGGCAGGCGCTCCTCGCGAAGCACGAGGGCGTGATGGCGAAGGACCCGGACGCGCCCTACGTGCCGGGCCAGCGCACGGACAACTGGATGAAGATCAAGCCCGCGTTCGAGACGCTGGACGTGGTCGTGACGGGCGGCATCTGGGGCTCGGGCCGACGGCGCGGCCTGCTCTCCAGCCTCGTCGTCTCCATCCGCGACAAGGACCGCTTCAAGACGGTCGGCAAAGTTGGCACAGGATTTTCGGAGGCGCTGCTCAAGGAGCTAACGGCAAAACTTGAGCCGAAAATCATCACGACGCGCGGGCGCAACGTCGAAGTCGAGCCCGAGATGGTCATCGAAGTTGACTTTCAGGACATACAGAAGACCAACCGCTACGAGGCCGGCTACGTCCTGCGCATCCCACGCTTCAAACGCGAGCGCACGGACAAAAGCACGCGCGAGGCCGACAACTTGGAAAGACTCAAGCGGCTTTACAAGCAGAAGCAGTAGGCAGTAGGCAGCAGGCAGTTAAGATAAAAAGCAAAAGGCAGCCGGTTGGAATTAACTCGGCTGCCTTTTTAACTGCCCACTGCCTACTGCCTGCTGCCTACTGCTTTACTGCTGGTCTTCGATGAAGGGCTTGAGCAAGCGTGCGCGCGAGGGATGGCGCAGCTTCCTCAAAGCCTTCGCTTCGATCTGGCGTATGCGCTCGCGGGTGACGGAGAAGTCTTCGCCGACCTCTTCGAGCGTGTGCTCTTCGCCGTGGAGGCCCAGGCCGAAGCGCATCTTGATGACCTTCTCCTCGCGCGGGCTGAGGGTCGCCAGCACCTCGTCCGTTATCTCCCGCAGGTTCGAGGCGACGACGGACTCCGCAGGGTTGCTCCCCGACTTGTCTTCGATGAAGTCGCCGAGGTGCGAGTCCTCTTCCTCGCCGATGGGAGTTTCGAGCGAGACGGGCTGCTGTGCCATTTTGAAGACGGCGCGCACCTTCGCCACGGACATATCAACGCGCTCGGCAATCTCCTCGTTCGTCGGCTCGCGCCCCAACTCCTGCACGAGCGCGCGGGAGGTCTTCACCAGCTTGTTGATGGTCTCGATCATGTGGACCGGGATGCGAATCGTCCGCGCCTGGTCCGCGATGGCGCGCGTGATGGCCTGGCGAATCCACCACGTCGCATACGTCGAGAACTTGTAGCCGCGCCGCCACTCGAACTTGTCCACCGCCTTCATCAACCCGATGTTGCCCTCCTGAATCAGGTCCAGAAATTGCAGCCCGCGGTTGACGTACTTCTTGGCGATGGAGACGACCAGGCGGAGATTCGCCTCGGTCATCTCGCGCTTGGCTTCGGTGGTCTGCGCCTCGCTGACGGCAATCGCCTGGTGTGAGCGCTTGACCTCCACGGGCGAGAGGAACGTGTCCGCTTCGACCTGCTTCAGCCGGCGCTTCGCCACGGTGATGAGCCGCTTATACTCCTTCTCGTCCTCCGGCTTGATGCGCTTGCGGTTCAGCTTCTCCGTCAGCTTGTCAATCTCGCGCTCGGCGAGGCGCACCTCTTTGTAGACGGCGGCGATTGAAGCGATGAGACGCTGGCGCGTGTCCTCCTTGAGATTCAGTTCCTTGATGGCGCGCGCGATGTCGAGGCGCGAGCGCACGGCCTTGCGCTTGATCCGCAGAAGTTTTTTCGACTTCTTGCCGCGCGTCACTTTGAATTCCGCGCGTAGCTTCTCCCACTCCTTGCGGCCCTGGCGCGAAAGTACGCGGATGCGCTCGATGCCTTCGAGCGTCAAACGCAGGTACTCGTCGCCACGGTCCTCCTGCTCGTCAATCTCTGCCTGCTCGGAGAAGGCGACCACGTCGCGTATGCTGAGTAAGCCTGTCTCCAATTCGTCGCCGATTTTGATTAGCTCGCCGATGGCGATGGGCGAGCGCGCGATGACGCGGTTCGCCCTGATCTGCCCGTTCTCGATTCTCTTGGCGATTGAAACTTCCTGCTCGCGCGTCAGAAGCGGCACGCGCCCCATCTGGCGCAGGTACATGCGGACGGGGTCAGTCGCCTTATCCTCCTCGCCTGCGGACAAGTCCAACTCGTCCTCGTCGAACGCCTCGCCGCCCTCCTCGGACGCGCCCGAAGACACGTCTTCGAGGAGCAGCGCCGCCGGGTCCGCCTCGGCCAAGCTCGCCTCGTCCAGCTTTTGCAGGACATCTTCCAGCTTGTCGGTCGCGACCGTCTCGCCCTCCTGCTCTTGATTGAGGCCATCGAAAGGTCTGTACCTCTCGTCGCCCAGCACCAGCGAACGGAACCCTTCCTTGTTCACATTTTTCTCAAGCATGCTCACAATTTCACCTCTCGCGCGCGTCCCCATACATTCCTCCGGTGCGGCAGCCTCAAAAGCAAAACTCAATGATGCACCCGCCCGACAATTAGTTTGATTTCAAGAGCCTGTTATCTTCATAAAAAAAGTTTGTCGGAAACGGCGGCCGGGCGGCTCTCGTCCGGCCCGGCCGCGCGTTTCCGCTCCAATCCAACCCTCAGTAAGCCTTGGTCTCCTGGTCCGTGCGCAGGTTATTCGTCACCGAGAAAACTCCGGGGACGCCGCGCGCCGTGATGTATGCCAGCCTGCGGTCGCCCTCGTTGGCGACGACGCCTTCCAGGCTAAGGTGTCCGCGGTTGACGACGAGGTGCACGGACGGATTTGCCCCCAGGAAGTAGCGGTAAAGGCCGCCCGCGCGGGCCAGCGTGCGGTAGGTACGCACGCGGATCGAGTTGTCAAAAGACGAGAGCGGCAAGACCTCTATCCGGTTGACGACGCGCTCGACGCCCTCGATTTTCGCCACGCTGCGCTCCGCGTCATCCTTCGTGGATGGGCGCACCACCTGCCCGAAGAGGGTCACGGTCCCGCCCTCCACGCTGTAAGCCAGATTGTCAAACACGCCGTAATAGGGCAGCTTGACCAACTCTTTACGGACTTTTTTCATAACCTGCTGCTCGTCCAGCCCCTGAGCGTTGGCCGTGACAGCAAGCCCGGTCGCGAGAGCCAGCGTGGCCGCGACCGCGAGTACTAAATTCTTAAATTTTCTCATCTCTCTTCCCCTTGTTTAAGAAACCTTCTGTTTCTTCCCGTTTGAATTGTTGCCGTGGCCGAAACTTGCGCCCGAATCGTAGCTTTCGAGCGCCTTGACCACTTTTTCGAGCACCTCGAAAGCCTGTAGGCGCTCCGCCTCACTCAATTCGGCGAGCGCCTCGTCGAAGATTGCGCGCCGGCGCTCGCGGAACCTGTCCACGAGTTGGCGGCCCTCTTCGGAGAGCGCGACGATGACGCAGCGGCGGTCGTCGGCGGCAGCGTGCCGTTCGATTAATCCTTTACGGATTAGCCTGTCTGTTAGTTGCGTAATGGCCGGGGCCGAAATCTTCATCTCGGCCGCCAACTGGCCCGTTTGCAGGGGTCCGCGCCTGAGCACTCTCAAGACCTGAGCCTGGGGCAAGGTGAGTTCCAGTTCCGTCAACTGTTTCTGGTACTGGTCAATCATCAACCCAGACATGATCTCTGTAAAACTGCTCAACACTTCCTCCACCTCTCTAGCCGCAGACGACCCAGACATCAGGCCCCTCCACTACTTAACTTTCGAGAAAATTTAAGATGCCTTAAATATAAAGCCGGTTGCCCCTGAGGTCAAGCCGGCGGAGGCCAGGAAAGTGTGAAAATCCTAAAAGATTCGAGGGATTTTGGGGAGCTTGGCCGGCGCGCGTCCGAGTCGCTCAGCGTGGCTTTTTGCCGGCGGCGAGTTCCGTGATGGCCTTCTCCACCCGGCGGGCGCGCGTTTCGGGCCTTTTAGCCTCCTCGACGGCCAGGGCGTACTCCTTCTGGTGCGTGTAGCTCAGCTTTTCCCAGGCGGCCGCGGCCGATTTGTTGGCTTTGAGGGCGCGCGCCAAATCGTCTGGAGGCGTGATGGTGCGTGGCTCGTCGTCGCGTTCCATCTGGACGCTGACGGTGTCGCCGCCTTTGACTTTAGCGCCGGCGCGGACCTCTCTGTTGACGACCATGTAGTGACGGCCGTCACCTTTGGGGAAGATGGAGCTGCGGAAGGGGAACCCGTTGATGGTCCCGCGCACGGGGACGCGCGCGCGCGTGCCGAAGACCTTCGCGGCGTCGAAGGGGAGCGTCATCATCGCGGCGTCGCTGTGCTCGTGCTGTTCGAGCGTGATGCGGAATCTCTTCATGGTTTTCCTCCTCCCAGGGCGGCCCAAATATAATGCAGGCACCGGCCCCGTCACAACGCAAAATTCGCCCACACGACTTGTCGAAATTTGTTGCCGCCGCGCGCGAGGCTTTATACTGCCCTGACTTTCCATTCAAGACTTGCAAGCAGGGGGAGACGCGATGACCAAAGCGGACGAAGAGCAGATCAGGCTGGTCGTGCAGGACGAGCTACTGGCGATTATCACAGACGCGCAGGAATCTTTAGGGACGAAGAAAGACCCGACGGGGATAGGCCGCCGCGCGCTCGAAGGCTTGGCCGACCTGATACGGCGCAGGCAAACGAACCAGGCGGAAGAGTAAAACGCAGGTCTTCCGGTCGGATTAAAAACTTTCCATGAGCATACCTTTCAAATGCACCTCGTGCGGCGGGCCGCTCGAATACGATGAGGGCGGCGCGCTCACGGTGCGGTGCCCCTTCTGCGGCAGCTCCATCATCGTCCCCGAAGAGCTGCGGCCGCGCATGGCCCCGCAGCCTTCAGCGGGCGGCTTCTTCGACGGGATTCTTCGGCTCCAGGAGCGCGCGGCCAACTTGCAGGAGATCGCGCGTCTCGCACGCGCCGGGAACAAGCTTGAGGCCATCAAGCTCTACCGCGAAATCTTCAATGTGGGGCTCGCGGAGGCCAAGCTCGCCGTCGAGCGCATGGCGGCTGGCGAGCAGCCGGGCCACGTCTCCGTCTCGATGCACGACGCGCAGGCACAGATGGCGCAGCACGTGACACACAAGGCGAACCACTCGGCCGTCAAGTGGATAGTCTTCGCCGTCGTCATCCTCATCCTCGCGGGCGTCGGGGCCGGAATCTGGGGCCTCATCGTCGGCATCAAACATGCCACCGACACTGTCTCGCGCATCTCGTCCCCGTCCCAGACCTCCGGCCCGCACGGCGGGGCGAACGCGACTGCCGCGCCCGGCTTCGCCTCTATCGCGCTCAAGTTCGGAAGCGAGGGCATTGGACCAGGAATGTTCAAGGACGCGCGCAACATCGGCGTGGACGGCGAGGGGAGAATTTACGTCGGCGAGTATTTGAACGGCGGACGCGTCCAGGCGTTCGACGCCAACGGGAAATTCATCACGCAATGGACGGTTGACCCGAAGATGCCTATGAGGCAGATGACGGCCGACCGCAAGGGCACGGTCTACGTCGTCCAGCGCGGCGAAATCTCACGCTTCGACGGCGCGACCGGCAACCCGCTCGGCAAGATACAATACAGCAGCGCGACAGACCACGGCCGCGCCTACTTCGACCAGGCTCGCGCCACGCCCGACGGCGGACTCGTCGCCGTGGTCAACGACGACGATATCGTCCGCTTCAACGCGAGCGGCCAGGTCACGCGCACCATTACGAAAGCGCTCCAGACGCAGACCGGCGACCCCGAGAGGGTAGAGGGCGTGGCCGTGGATGGCCTGGGCAACATCTACGCGCTCTCCACGCATCGCGCGGCGGTCTTCAAGTTCTCTTCGGACGGCCGCTTCGTCAACAGGTTCGGCGGCTCCGGCGACGAGCGCGGACAACTGCACGCCTCGGACGCTATTGCCGTTGACGGCAAGGGGCGCGTCTACGTCAGCGACATCCGAGGCATACACGTCTTCGACCCCGAAGGCCGCTACCTGGACACCTTCGACGTACCCGGCAACGTCGCCTTCGGCATGACCTTCAACGACCGGAACGAACTGCTCGTCGCCGCGCGCACCGAAGTCATCAAGTACGTGCTGAATAAGTAGTCGAATTTCAGGTCGGTGCCCGCAGGGATTGTTAATGAAGAAGCAGAAGCTGCTGGCGAAAGCCCTGACGAGCCCGAAGAACTTTCGTTTTAGCGAGATGGTCGCCCTGGTTGAAGCTTTCGGATTCCGCTTGTCACGGTCGAGCGGGAGTCATCACATTTTTGTTCATCCAGAGGTCGCGGAACTGGTAAACTTGCAGGAAGTTCAGGGAAAAGCCAAGCCCTATCAGATTAGCCAGTTTCTCAAGCTGGTAGAGCAGTATAATCTCGAACTCGGTGAAGACTGATGAAGGACTACCACATTAATATTTTCTACAGCGAACAGGACGAAGGTTATATTGCCGACATTCCCGACCTCGCCATGTGTTCCGCCTTCGGCCGCTCGCCCGCCGAGGCTCTGGCCGAGGTCGAAGCAGCCAAACGACTCTGGCTCGAAGCGGCCCGCGCCGAAGGGAAACCGATCCCCAAGCCCCGCTATCGCCCGGCGATTTACAAGCTCGCCTCTTAGTCACGCTCCGCTCTGTGAGGCGACCATAATAAGTATCACCGCTCAAACTATCGTCCTGGGATAATCGAATTGGAACCGACGGGCTTAACCTCCGAACAAGTCAAGGACCGGATGGCGCGGGGCTTGTGCAACGTCGCCTCGCAGACGCGCACGAAGCGGACGCAGGAGATTATCTTCGAGAACCTTTTCTCGGTCTTCAACTTCGTCGTCCTCGTCGTCGTCTGCTTCCTCCTCTTCTTCTACTTCAGGACCGGCCACTCGACGCTCATCCTCGACTCCATCGGCGTCGGGGCGGTCGCCCTGATTAACACCGTGCTCGCCATCTCGCAGGAGATTAAGGCCAAGCGCGCGCTTGACAAGGTCAACCTTCTTTTGGAGCGCAAAGTCACGGTCGTGCGTGACGGCCGCGAGGTCTCGATTGACCAGAAGGAGATCGTTGTTGACGACCTCATTCTCATGGGGCGCGGCGACCAGGTGGTCGTTGACGGGCGCGTGCAGAATTCCAACCACCTGGAGATTGACGAATCCCTGCTGACCGGCGAGTCGGTCCCCATCTTCAAGAACGCGGGCGACGAGATTCTCTCGGGCAGCTTCTGCGTCTCGGGCAACGGCACTTACGTCGCCGAGAAGGTCGGCGACGCCTGCTACGCCAACAAGGTCACGGACATCGCCAAGAAGCTCAAGCACACGCTGACGCCGCTCCAGAAAAAACTGAACCACATCGTCGAGACGCTCCTCATCATCTCGGCCGCGCTCGTGCTCCTGGAACTCATCTTCGACCCGCACGCGAACATAGACAACCTGGATTTTATCCGCCGGCTCTCGACCGTCGTCATCTCGCTCATCCCGCAGGGGCTCGTCCTGATGGCCTCGATTACGTTCGCGCTCGGCGTCTATCGCATCAGCAAAATCGGCGCAATCGTCGAGCGCCTGAACGCCATCGAGTCCTTCTCGAACGTGCAGATCGTCTGCATGGACAAGACGGGCACGCTGACGCAGAACAAGCTCTCCGTCAACCGTATCACGATGCTCGACGCCGCGCTCGACCGCGCGCAGGCCGAGAGTCTTTTGGGGACTTACGGCAAACTCTCGTCGGACAAGAACGCGACCCTCAGGACGCTCGCGCCCTTCCCGGCCGCCGACGACGCGAAGCTCCTGGAGGAAATTCCTTTTAGCTCCGAGAAGAAGATGAGCCTGATTCGCGCGCGCACGAACGGGTCCGAGTCGAGCTTCATCTTCGGCGCGTTCGACCTGCTTCTGCCGCGCGTCGCGCCCGGCGGCCGCGAGCGCGCCGAAGCTCTCTTCGCGGAGCACCGCCTGAGCGTCTACCGCAACGTGCTCTTTGGGCGGCTCGCCGACGGCGTCTCGCTAACGGACGCGCGCGGCGACGCCGACAAGCTTTTAATCGAGCCCATCTGCATCGTCTCCATTACGGACCAAATCCGCGACGACGTGATGGAGGCCATACGCCTCTTCCAGTCGCACGATATCAGCCTCAAGATTCTGTCGGGCGACGCGCCCGAGGCGATTCAGGCCGTCGTCCGCGAGATTGGCTGGGAGATTGAGGATGACAAGCTCATCGCGGGCCGGGCGCTCGACGAGGTCTCGGACGCGGACTTTCTGGGCGTGGTCCGCGAGAAAATCATCTTCGCCAGGCTCAGGCCCGACCACAAGCTACGCATCATCGAGGCGCTGAAGAAAGAGAAGATTTACACGGCGATGATCGGCGACGGCGTCAACGACCTGCCCGCCATCAAGGCCGCCGACATGGGCATAGCGATGGAGGAGGGGAGCAAGATTACGAAAGAGGTCGCGGACATCGTGCTCCTCAAGAACCGCTTCTCTCTCCTGCCGACCATCTTCGACGAGGGCAACAAGATCGTCAACACGGTCAGCTCGACGGCCAAGCTCTTCCTGAGCAAAAATTTTCTGGTCATCGGCCTCGCGCTCTTGCACATCTTCTTCCTCTTCGACTTCCCGCTGACGCCGCGCCGCGTCTCGCTGATTAACATCTTCACGATTGTGCTCCCGGCCTTCTTCATCGCGCTCAGGAACAACAACGCGAGCAAGCACCGGCACTTCACGCGCGACCTCTACTCGTTCGTCGTCGTCTCGGCGTTCTTCATGGCGGGCGCGGCCTATCTCGGCGAGTACGTCACCCGGCGCTACTACGGGATTGACGGCGAAGAATTAGAGATGGTGATGCTGAGCATCATGGTCATCACCTCGGTCGCCAACTTCTTCTCTGTCGCGCTCCACAAGGGCGAGAAGAACGTGCGCGTCTACCTGCTCTACGGCCTCGGCATCCTCGCCGTCTACTTCGCGCTCGCCGCCAGCCAGACAAACTTTTTCCTGTTGAGGTGGCTCAAACTCTTCTACGAGATCAACTACCTCGACTTCAACTACTGGCCGGCGGTCGCCCTCATCGGCCTGACGAGCGCCGCGCTGCTCTTCATCGCCCAAAGGGTACGCGAGAGAATCGTGCTACGGTAACGAAAAGCAATGCGGAATGCGGAGTGATGAATGATGAATGAAAAGGCATCTGTCTTTAAATTCATCATTCATCACTCCGCATTCATCATTTAAATGAAACCCGCTATAATCTCGCGCGTGTCTCCCATCGCCCGCGTTTTTCACGACCGTCAAAAAGGAGTTCCCTCATGCGCTCTCTCGCACGCGCAGCTTTCATCCTGGCCGCGCTGGTCACGCCGGCTCTCCGCGCCGACGCGCAAGAAGCGCCCAGAACGCAGGGCACGGCCGTCATCACGGGCCGCGTGACCATCGGCGGCAAGGGCGCGGCCAATGTCACCGTGGCGCTCTACAGGTTCGAGTTCAGCCCGGATCGCAGCGCCATCACGCGCGACACGACCGACGCCGAAGGCAACTACAGGCTAGCGAATGTTCCGGCCGGCCGCTACAACGTCATAGCGATTGCGCCCGCTTACGTCGGCCCGAGCGAGTCTGCGTCCGGCGGCACGGGCAAGGCGGTCAACGTCGCCGAGGGCGAAGTGGTCGAGAAGTTTGACTTCGCGCTCGTGCGCGGCGGCGTCATCACGGGCCGCGTCCGCGAGGCCGAAGGCTCGCCCGTCATCGGCGAGCGCGTCCAGCTCAACCCCGTGGGCCAGCAAAGCACCATGCGCGGCTTCTTCAACCAGAATCCGTTCATGTACGAAACGGACGACCGCGGCGTCTATCGCCTCTACGGCATTTCGCCCGGCAAGTACACGGTCAGCGTCGGCGAAGCCAAGGAAGAGGGCGGGGTCAGGTTCGGCTTAGGCGGGCGCGGCTACTACTCGCGGACCTATCACCCGGACACCACCGACGCGTCGAAGGCCACCGTCATAGAGATCGGCGAGGGCACGGAGGTCACGAACGCGGACATCACGCTGGGGCGCAAGTCGCGCTCGTTCGTGGCGACGGGCCGCGTCGTGGATGAGGGCGGCAAGCCCGTGCCCGGCGCGCAGGTGGGCCACGGCGCGCTGGTCAACGACGGCAAGGACATGGGCAGCATGGGCTGGGGCTCGCTCGCCGACTCCGAGGGGCGCTTCCGCCTCGACGGCCTGCTGCCCGGCCGCTACGCAGCCTTCGTCTGGTCCGAAGGGAACACCGAAGGCTACAGCGAGGCGTTCAAGTTCGAGATCACGGACTCAGACGTGAGCGGGCTGGAACTTGTGCTCCGTCGCGGCGCGACCATGAGCGGCGTAGCGGTCATAGAGGGGACGACCGACCCGAAAATTCTCGCACGGCTCTCGCAACTCTCCCTCGCCGTCGGCGTCGAGACGACCGGCCTCACGGTGCCTAACTTCGGGACCGTCAGGATAGCGCCCGACGGAAGTTGGCGTGCCACGGGCCTGCGCCCCGGCAAGGCACGCCTGTACTCTGCCTCGTACACGCCACAGCCGAATCTGGTCCTCTCGCGCGTCGAGCGCGACGGCGTGCCGACGCAGGAGATAGAACTCACGCCGGGCGCGAACGTCTCCGGCATCCGCGCCGTCTTCGAGTATGGCGGGGGCATCATACGCGGCCAGGTCAATATCACGAACGGCCCGTTGCCGGATGGGGCGCACCTCTCGGTCAGCGCGCGCCGGCGCGGCGACGAGGCCGGACTCGGCTACATGAACCACGGCGTTGAGGTTGACGCGCGCGGCCGTTTCGTCATTGAGAGCCTGCCCTCCGGCGAATACGAGCTGACGCTTGAGACCTACTTCGAGTACGCCGCGTCGGCGGCGCGCGTGTTTCCGCCCAACGTCAAGCAGATGGTCTCGGTCGCCAACGGCGTCGCCTCCGAAGTCACACTCACCCTGGACCTCAACGCCAAGCGCACGGGGGGCAGCAATGACTAAGACCTCGACAGGCCGATTGACTCAACCCTTTGCGCCTTACGTTTCATCTTTGCGCCTTTGCGAGAACAGGCTTCTCACGCAAACGCGCGAAGTAAAAACTAAAGGCGCTAAGAAGAGCTTGAGTTTCATCTTCCCGGTTCTAGTCTTACTCGCCCTCACGCCGTACGCGGCGCAAGCGCAGGCGAGCGACGCGGGCAAGGGGCGAACAAGCTCCGCGCGCGCGGGCGCGATCACTGGCCGCGTCGTCGGCGACGACGGGCGTCCACTGGCCGACGCCGTGGTCCAAATCTTCAAAGCCTACGCGCGCGTGCCGGGGCCGCCAATCTCGGCCAGCACGGATGTCGAGGGCAAGTTCCGCGTGACGGAGCTTGAGCCCGGCCTCTACACCGTGATGGTCCTTCTGCCCGGCTTCGTCAACGCGCAGGAGGCGCGCTCGACCGGCAGCGACGAAGCCACTTACTACAGGCCCGGCGACAACGTCAGCGTCACGCTCGCCAAGGGAGGCGTGATTACGGGGACCGTGCGCGACGCCGACGGCAACCCTGTGATCGCCGTCGGCGTGCGCGCCATACGCGTGCGTACCGAGACGGGGCAGCCCGCGACGGCCACGCGCTTCCAGGGCTTCATCCCCGAGAAGCTGACGGACGACCGCGGCGTCTTCCGCATCTTCGGGTTGCCGGCCGGCACCTACGTCGTCGCGGCCGGCGGCGGCCAGCGACTCTTCGGCGCATTCAACGCCTACCTCGGCGACGCCGCGACCTACTTCCCTTCCTCCACGCGCGACACGGCCAACGAGGTCACCGTCCGCACCGGCGAGGAAGTCTCCGGCATTGACATACGCTACCGCGCCGAGCGCGGCCACACCGTCAGCGGGGTCGTCACGGGCGCGACCGCTGACGCCCAGACCTACGGCATCACGGTCATCCTGCGGAGGCCCGCGAGCGGCGAGTTCGAGGGGGCGGCGGGCATTGGCTACGACAACAAACTGAGCTTCTCTTTCGGCGGCATGGGCGACGGCGAGTACGAGCTGACGGCGCAGCAGTGGCGCGGCGCGCGCGGCGGCGTCCTCTCGTCAATTCCACGCCGCGTCACGGTCAGGGGCGCGGACGTGACCGGCGTCACGCTGACGCTCGCCCCGCTCGCTTCGATTGAGGGGCGCGTCCGGCTGGAGCCCGCGCCGGCTGACGAGAAATGTGGGAAGCCCGCGCGCGGCGAGACCATCGTGGAGACGGCCGTCAACGCGCGCCGCGACGAGAAGACCAGAGGGCAGGAGCTTCCCACCCAGTTTTTCTATTTCACGGGCGGCGCGACGCCGACGGAGCAGGGCGATTTCTCAATTCGCAACCTGCTCGAAGGCAGTTACCGCCTGACCTTCCGGCTCCCCGCCGAGACGTGGTACGCGCGCTCAATCACTCTGCCCGGCGCGACACAGGCCCAGACGGGCGCGGCCTCGAAGCCCGACGCAACGCCGAGCGCGCCGCCCTCGGGCGCTATCGCGCTCAAAATGGGCCAGACGCTCGCCGGCGTGGGCATCCAGCTTGCGCGGGACGGCGCGACTATCAACGGGCGAGTGCGCGCCGCCGTTGAAGGAGAAGCGCCGCCCGCCAACTTGAAAGTCCATCTGGTCCCGACGGAACGCGAGCGCGCCGAAGAGGTCTTGCGCTACTCGGAAGTCGCGCCCGCCGAAGACGGCACGTTCAGCCTGACGAACCTCGCGCCCGGCCGCTACAAACTCCTGCTCCGGCCCGTCACGGAAACGGAGTCAACGACCACGCGCCCGCTCGCCTGGGACGCGCCGACGCGCGCCCAACTCCGACGCGCCGCCGAGGCCGCGACCACACCCATCGTCGAGCTGAAACCGTGCCAGCGCGTCGCTGACTACGAGTTGCGCTACGCGCCGGCCGCGACGGGCAAGCCGTGAGCGAGCTTCCTTGCGTCTTTGCGTAAGGAAATTGATTTGAAATCTCAAATCTAAAATCTGTGATTCGTTCTTTCTCTGTCGCGGCCTGCCCGCGCTGCTTTTGCCCACCTCCGACGCCGTGTGCTTAAATGTCCTTTCGAGGAAAAATCATGCGGCACAAACACACGCTCGACCCGGCGCACACGACGCTCGTCGTGATAGACATGCAGGAGGGCTTCCGCTCTCACATCTCTGACTTCGCGGAGACGGCCGCGCGCATCGCGCTCGTCGCGCACGCGGCGCGGCTCCTGAACGTCCCCGTCATCGTTACCGAACAATACCCGAAAGGGCTCGGCCGCACGGCGAGCGAGATTCAGGCGGTATTCCCGCCGGACGTGGGCGTCATCGAAAAGACGGCCTTCAGTTCCTGCGGCGCGAGCGCCTTCGAGGCCGAACTCGAACGCGCGCAGGCCGTCCACGTCCTCGTCTGCGGCATAGAGGCGCACGTCTGCGTCAACCAGACGACGCACGACTTGCTCGCGCGCGGCTACCAGGCGCACCTCCTGACCGACTGCATCACGGCGCGCTCCGCTCAGAACAAGCAGGTCGCCTTCGCCAAGATGCAGCAGAGCGGCGCGATTCCTTCTTGTATTGAAATGGCCCTCTTTGAATTAATGCGCGACGCGCGGCACGAACAGTTCAAGGCGATTCAAAAATTGATTAAATGAAGAATTCAGGAGTCAGAATCCAGAATCCAGAATGAAAGGCTGCGGCCCTTCTTTCTGTTATGCTGACTCCTGACTCCTGGATTCTGACTCCTGCTTTTATGGATTTCCTTTCATCACTTAACCCACGGCAGCGCGAGGCCGTCACCGAAACCGATGGGCCGCTGCTTATTCTGGCGGGCGCGGGCTCCGGCAAGACGCGCGTCATCACGTACCGCATCGCTTACTTGATCGCGGAGCGCGGTGTCGCCCCGCACAACATCCTCGCCGTCACGTTCACGAACAAGGCGGCCGAGGAGATGCGCGAGCGCGTCCGGCGTCTTCTGAGTGAGCAGCCGTTGGCTTCCGCGCCGCTCATCTCCACCTTCCACAGCCTTTGCGTACGCATCCTGCGCCAGCACATAGAGGCTTTGAACGCAGGCTACACGCGCTCGTTCACCATCTACGACCAGGACGACTCCGTCAGGCTCGTCAAGGCTTGCATTAAAGATTTGGGTTACGACGACAAGCAGCTCGGGCCGCGCGCCACGCAGGGCGCGATCTCCGGCGCGAAGAACCGCCACGGCGACGACGCCGAAAGCTACACTGCGCGCGTCGAGTACAACGACGAGAAGCGCACGGCCATCGCGCGCGTCTTCAAGCTCTACGAGGACCGCCTCGTCAACAACAACGCCCTCGACTTCGACGACCTGCTGATTAAGACCGTCCAACTCCTGCGCCGCGTCGCGGAGGTCCGCGAGTACTATAACAACCGCTTCCGCTACATCCTCGTTGACGAATACCAGGACACGAACATGCTCCAGTTCGCCCTGATTCGCTTCCTCACCGAGAAGCACCAGAACATCTGCGTCGTCGGCGACGACGATCAGTCTGTGTACAAATGGCGAGGCGCGGACATCACGAACATTCTCAACTTCGAGCAGCACTACCCGGACGCGAAAGTCATTCGTCTTGAGCAGAACTACCGCTCGACGCAGACGATTCTTGATGTCGCGGGCGCGGTCGTTAAGCACAACACCGAGCGCAAGGGGAAGACCTTGTGGACGGCGAACCCTTCGGGCGAGCGCATACGCTACTACCAGGCTTTCGACTCGGACGCGGAGGCGCGTTTCGTCGCCGCCAAAATCGAAGAGCACCGCCGCGCGGAGCCGGACATACGCGCCGCCGTGCTCTATCGCACGAACGCGCAGTCGCGTGTCTTCGAGGAGGCTTTGCGGCGCGTCGGAATCGCTTACAACATCGTCGGCGGCTTCTCCTTCTACGAACGGATGGAGGTGCGCGACATCATCAGCTACCTGAAGCTCGCGCTCAACCCGCACGACTCAATCGCCTTGATGCGCGTCATCAACAGTCCCGCGCGCGGCCTCGGCAAGCAGACCTTGGACGAGATCGAGCGCCGCGCCAAAGACTACGCCGTCTCGCACTGGGAGACCATCAGCATCCTCACCGAGCAGGAGTCGAAGGGCTTGAGCCCGCGAGCCGTCGGCGCGCTCAAGAACTTCAAAGAGATTATTACCAATCTCGTCAGCGCCGCGACCAACGCAGCCGCGAGCGAGTCGCCCGTCTCCGATGTCGTCAAGGCCGCGATCCTGGACACGGGCTACGCGAACGCGCTCAAGTCGGAGAACTCGGACGAGGCGGAGGCGCGGCTGGAGAACTTGCAGGAGTTGGTCAACGCCGCCGTGGACTACGACAAGCAGGAGGGCGAGGGCTTGCGCGACTTCATAGACCACGCCGCGCTCGTCTCCGACACGGACCAGTACAAGCGCGACGCGCCCGTCACCTTAATGACGATGCACGCGGCGAAGGGATTGGAGTTCCCGCTCGTCTTCATCGTCGGCATGGAAGACGGATTGTTCCCGCACTCGCGCTCGGCCACGGACCCCGCGGAGTTGGAGGAGGAGCGCCGCCTCTGCTACGTCGCTATCACGCGCGCCGAAAGGTTTCTTTACGTGACGCACGCCATGAAGCGGCGCGTCTACGGCGAGGAGATGGCGAGTGAGCCGTCGCAGTTCCTGAACGAGATGCCGCTCGACTTGATGGAAGACCTCTCGCGCGGCAACTCTTGGCTCGCGTTCGCGCGCTCGTCCTCGACGCTTGAAAACAAACACGCCGCGCAGGCGCTTCGCGGCGACACGCGCGAGCGCACCAGGTACGCGGGCAAGACCTACGACTCGGCCGACTCCATCGCCGAATTCTTCCGCAAGCGCGGGCAACAACTCGGCGGCTCCACGCCCAAGACTCAGCCCGAGCCGACCATCAAACGCCGCGCCGCGAGCGCGAGCACCAGCGGCCCTTCGACCTCGTCCACGGGCGGCGACTTCGCCCCCGGCTCGCACGTCCGCCACCCGAAATACGGTCGCGGCCTCGTCCTCCGCCGCGAAGGCACAGGCGACTCAACGAAACTCACCGTCAGCTTCCCAGGCTTCGGTCAGAAGAAGCTCATAGAGAAATACGCCGGGTTGGAGAAAGCTTAAGAACTAACCACAGAAGCTCACAGAGGAAGAAGAGAAAGATTAGAGCGGTTTTCGAATGGATGTAAGGCGTGCGATAAAACCGTAGGGGCAGGGCT
>JADMIO011319544.1_pt1 | contig 37568 bp, 30 predicted proteins | sample 8958161 | NCBI WGS metagenome assembly JADMIO01 (sample SAMN16585339, study PRJNA669376) | soil metagenome | isolation source: Crop rotation soil | place: USA: Cullars Rotation, Alabama | collected 2011 | reverse complement strand
CGCGACTTCAAGTCACGTGAATTCCAAGCTTCGGATCCCACTGTGCTGGAAAGCGTGTGGCGCACGTCGAAGTTGTTGTAGCCGTTGTCGTAGTCGAAGTCCGCGATCGCGCGCGCGTTGTTCGCCGCCGTCGTCGCTTCGTTCGATCCGCCGGTGTTGCCGTAGCTCTTGCCGAGCGTGTACTGCAGGTTCATCGAGAGCCCCTGCGCCGAGCGGCGATTGAGCGTCAGCATCATCGCGTTGTATTGATCGTGCCCGCCGCTGGTCTTGTAGTCGACCTCAGCGAAGGGATTCTGCACGCCGGTGACATTGCCCGCGGCGTCGCGCTCCACGATCGAGAATTCGCGAATCACGAACGCCGCGTTGGCGGGATTCGGATTCGTCACCACATCGGTGACGCGGTTAGCGACGCTACGCAGGAACAGGTTGCGTCCCTGGCTGCCGACATACGCGGCCGTAGCACTCATGTTGCCGGGCAACTCACGCTGCACAGACGCGGTGTATTGATAAATCCGCTCGGGGATCGTGTAGTCATTCGAGTAAGCGCGCGGCTGATAGCTGCGGTTGTTCGGGTTGCTCGTGAAGTTTGCGACGAGCACATCCTGGTTCACCGGGAACGCGAGGAACGGACCCGAGCTCAGCGTCGTGCTGATGCGATCGCTTTCGACCGGCTGAATCTGATCTTCCGTCTGCCCCGGACCGACGAAGATGCCGAAACCCGATCGGAACACCGTCTTGCCGGGCGCGTAGGTCATCGACACGCGCGGCTGGAAGTTGTTCGACTTCGAGTGATAGAGGGGCTTCGATGGATCGTCGAGCGTGCCGGTGTCGATGTTGAACTTGACCAGCAGGTTGTCGCGCTCGCGCAGCGGCGTGTAGTAGTCGTAGCGCAAGCCGTAGTTGAACGTCAGATCCGATCCGGCGTGCCACTCATCCTGCGCGAAGGCGACGAAATATTCCTGGCCGGTGTGACGCATGCCGGTCGCGCCGTTGTTGAACGGGCTCGCGGCGCTGACGTCGCCGAGATACTGAATCGCCGACGGCTGGTTCGCGAGGAACGCGGTGACGTTCGGGAACGTATACGTCGTGCCGCCCTGGCGATCCGTCGTCATGCGAATCATGCGAACGTCCGCACCGACTTTCATCAGGTGATTGCCCGACACCTTCGACATCGTGTCCGCGAAGGTAAGCGAGTACGGATCGTACGGCTGGCCGCGGCCGTTGGTCGCGCTGTTCGCGCGCACGAGACCGCCGGGCACCGTGATACCCGATGAAGCGCCCTGGCCCGCGATACCAGTGTTCGCAACCGAACCGCTCAAGTTGATCACGAGGTTGCTGAAGTCGATGCCATTCACCGTCGGCGCAACACCATTGATGCGCGACGGCGCCGCGTTGTAGCCGAACTTCACTTCGTTCATCAGCCCGCTGCTCATCGAGCCTTGCAGGTTGAACACCGCGTTGGTCGGATTGTCGGTGATCTTCACGACGCGGCCGCTCACGCCTTCGGGACGCGTATCGGTGCCCTGGTCGTGAAACACGCGCAGATACGATGACCAGTTCTGATTGAGGCGATAGTCGAAGCGCGCGCTGAGCGCGTTCTCCTTCACCTTCTCCAGACCCTGCAACTGGTAAATATCGAAGTCAGGGCTCGTCGACGTGCCGGCGAGCAACACCGCATCCGCGGCGGTGAAGCCGGCGCGCAATGCGGCGATCGCGGGAACGGCGCGGTCCCACGCCGCGGCGCTCGGTGCGCCCTCGACGAAGTTCACTCCGGCGTCGAGGCGATACCCCTCGAAACTTCCGAAGAAGAATGCGCGATCCTTGAGCAGCGGTCCGCCCACCGATCCGCCGAACTGGTGCTGATTGAGCGCCGACTTCGGCAGCTTCTGAATCACGCTGCCGTCGGTGTTGCGCGTCGAGTCGAAATAGTTAGGCGCATCGAATTGATCGTCGCGGTAGTACTCGAACACCGATCCGCGGAACAAGTTCGTGCCCGACTTCGTGACGACGTTGACCTGGCCGCCGGTGCCGGTGCCGAACTCCGCCGGATAGTTGTTCGATTCGACGCGGAACTCCTGCACGTTCTCGAGGCTCGCCTGCAGCTTGAACGGCGATGGAATTTCACCGTTGATGTTGCCCGGCGCCGAATCGATGATCGCGGACCCTTCAACGCCGTCGTAGCGAATCACGTTCTGCTGATTGGCTCGGCCGCTGAAACGCACGTCGTTCCACGTGCCGGTGCCCGCGTTCTGCGAACCGGGCGCCTGCAGCATCAGCTGCGACATCTGGCGGCCGTTGACCGGCAGGTTCTCAATCTCGCGCTCGCTGACGTTGACGCCAATGCGAGCCGAGCTGATGTCGAGCGCGCCGGCCTGGCCGACGATGGTGACCGTCTCCTGCACGCCCGCGGCCTGCAGGTTCAGGTCGATCGCAAACTCCTGGGACGCGACCAGCTGCATGTTTGTGTATTCGAGCGGGGCGAAGTTCCCGGCCTTGACGGTGATCGTGTAGGTCGACGGCGCCAGTCCGGTTACCAGATAGCGGCCGCCGGCATCGGTCGTGACGGTCTTGATCGCGCCGGTGCGCTCGTTCTTCACCGTGACCGTGGCGCCGGCCACGGTTGCGCCGGACGGGTCCAGCACTGTGCCCGCGAAGCGGCCGTCATTCTGCGCGTTGACAATCGCTGACAGCGACAGCATCACCGCGATCGCCGCGATAGTTCGTCCCCACCTCAACATCTGATTCATTTGAAAGTAGCTCCTCATTGCTGTTCAGAAGCTACCGGGGCGCGGTCACTGCACTGTGACGGCTGCGTTAACGCTCTGTTACATGCGGGTTTTGTGCGATTATTCGGAGTTAGAGGAGCCCTATGACTCGCATTCTTTCCGTTATGGCACTGGCTTTCATCGTCGGCGCGGCCACGCTGTCGGCGCAGATGAGGCACGTTGAGTTGAAGGACGCAAAAGGCAATTCAGTCGGCATGGCGATGGTCTCGCCGGCCAAGGGCGGCGGCGTGTCGATCGATCTCGACGTGCACGGCCTGCCGCCGGGCGAACACGCGCTGCATTTCCACGCCGTTGCGAAATGTGAAGGACCGGATTTCACCAGCGCGACCGGCCACTTCAATCCGATGACGAAGAAGCACGGCATGCAGAATCCCGAAGGTCCGCACGCCGGCGACATGAACAACTTCACCGTTGATGCCAAGGGCAACGCCAAGACCACGATCACGAACAAGAACGTGACGATGGGCAGCGAGACGAATTCGATTTTCGCGAACGGCGGCACGGCGCTGATGATTCACGGCGCGGCCGACGACATGAAGACGGATCCGGCGGGCAACGCGGGACCGCGCATCGCGTGCGGAACGATTACTAAGTAGCGCCTCCGGCGCTAATAGAAGTCGCTGGATGCAGATGAAGAGAGGCAGCGTCGCGAAGGCACTGCCTCTCTTTGTATTTCTCGCCTGTTGGCCCGCCGGCCTGCTGGCCCGTTGGCCTGTTCAACAAACCTTCAAGACCGGCACCAACCTTGTCCTCGTGCCGGTTGTCGTCGTCGACGGCAAAGGCGCCATCGTGCAAGGCCTCACCGCGCAAGATTTCCAATTGCAAGAAGACGGCAAGCCCGTCGCGATCGCATCATTCCTCGCGCCTCACCTCGACGCCGACAGTCCCGATCAAAGCCGATTCATCGTTGTCATACTCGATAACCTCTCCACGACCGCGGAGATGGCGTATCGCGTGAAGAACATCGCCAATCAATTCGTCGACCGGCTTGGTCCGTACGACGTGATGTCAGTGATCACGATCAGTGGCGGCAAGGCGGTGACGACGAACTCGAAGGCCGAGCTCAAGGCTGCCATTGCGAAATTCCAGATCTCCGGTGGCGCGGAGATCATGAGCGGCGACCGTCGCGCGGACCACGGTCTGAAAATGATCAACTCACTCACCGACCAGATCGCCAGGGCGCCCCACCCTCGCCGAGTGATGGCGTTCATCGGCAACGCCAACATGTTTAACCCGAGCCAGGCATCCGCGTTTGGCGATCGAGCGCCCGATCTGTCTGCCGAATGGATGGAGGCGGTGCGCGCGACCGCGCGCAACAACGTCAGCGTTTATGTGATCGATCCGCGAGGCCTGCAGGCGTCACCTGGTGATTGGTCGAAGAGCTTTGCCAATGAAACGGGCGGCTATGCGTGGGGACGCTCGAATAATTTCGGCGCGGCAGTCGGTCAGATTTTTCGCGAGAGCGCCGGCTATTATCTGATCGGCTATGCCGCACCAATCAACGACGATCGGTTGCATAACATCGATGTGAAGGTTGCGAGAAAAGGTGTGGCGGTGCGTGCGCGCCGCGCGCGGCGCTGATCAGTAATGGCGCGATCGCGCCAGCGCCAGGCTGCGGCCTGGACGCGTCAGAACCGTCGCTACCACGAGCAACACGGCGAGCGTCATGAACACGACGCTATAGCTCGTCGACGCGGCCAGCGCGGCTGCCGCCACAGGCCCTCCGGCTCGCGCGACTTGTTGATAGCGCGCGATAACGCCGTTTGCCTCGCCAGCCCTCTCCGGACCAAACCGATGTAACACCCAATACGGCCTCGCGAGCGTCGTCAGTCCCGCGCCGGCGGCGAAGATCATCACACCGGCGGTCGCCGCGACGCCGCCGCGCATCAGCAACGCGATCAGGCCGGCGATCTGCAGCGCGAAGCTGAAGATGATCAGCGCGATCGGGCCCGGCGAGAACGCGCGATTGGTCATCAGCAATCGTCCCGGCAATTGCATGATCCCGAACGATCCGCCGATCATTGCGGCGGTGGTCGCGGCGATGCCGCGGTCGATCAATGCGGCGATCATGTTCGACGCGATCGCGGAATTGACGATGCTCGAGATCGCGAAGATGAACGCGAAACGATTGAGATCGAGCATCGCCGCGTCGTCAGCGCGTGCCGGTGAGCGATCGAGGATCGCCTCGCGGATCGTCGCGGCGGACCATTCGCGATCTCGAAAGGCGATGCGACCGACGACGATCGTCGTGAAACCGACGAGTGCGCCCAGCACGATCGCGGCGATGCGCCATCCGAATCGATCGGTGATCGCCGATGTCCCCGGAAGGAAGACGGTGCTCGCGAGTCCGCCCATCACCGTCACCGTTGCGATCGCGCGCATGCGCTCGTCGGAATCGCTGAACGCCTGGCCGACGATCACGAACACCGGTTCGTAAAGGATCGACGCCATGCAGAGGCCGAGCAGCGACCAGGCGATGTAAGTCGTGGCGATCGACGGCCACGCCGACCACGCGATCAACAGCAACGCGGCGAGCACGCCGCCACCCTGCATGCTCGCGGGACCCTGACCGCGATCGGCGAGACGTCCGACTGCTGGAGCGACGATCGCTGAAACGAGAAGGCCGAGAGAGAATGCGCCGGCGATCAGCCAGCGCGGCGCGCCGAGAGATTGCTCGAGCGGCACGAGCAGCACGCCAAAACCGAAATACAGAACGCCCCAGTTGATCAGCTGACCGCAGCCGATCGCCCAGATGACGCGGGGATGCATCACGCCTTCGAGCGTACTCCGATCTGGATCAGCGGTGCCGCAGTGGTGCCGCAACCGCAACCACTCTTTCCTTCAGCCTTCGCAACCGCATCGTCGCTGCAGCACGCCTCGACTTCAGCAGGAGCGGGACCGCCGCAACAGCTCGTCGCGCCCACGACGTTCGTGCTGCACACGCCCGTTTCCGGCAACACGAGATCGACGCGTTCAGCCGCGGCGACATCACCACTCAACATCGCGACGACCGATCTCGCCTGTTCATATCCAGTGGCGAGAAGAAACGTCGGCGCACGTCCGTAGCTCTTCATGCCGATGATGTAGAAATCCTTTTCCGGATGCGCGAGCTCGCGCGCACCATGTGGACGAACGGTGCCGCAGCTGTGTTCGTTCGGATCGATCAGCGGCGCGAGTGCCGTCGGACATTCGAGCCACGAATCGAGACCGAGCCGCACCTCGCCGAGCATTTCGAGATGCGGACGAAAGCCAGTGCACACAACGATGCGGTCGACATCGAGCGTGACACCGTCGTTGCCGGCGACGCGCAGGCCGTCACCTAATGGGGAAATCGATCTGATTCGGAAAGGCGTGATCACCTGGATGCGTCCGCTCTCGACCGCACGACGCGCGCGCTGGCCGAGCTCGCCGCGCGCTTCGAGTTGATCCGATGCGCCGCCGCCCCACACCGAATCGAGCGATTCTTTACGCATCGCCCACACGATTTGTGTTTTCGGATCCGCGTCGGAGAGCAACAACAAGTCGAGAATCACGTTGAACGCCGAATGACCGCTGCCGACGACAAGCACGCGCTTGCCGGCGTAGCGCTGACGCGCATCGCCGAGCACGTCAGGAATACCGTAAGCGACCCGATCATGAGCATCGCTCTCGCCAACCGCAGGTAGACCGCCCGATCCCGCCGGGTTCGGGCGGAGCCAGGTGCCGCTCGCATCGATCACCGCGCGGGCCTCGATCGTGTCGCCGTTCGCGAGTCGCAACTCGAACGGCTGCTGGTCGCGTCCCTTGGTTCGCACCTTGTCGAAATCTCTTCGACCGACGGAGACGACGCGTGCGTTGTAGCGGACGTGCGGAGCGATCGCCCCGAGACGCGCGAGCGGCGTCACGTAGGCATCGACGAGATCGCCTCCCGTCGGGATCGCGTCCGCATCAGGTGCGCGCCAGCCATCGCGCTCGAGCAGCGATCGCGCCGCGCCGTCGACCATGTAGCGCCACGGCGAGAACGTCCGCACGTGACGCCACTGACGAATCGCCGCTCCTGGTTCGCTTCCCGCCTCGAGCACGATGAACGGCTGGCGGTACGCGACCAGGTGAGCGGCGGCGGCGAGGCCCACCGGACCTGCACCGATGACTGCGACGGGTAACGAAGGCATAAAGGTTTCCTGTTGACCTATTGGCCTATATTCGCCTTTGCGAATATGTTGACCTGATGCTATATTCGCCTCAGCGAATATGTCAAGCGCCTGTTGCTCGAGCAAACCGGCACCGCAGATCAAGGATCTCGACGCGCTGACGGAAATTTACGCAGCGCTCGCCGATCCGACGCGGCTGCGCATCCTGTCGCTGCTCGGCGAAGACGAGATCTGCGTGTGCCACATCCACGCGAGTCTCGATGTGCCGCAACCGACCGCATCACGGCACCTCGCCTACTTGAGAAAGTCCGGTCTCGTCGAAGCCAGGCGTGAAGGCATCTGGATGCACTACCGCCTCGCGAAGATCGAGAACCCGGTCGTCGCGCAGGTCGTGAAGGCCGCGTTGCACGCACTCACCCACACCGCGGTAATCGCGAAGGATGAGCGCCGTCTTCAGCTGGCTCTGCAAGCGTGATCACGGTCCTCTTCGCGTGCGTGCATAACGCCGGCCGCTCGCAGATCGCCGCCGCCCTTTTTAATAAGTTCGCCGATCCGTCGAAAGCGCGCGCGATCTCCGCCGGCACGCAACCGGCCGTGCGCGTGCATCCCGAAGTCGTCGACGCGATGAAGACGCGCGGGATCGACGTGTCGACGGCGTCGCCGCAGAAGCTGACGTCAGAGCTCGCCGCGAAAGCTGACTGGCTGATCACGATGGGCTGCGGCGATGAATGTCCTGTCGTCCCCGGTGTGCAACGTGACGACTGGCCGATCGCCGATCCGAAGGGCCAACCACAGGACGCGGTGGCGCGTATCATCGACGAAATCGACCATCGCGTCCGCGCGTTCATCGACGGTAAGCTGAATCGCTCGTGAACATCATCCGCACCACCGCAGCCGCCATCATGATCGCCGCCGTTGCGGCCTTCGGACAGGAGGGACAACGTCCGGACATTTTCGGCGGCCGCTCCCTGCTCGACGCGCACAACGCGTATCCCGAAGAAGGACGCTGGAAGAATCGCCTCGATCGCGCGATCGCGACCGGATCGATGCCGATCGTGATCGAACAAGACATCGCATGGTCATCTTCCGGCGTGCCCGTCGTCTCGCACGACACGACGCTTGACGGCACCGAACCGACTCTCGAAAATCATTTCTTCAAGCGCGTCATTCCGATTCTCGAACGGGCGATCCGCGCCAAGGATCGATTGCCGCTGATCGTGCTTCATCTCGATGTCAAGACCAACGAACGCGCGCATCACCGCGCGATCTGGGAGCTGCTGCAAAAGCATCGTCAGTGGTTGACGACCGCGCCATTCGATAACAATCACACCAGCTCGATGACACGCGGGCCTTTGATGGTGATCACCGAGAACGGCGAGAACCAGGAGAAGGATTTCACCGAGTGGGCCGCCGCCGATGGGACGCTGCTGTTGTTCGGCACGATCCCGGGTCCAGCGGTGCGGCAATCAGATGATGCGGACGAGCGCGCGCGGCTTCTGATCAACGCGTCGCCGCAACAATTGATTCCCGCCGCAGCGACCAGTTATCGCCGATGGGTGAATTTTCCGTGGATGGTGATCGAAGAGGGCGGGCCGCCGAAAGCACGCGATTGGAACGATCGCGACGAACAGCGCCTTCGAAACGTCGTCGACTACGCGCATCGGCAGGGATTGTTCATCCGCTTCTACACGTTGGACGGCATCAGCGCCGCTGACAGCCTCGGCTGGACCGATAGCTACAACTTCGGCAGCCGCGACGCGGTCACGGCGCGCTGGCGCGCGGCGATCCGCGCGCAGGTCGATCTGATCGCGACCGATCAATACGAAGACCTAGCGGCGCTGTTAAAAGCAGCAGCGCGATAACGGCGACGACGATCCAGTAGGTTCGCTTCGGCCACACCACAATCGGATATGGCTCCGCGCTGCTGGCGAAGGGCGCATTGAGATCCTGCACGCCCGCTTCCATGTTCGTGCGCTGCTCGATCGACCACCGATTCGGATTCGGCGACGCATAGGTCGGAATGTCGAGCACCGGCGCGAAAAAACGCTCAAGGATCAGGTTCTCGTGCCACGACTCGACCGATGACGCGAGATTGCGGCGCCGCACGTGCCAGAGGCCTTCATCGAGATACTGATCCTCTTGCGATAAACGGCGCAGCGTCTTTGGCGGATTCGCATCCCACCTGTTGAGACGATCCTTTTGCAGCTCGATCAATCGTTCGACGGTGTAATGCGAATGGAACGCGCCGATGCCGTCGACGTGATTCTCATAGCCAAGATGCACCTGGCTGACGAACGTCGCGAACACCAGCCAGACGATCGCCGCAACGGCGCCGATTCGCCGCAGAGTCGCGGATCGCGGCCGCCAGGAAAATGATTCGGGCGGCAGCAGCGCGATCGCAAACAACAATCCGCACGCGATCGAGACGAGATTGAGAAAAACATCGTGCGCTTCGCCGACGCGGACGGGAATGAACCACTGCAGCCACTCGTCGAATGTGCCGACCATGAATCCGAGCAGCAACGGCAGCAAGACGATCGAGACGTCACCGGAGCGACGGAACGCCTGATAGAACAGGAATCCGATCAGTCCGTACTCGACGAAGTGGACGCGCTCGACGGCGTTGACCTCGGCGTACGGTGTGCCGTTGAGCCACATGTATCCGCCGCCGATCAGCAACGCGATCACCAGCAATGCAAACCGCCGCGCCCGGCGCTCGCGGATCCGCAGGAACGCGATCAGGATCGCGGCGCCGACCGCCGCGAGTACGCCGACGCCAAAGAGCAACACGTAGGCGCGCGTCGACAGCGACCGCCGCAGAAACGACTGCAGCTGTCCCATGAAGGGCGAGACCAGCACGATCGCGGCCGAGGCGAGCGAAGCAACAAGGAATTGCATGGGGGAGAACGGTCCTCAATATACAATCGCCGCGAATGTCGCGCACCCGCGGCCTCGCCGCGCTCGTTTTCCTTTACATCCTGATCGGCGAAGTCATTCCGCCCCCGGCAACCATTACGCACCAGGGCTGGCGGCAGACCGCGATCTTCATTTGCGTGATCGCCGGCATGGTCACCGAGCCGATCCACGCGTCGGCGCTGGTGCTGATCGGCCTCACCGCATGGGCGGCGACCGGCATTCCGGTCGTCGACGTGCTCGGCGGCTACGCGCAGCCATCGGTGTGGCTGGTGCTGGTCGCGATGCTGATCGCGAAGATGATGCTCGATTGCGGACTCGCCCGCCGCATCGCGCTGCTGTTCGTGCGCGCCGTCGGTAAGACCTCACTCGGTGTCGCGTATGCGCTGCAGATGACGGATGTCACTCTCGCCTCGGGCGTGCCGTCGATCACCGCGCGCAGCGCGGGCATGGTGCTACCCGTTGCGCGCAGCATTGCGGAGCTGTTCGATTCGCGGCCGGATGAGACGCGTCATCGCCTCGGCGCCTATCTGATCGCGGCGATCTACCAGGGCTCAGCGATCGCCTGCGCGATGTTCATCACGGGCCAAGCGAGCAATCTGCTCGGCGCGAATCTCGCGCTGAAATTGACCGGCATCCAGGTCACCGCCCCGAGTTGGTTCATGGCTGCGATCGTTCCCGGCCTCGTCTCCTGCATCGTTGCGCCGTGGATCACTTATCGCACGTTGACACCGGAAGTGACGCACACGCCCGAAGCACCGGCGTTTGCGCGCAGCGAGCTAAAACGGATGGGGCCGCTCAGCCGAAGCGAATGGATCACGCTGGTCGTGTTCGCCGGCGTCGGCTTGATGTGGTTGACGACGGTGTGGCACGGCGTCGATGTGACGCTGGTCGCACTCGTCGGATTGGCGATCCTTCTCGTTACGGGCACGATGACGTGGCAAACTGCCGCGGCGGAACGATCAGCATGGGATGTCTTCGTCTGGTACGGCGGCATGCTGCGCATGGGCGAGCTGCTCAACAACACCGGATCGACGCGCGTCTTCGCCGAACACATCGCAGGAATGTTTGGCGGTATTCCGTGGCTCGTCGTGTTGCTCGCGATCCTGATCATCTTTTTCTACGCGCACTATTTCTTTGCGAGCATCACGGCACACATGCTCGCGATGTTTCCGCCGTTCATTGCGGTCTTGATCGGGATCGGTGTGCCGCCGCTGCTCGCGGTCTATTCGCTGCTCTGCCTCGCGAACCTCACGGCAGGACTCACGCACTATGGCACGACGACCGGACCGATCTTGTTCGCCACGGGTTACGTCACCCGTGGCGAATGGTGGAAGGTTGGTCTCTACGTGTCGATCGCCAACGTGATCATTTGGCTGACGATCGGCTTCGCGTGGTGGAAGTTCCTCGGTTTCTGGTAATCAGAAGCTCGCTTTAAAGCCGAATTGAATAATTCTCGGGTCGTAGGTCGTCGTGATCGTGCCGAAGGCGCCGGAACTGCGGTTGCCGTTCGGCGCGCGGAAGTTCACGCGGTTGAGCAGATTGAAGAACTCACCGCGGAACTCAAACGATCCATTCCTCCACGGCATGTTGAAGCGCTTCGACACGACCATGTCGACCGTCCACGTCAGCGGACCGCGAATACTATTGCGCGGCGCGTTGCCGAACGGCTGGCTCGGATCGGTCGGGATCGTCACGTTGGTCTTGCTCAACCAGTTGTTGATCGTGCGCTCGGCTTCCGGCGCGTACGGATCGCCGCTGACGTTGGGGCGATAGTTGTTCGCGCCGCGGAAGTCCTGCTGAATGCCTGACACCTGCTGCGCCGCGGTCGGCGTGTAGGTCAGCGTCACCATTTCGCCCGGCGTCACGGTATTGATGCCGGCGATCATCCAGCCGCCGAGCACTGCGTCGGCAACGGGGCTCATGTCGCTCATGTACTTTCGGCCACGGCCGATCGGCAGGTCGACGACAAAGCTCGTCGTGCTGTTGTACGGCTGGTGATACGCCGAGTAGCCGTAATCGGCGTCGAGATTGTTGAAGTCCTGCGGCGCCGGGAAATTGCCGTTGGGATTTTCGAGCGAGCCGGCGCCGTTGTCCTTCGTCTGCGACAGCGTCAACGACTGCAGCAGCGACAGGTTGTTGCCGATGCGCCAGTCGAACTTGGTCTGGAACGCGTGATACCGCGACTTGCCGCCGTTGAACGAATACGTGATGTCGGCAAACTCCGGAATCGGACGCCGCTGTTGCAACGTCAGCGTTCCCGCGGCGTTGTTCGGCGCGGCCTGGTTGTAGTTGGCGAACAGCAGCATGTCATCGGCGCGATTGCCGACGTAAGCGAGATCGAGCAACGCGCCGCTCCAGATCTCGCGCTGCACCGATGCGAACCAGCTTTGCACCTCGCTCGAGTGATAGTCGTTCGGCATGTAGGTGATGTTGGCGAGCAGCGGATTGAAGCGCGATGGATCCGTGAGTCCCGCGGGATAGCCTTGCTGCGTCGTGCGGAACGTCGACTCCGCCGTCGTTTGAACGACCACAGCGTTGATCACTTGCGGTCCGTTGATCGGCAGCACGTTCGCGCCGCCGGCGCGATGGAAATGGACGAAGCTCTTGCCATAGCCCGAGCGCAGCACGGTGCGATCGTCGATCGTGAACGCGGCACCGAGTCGCGGACCAAAGTTGTTGCGATCGGGCTTCAGCGTCGAACGATCCTCGAGCGATCCATCCTTCGCGATCTTCATCGTCTTCGTCACCGGATCGAAGTTCGAGAGCACGTTGTTCTCTTCGACCCAAGGCGTCGCGTACTCGTAGCGGAGGCCGGCGTTGATCGTCAGGCGATCGTTCATGCGCCAGTCATCCTGTAGATAGATGAAGTGCATGTCCTGCTGCAGCTTGGCGACGAGGATGTTGCTCAACGCATACGTCGAGCGCAGTCCCATCATGAAGTCGGCGAGGTTGTAGAGATTGCTCGACGCCGCTCCGGTTGGGCGGCTGAACTGACCCGCGTACGAATCGCGTCCGTAGAGCGGATTGACGTCCTGCACTTCGGTGAGGACGTGCTGATATTCATAACCGGTCTTCAATGAGTGACGGCCCTGCAGCCACGTGTAGTTCACCTTCGGATTGAACACCGTCGGATACTGCCACTGCGGATTCGTCGCCTGCCGTCCGAGATCCGAATAGCCGGTGATCAACTGCGTCGGCAATCCAGCCGCGACGCGCGGATCGGTCGGCAGTCCGGTGATGCCGTAAACATCTTCGGCGCGGCCCTGCCCTTTCACGAGCGCGAAAGGATTCTTGCCGGCCTTCGTCGTCGACCATCCGAAACGGGCTTCGAACAACGACGTGCCGCTGGGCGTGTAGGTCAAGCCGCTCGAGAACTGCTTGTTGGTCACGTAAGTTTCCGAGTTGCCGGCGCCGCCTGACGGTCCTTCGATCGGCGGTTGATCGAAGATGTCGGCATCGCGCCAGCCGACGCGGCCGAACAGCGAGAGGCGCGGATTGATCTGCACGTCGACCTTGCCGCCAACCTTCGGCGTGCGGTTGGTGAATTCCTGGAGGATGACGAGATTGTTCGCAGCCGCCGCATTGGTCGGCTGCGGCAGATCGTTCAGCACCTGTCGCGCGAACGCGCTCATGGCGATCGGCGTGCCGGCGGGATAGACCTCGCCGGTCAGCGGATTGCGAACATCGACCGAGAGGATGCCGGCGCGCTGCGCCACCGTCGGGATCGTCGAGCTCGTCGTCTGGCTGCGCGTCTGGTCGAAGATCTCGAAGTCGCTGAAGAAGAACGCCTTGCTCTTGACGATCGGTCCGCCAAACACGCCGCCGTACTGATCGCGATCGTAACCGGGCTTGACGCCGGTCGCCGGACGAAACGCGCCGGTCGCGTTCAACTCCGTGCGCCGCATGAACTCCCATGCGGAGCCGCGGAATGTATTCGTGCCGCTCGCATATGCGACGTTGATCGTGGCGCCCGCCGATCGTCCGTACTCGGCGCTCATGTTGTTGGTGACGACCTTGAATTCACCGACCGCATCGGGCGACGGCTGCATCACCTGGTTTGAAAAACCCTGGTTCGACGTGCCGTACGCGTTGTTGTCGACGCCGTCGATCAGGAAGTTGTTGAAGGTAGAACGCAGACCGTTGACGTTGAACGATCCTTCGCGCGGTGTGAAGCCGCCGGTGTTGAGCGCCGACAATCTCACGCCTGGCGACAACAACGCGAGCGCGGAATACTCGCGGCCGTTCAACGGCAGCGCCTTCGTCTGCTCGCCGGTGATCACCTGGCTGCGATCGCTCGAATCGGTCTGCAGCAGCACCGCTCGCGCGCTGACTTCGACTTTTTCGGTGAGCTGTCCGACCGACATGGTGAGATCGACGCGCTGACGCGCGCCGACGGTGACCTGGACGTTGTCAACGAGCGCGATCGAGAAGCCGGACTTTTCGGCCGTGATCACGTACGAGCCAGGTCGCAGCGTAAAGAATTCGTAGATACCGTTGGCGTCGCTGGTCTTCTCGACCGACACGCCGGTGCCGACATTGGTCAGCGTGACTTTCGCCATCGGTACCACGGCGCCAGTGGAATCCTTGATGGTGCCGACCACATTGCCGGTCTCGAATTGCGCCCACGCCGGCACGGCGATAAGGGTGAGCAGGCACAACAACACAAAAGTTTTTTTGATGGGCATCGTTTCCTCGAGCCAAGAGACTAACACTGTGCAATTGAAGAATGTGCGACTGAACCACAACCGCGCAGCAACGCTTCGTAACCCAGATTTAACGCCCTCGTCATTACCCGGAAATGTGCCGCCACTAACGTGTCCATACGGATGCAAGCCAGTTCCATGCCTTCACCACTACGAGGCGCGCACCCATCACGCGGCATTGACAAGATGCGCGTGCTGGTCGTCGAAGACGAAAACGACATTGCGGGTCTCGTCAAACACACGCTCGAACGAAGCGGCGACGCCGTGGTCGAGATCGCGGCAAGCGGCGATCAGGCACTCAAGCTCGCCGGCGAGTTCGCGCCCGACCTGATCATTCTCGATCTCAATTTGCCCGTGCTGGGCGGCCTCGAAGTCTGTCGATTGCTTCGTACCCGTCCGGCCACGGCAAAGACGCCGATCATCATGCTGACCGCGCGCACCACCGAAGGTGATCGCGTTCAGGGTCTCGATGCCGGTGCAGACGACTACATCACCAAGCCGTTCAGCCCGCGCGAGCTCGCGGCGCGCGTGCGCGCGGTGATGCGGCGCGGCAAGCCCGAAGAGGCCGGACCGCCGCCGATCTATCGCGGTGAGCATCTCGTCGCCGACTTCGATGCGGTCTCGATCGCCGTCGACGGCGAGCAGATCCGGCTCACCCGGCGCGAGTACGAGCTGTTGAAGTATCTCGTCGAGAATCGCAATCGCGTGCTCTCGCGAGATCGGCTGCTCGAGCGCGTCTGGGGATACGACCGCATGATCGAAACGCGATCGGTCGACGTGCACGTCGGGCGACTGCGCGGCAAGCTCGGCGCGGCCGGAAAACAAATTGAAACGGTGGTTGGACTCGGCTATCGGTTCATCGAAACCAACGAGGCGTCGTAGTCTCCTAGCCACTTACCTTCACGCGCAGCACGTTGCGACGCGTCTTCAACGTGATCGATTCGGGCCCCGTTCGCGGCTCTCCGTCCACGTGAAAACTGATCGGATGCGCGCATGAGATTTCCATCGTCGCCGCGCTTCGCATCAGCACTCCCGGACCTTCGACTAGCGTGCCCTGAAAGAACGCGGGCACTTGCCGCATGATGCTCATCCCCGACTGCGGCTCGACGACGACGATCTCGATCATCCCATCGTCGAGCAACGCCTTCGGCGCGATCTGCGCGCCGCTGCCGTACTGACGCGAGTTCGCAAGCGCGATGAACAACGCCGGGTGATCGACGATGTCGGCCATGTGTTGTTTGCCGTCGACGTCGTAGGCGTTGCGAATCGTGTATTTGCCGGGCTCGAAGGCGCGCAGCTCGTTGACCGTCGCGATCACGTAACCGAGCAGACCGCGACGATGACCGGGTGATGCGAGACGATCCGCAATGCGCGCATCGAAACCGATGCCGGCAACGTTGAAGAACAGCGAGCCGTGCAAATCGCCGCCGTCGATGGCGCGGACCGCGCCGCCAGCCGCAATTTTGAATGCCGCTTCTGCGTTCAGTGGGATCTGCAGATCGCGGGCGAGGCCGTTGCCTGATCCGCCGGGAATGATCGCGAACGTCGTGTCGGTCTCGGCACACGCGCATGCGGCACCGTTCACCGTGCCATCACCGCCCCACGCGACAACGAGATCGTACTTCGCGTCAACGGCTTCGCGAGCGAAGCGATGCGAATCACCAGGTGCGGTTGTGATCTGGACGTCGGCATCGTATCCGTGAGCGCCGAGTACGCGCTTGGCCAGGTCGACGCACGACGCGAGCGTTCGCTTGCGTCCCGGTCCGGCGATCGGATTGACGATGACGCGAGCGCGCATCAGGGAGCGAGTGCGCGCAGGGCCTTCGGCGGAAGCATCCAGCGCAGCGTGCCCGGTCCACCGGGTGTTGCGCCATCGACATCGATCAAGCAGATGCCGCCCTTCTTGAATTCAACGTTGCCGCGAGCGCCGAGCAGCTTCGCGGCCAGCTCGCCGAGATCCGGCTCGTGACCGACGAGCGCGAGCCGGCGATGGCGTTTGCTGTGCGCCTTGATCGCCTCGACGATCGCCTGGTGACGGCCGCCTGGCGCGAGCGCTTCGATCTCGGTGATCGCCGGCTTCGGCTTGAGGCCGCCGGCGAGAATCTGCGCGGTCTCGCGCGCTCTCACGAGCGGGCTGGTCAGCACGAAATCGATGACCGCGCCCATCTTGGCGAGCCCGGGAATCGATTCCGCGAATTTCTTCTGACCCGCGACCGTCAACGGGCGCAGCCGGTCGTCGGGATACTTGGGTCCGCGCTCCGCAGCGATCGCGTGGCGAACCAGATACAGCTCGATGGTAGCGGCCATGAAATGTGTTGGAAGTTTACGCTGCGCGCGTTTCCGACGCTTCGGCAATCACGTCTTCGCACAACTTGTTCAATTGATCGCGGTCGCGCATGTAAACCGCATGACCGGCCCGGCATTCGGCCTCGAGCGCGCGAATCAGGCGATCGAGCTCGGACATCGCGCGCCGGTTGGTGCCGGGCAATGACGCCTGCACTTCGCGCGTGCGCTCGATCAGCACTTCGAGATCGTGGACGCGTCCCAGCAGGTCCTGCTGTTGCTTGAGTTTGTTGAGGCGCGCCGACGCGCGCGAATGCGTCAGCTCGCGCTGGATCTCGAGCGCGTACCGCAGCTTCTTCGCTTCGATGCGAACGCGATGCAGGCGGTCGGCGAGATAAATTCCACCGGCGCGATCGATCGCGGCGCGCAATCGCTTGGCGCGCTCCGACGCCTTCGCCGCCGCTTCCGCGAGCGCGGTGCGCGTTGGCTCCTTCCGCGTCTCCGGCGCGGCGACGCGAACCAGCCGCTTGCGCAGCTTCTCGAGACGCGATGGCTTGATCTCTTCGAGCATCGCGTTCCGGCGCTTCTGCCGCTCTTCGATCACCGCCGCTCGCACGCGCGCAATCGCGCGCTTGGGCGCGGCGCCTTTGCTCTCGAGTTCGGCAAGTAACGACAATGTAACGTCGAGCTCACGCACCGGGCCGAGCGCGCGCGTGATCCGCCTGACGCGCTTGCCGGCGCGATCGAGCGCGTCTTCATCGGCAGTCGCGCCTAAAACCGGCAGAGCTTCGCGCAACCTTCGCGATGCAACGCGCGCCTGGTGTACCGACACTTCATCGCCGGTCTGCGCCGCGGGCATGGCTTGCAGCAGCGATACGAGGCGTTGTCTGAGGAGTGCGATCGAGAGTGCCGAATGCTCCATGCTACGATTTCCCTGATTATACGTTGTGCGTCTTGCAGCCATCGACATCGGCACTAATTCAGTCCACATGATCGTTGTCCGGGTCAGGCCGGACTTCTCGTTTGAGATCATCGACCGCGAAAAAGAAATGGTCCGGCTTGGCGCCGGAGGTCTCGACGGCAAGAAGCTGACACCTGAAGCGATGACCGCGGCGCTGCAGGCGCTGTCCAAGTTTGCGCGTCTCGCGAAGTCGCACGAGGTCGATGAGATCCTGGCGGTGGCGACCAGCGCCACGCGCGAAGCGGAGAACGGCGGCGCGTTCCTGAAACAGATCGAGCGGCGCACCGGCATTCGCGCGCGCATCATCACCGGCACTGAAGAAGCGCGGCTGATTCATCTCGCGGCCGTCTATGGAGTCGATACGCCGAAGCCCGCGGTCGTCATCGACATCGGCGGCGGCAGCGTCGAGATCACGCGCGGCACCGGCAACACCGTCGATGCGGCGCGCAGCTTCAAGATCGGCGTGATTCGTCTCACCGAGCGCTTCGTCGATTCGGATCCGATTTCGAGCCGCGACGAACGCAAGATGACTGAGTTCATCCGCGAAGAAGTCAATCGTTACGTCGACAGCATCGTCGAGATGGGTTTCGATCGCGTGATCGGCACATCGGGCACGATCCTGTCGCTCGGCACCGTGGCGACCGCGATCGATCGCGGCACGGTGCCTCAGGAAGTTCGCAACCTTCGCGTTCCGGTGAAGTCGCTGCGACGATTGCGAAAGACTGCGGTCGCGCTCGACATCGAAGAGCGCATGCGCCTGCCCGGACTCGATCCGCGCCGCGCCGACTTGATGGTTGCCGGCGTGATCCTGCTCGATACGTTGCTGAAGCGGCTCGACGCCGAAGAAATCACGCTGTGCGATCTTGCGCTGCGCGAAGGCGTGCTGCTCGATTACATCAACGGCCATCGCAAGGACATCAGGCGCATCGATAGTTATCCCGATGTGCGACGACGTTCGGTGATCGAGCTGGCGGAGAGATGCGACTGGGAGGCGGAACACTCGCGGCAGGTCGCCGCGCTCGCGCTGACGTTATTCGATTACACGAAACGCATTCACGATCTTGGCGATAAAGAGCGTGAGTGGCTCGAGTACGCGGGCTTCCTTCACGACATCGGCAATCACATCAGCTACGCCAAGCATCATCGCCACAGCTATTACTTGATCAAGAACGGCGACCTGCGCGGCTTCGAACCGGAAGAGATCGACATCATCGCGCTGCTCACCCGCTATCATCGCCGCGCGACGCCGAAGAGCGATCACCCCGGGATGCCGGAACTGACCAAGGCCGATCGGCGCAAGGTCGAGATCCTGTCGGCGTTCCTGAGGCTTGCGGAAACACTCGATCGCAGCCGCCATGGCGTCATTCGAGGCGTCGAGGCACGCGAACGAACCGGCCAGCTGTTCATCAAGGTGCAGGCGGTTGGTGATGCCGAGCTCGAAGTGTGGGCCGCTCACAAACAGGCGCATGCGCTCGGCGAAGCGCTCGATCGGAAGGTCACGATCGAGAAGGTCCCGTACCGCAAGTCATCCGCGCCGTCGATGGCGCTCCTCAATAACGCTGCCGCAACGGCGATGAAAACGCCGGAGGCCTTCGACCAGCGCAACCCGAAAATGCGAGACCGGCGTCGAGCCTGAACACCGAGTTTCCGCGGCCGTAACACCGATTTAACACGACAGAAACTACCGCGAAATCACCGCCGCATACGCTAGCGGCATGACGTTACCGATTCGACACATACTCCCCATAGCCGCGGTGGCTATGCTCGCTGCCTGCGGTCAAAGCGCGCAGGACGCACGCACCGGATCGTCGACACCGGCTTCGAGCGGATCGACGCTCGTCTCGCTCGACGGATCGAGCACCGTGTTCCCGATCAGCGAAGCGGTCGCTGAAGAATTTCAAAAGGCCGAAAAAGGCACCAGGGTCACCGTTGGTATTTCCGGCACGGGCGGCGGCTTCCAGAAATTCTGCCGCGCCGAGACCGACATCAGCGATGCGTCGCGGCCTATCAGTGCGACCGAAGTCGAAGCGTGCAGCAAGAGTGCGGTCGAGTACATCGAACTGCCGATCGCGTATGACGGCATCGCAATCGCGGTGAATCCGAAAGCGAACTGGATCGACAAGATCACGACCGCCGAGTTGAAGACGCTGTTCGCGCCCGATGCGCAAGGCAAGGTGACGAAGTGGTCGCACGTCCGCAAGGGCTGGCCCGATAAGGAAATTCACCTGTTCGGCGCCGGCGTCGACTCGGGCACTTACGATTACTTCACCGAAGCCATCAACGGCAAAGCCAAGGCCAGCCGCGGCGACTTCACGTCGAGCGAAGATGACAACGTGCTTGTGCAGGGCATCGGCGGCGACGAGCTCGCACTCGGCTTCATTCCGTTTGCCTACTACGAAGCGAACAAGGGCAAGTTGAAGCTCGTGCCGATCGACGATGGCAACAAGGAGAACGGCGACGGCGCGATCCTGCCGAGTGCCGACACGATCAAAGATGGCACTTACCAGCCGCTGTCGCGTCCGATCTTCATCTACGTGTCGCGCAAGGCCAACGACAAGCCCGAGGTGCAAAAGTTTGTCGACTTCTACCTGAAGAACGCCGATAAGCTTGTGCGGGAAGTCGGATACGTGCCGCTCGGGAGCGAGATTTACGCGCTCGTCGGCGATCGCTACCAGAAGAAAACACTCGGGTCCGCATTTACCGGCAAGAACACGGTCGGCGTGACCCTCGATCAGCTGCTCGCAGCGGAAAAATAACCGGCCGTGACTACTCGCGCGCTCGAATGGATTATCGAGCGCCTGCTCTTTCTGTGCGCGGCACTCTCAGTGCTGACAACGGCGGGGATCATCGCGGTCCTCGCCTTTGAAACGTACGAGTTCCTGCGCGAAGTCCCCCTGCTCGACTTCCTGACCGGCACCGAGTGGACGCCGCTGTTCTTCAACCGCAAGTTCGGCGTGCTGCCGCTCGTCGCCGGCACCATGCTGGTGTCGGCGATCGCGATGATCGTCGCATTGCCGATGGGACTGCTCGCGGCGATCTATCTCAGCGAGTACTCGCCAAGCGGATTCCGCCGCGTCATCAAGCCAGTGCTCGAGCTCCTCGCCGGCGTGCCGACGGTCGTATACGGATACTTCGCGCTGACGTTCGTGACACCGCTGCTGCAGAAATTTCTGCCGGGCCTGTCAGGGTTCAACGCGTTGAGCCCGGGACTGGTGATGGGCCTGATGATCCTGCCGCTCGTGTCGTCGCTCTCAGAAGACGCGATGCGTGCGGTGCCGCAAGGACTGCGTGAAGGTTCTTACGCGCTCGGCGCGACGCGCATGCAAACCGCATTGAAGGTCGTCGTCCCGGGAGCATTCTCGGGTATCACCGCCGCTTTCATCCTCGCGGCGTCGCGCGCGATCGGCGAGACGATGATCGTCGCGATCGCGGCGGGTCAGCAACCGCGATTGACCGGCAATCCGTTCGTGCCGATCGAAACGATGACCGCGTATATCGTGCAGGTCAGCCTCGGCGACACGCCGCAAGGCACGATCGAGTACCGCACGATCTTCGCGGTCGGCATGCTGCTGTTCCTGATGACGTTCGGCCTCAACTTGATCAGCACCTGGCTGCGCGAGCGCTTCCGCGAGGAGTACGCATGAGGAAGCACGCCGACCTGCTCTTTCAGATCGCGTCGCTGCTGACGCTGGTCATCGCGCTGATCGCGCTCGGCGCGCTGGTCTACGACGTGTTCGCCGATGGCGGCTCGCGTTTGAGCTGGGCCTTCCTCACGAACCTGGCCTCACGCAATCCCCAGGAAGCCGGCGTCTATCACGCGCTGATGGGCAGCATCTGGGTGATCGCATTGACGGGAGCGATCGCGCTGCCGATCGGCGTCGCCGCCGCGATCTATCTCGAAGAATACGGATCCCGCAGCCTCGTCGCGCGCTTCATCGAACTGAATATCGCGAACCTCGCCGCCGTGCCGTCGATCATTTACGGACTGCTTGGTCTCGGACTATTCGTGCGCTTGTTGCACATGGGGCAAAGCGTGATGGCTGGCGCTGCAACGCTGGCCCTTCTGGCGTTGCCCGTCGTGATTCTGTCAACGCGTGAAGCGCTGCGCACGGTACCGAAATCAATTCGCGAAGGCTCTTACGCACTCGGTGCGACGAAGTGGCAGACGATCTGGCATCAAGTGCTGCCAATGGCGCTGCCGGGCGTGCTGACCGGATTGATTCTCGCGTTGTCGCGATCGATCGGCGAAACGGCGCCCCTGATCACGATCGGCGCGCTCACCTATATTCCCTTCGCGCCCGACAGCGTGTGGTCGAAGTTCACCGTGCTGCCGATTCAGATCTTCAACTGGGTGTCGCGGCCGCAGGCCGAATTCAAGGTTAACGCCGCCGCCGGCATCATCGTGCTGCTGGCGTTACTATTGAGCATGAACGCCGTCGCGATCGTGGTCCGCGATCGCTATCAACGCCGAGGACGGGCATGAGCGCCGTGAGTCGAACCGTGCCCAGTCTTGCCGGCGTCGCCAACCGCCCGCCCACGTCGCTCGATGCGCCGGTCAAGATCGGCGTCGAGAACCTCAATTTCTATTACGGCGAGAAGCGCGCGCTCGACTCGATCTCGATCAAGATCCGCACGAACCTGGTCACCGCGTTCATCGGTCCATCGGGCTGCGGCAAGAGCACGTTCCTGCGCACGCTGAACCGGATGAACGACATCATTCCGGCGACACGCGTCGAAGGTGCGGTGCAGATCGACGGGCAAAATATCTACGACCCGAAGGTTGACGTCGTGCAGTTGCGCCGGCGGGTCGGTATGGTCTTTCAAAAGTCCAATCCCTTCCCGAAATCGATCTTCGAAAACATCGCGTACGGGCTGCGCATCAACGGCTTGACCAAATCGAAATCCGAAATGGCGGAGCGCGTTGAACAGAGTCTTCGACAGGCGGCGATCTGGGACGAGGTCAAGGATCGTCTGAACGAATCGGCACTGGCGTTATCGGGCGGCCAGCAGCAGCGCTTGTGCATCGCGCGCGCGCTGGCGATTCGTCCCGAGATCCTGTTGATGGACGAACCGGCATCGGCGCTCGATCCGATCGCGACGCAGCGCATCGAAGAATTGATCTACGACCTGAAGAAGAACTACACGATCGTGATCGTGACGCATAACATGCAGCAGGCGGCACGCGTCTCCGACTTCACCGCGTTCTTCTGGCTCGGACGCCTGATCGAGTTCGATCGGACCGACAAGATGTTCACCGCGCCGAAAGAAAAATTGACCGAAGATTACGTGACTGGCAGGTGCGGCTAATGGCGCAGGTGTTCAGGCATTTCCAGGAAGACCTCGAGACGCTGAAGGAACGGCTGCTCGCGATGGGCGGGCTGGCCGAAGAGCGCGTCCGCGAGGCGGTGCGCAGCCTGAGCGATCGCGACACCGACGCGATCGACGCGGTGCTGACCGGCGATGAGCCGATCAACGACCTGCACATGGAAGTCGACGATCGCTGTTTCAAGCTGCTGGCGCTGCACCAGCCGATGGCCGCGGATCTGCGCGTCATCGTCGCCGCGGTCAAGATCAACACCGACCTCGAGCGCGTCGGCGACCTCGCCGTCAACATCGCCGAGGCCGGCAAGCGCTATCTGCAACATCCGCCGGTCAAGCCGCTGATCGATATTCCCCGGATGGGTGACCTCGCCCAGAAGATGTTGCGCGATTCACTCGATGCGTTCGTGCGCCGCGACATGCTGCTGGCCGAGGCGGTGCTGGCCGCCGACGACACGCTCGACGCGCTGAAGACCCAGATTTTCCGCGAACTGCTCACCTATATGTTGGAGAGCCCGCACACGATCGAGCCGGCGCTCGACTTGATCCTGATTTCGCGCCACCTGGAACGGATCGGCGATCACGCCACCAACGTCGCCGAGGACGTCATCTTCATTCTGTCAGCCAAGGACGTGCGCCACCACGGATCCGATACGACGCGCGGCTCGGCTGACTGAGTCGCGGCACTCATCGTTACGATTCGTGACAGGAATCCTCCGTGCCTCCGTTCTTTCTCCGTGCCTCGGGTGAGCTATGATGAATCGGATCACCCTATGGCAGAGACGCTCAGCATTACCGACAACCGGACCGGGAAGACCTACGAGCTCCCGATCTCCGAAGGCACCATCCGTGCCACAGACCTGAAGAAAATCACGACCGGCGGCGACGATCCGGGCCTGGCGACGTACGACCCGGCCTACATGAACACCGCGTCGTGCAAGAGCAAGATCACCTTCATCGACGGCGACAAGGGCATCCTGATGTATCGCGGATACCCGATCGAGCAGCTCGCCGAGAGCAGCACCTATCTCGAGACGGCGTTCCTGATTCTCTACGGCGAATTGCCGACCAAGAAGCAGCTCGCCGACTGGACCCACTCCATCACGATGCACACGATGGTGCACGAGAACATCAAGAAGTTCATGGAAGGGTTCACCTACGACGCGCATCCGATGAGCGTGTTCATCAGCACCGTCGGTGCGATGTCGACGTTCTATCCGGACAGCAAGAAGATCTTCGACAAGGACTCGCGCAAGAAACAGATCCTGCGCCTGATCGCGAAGACGCCGACCGTGGCCGCGTATGCGTATCGTCACAGCATCGGGCGGCCGTATGTGTATCCCGACAACGATCTCAGCTTCACCGGCAACTTCCTGAACATGCTGTTCAAGATGACGGAGGTGAAGTATCAGCCGGACAAGAAGCTCGAGCGCGCGCTCGACGTGCTGTTCATCCTGCACGCCGATCACGAGCAGAACTGCTCGACCAGCGCGATGCGCGGCATCGGCAGCTCGAACGTTGATCCGTTCTCGGCGATGGCAGGCGCGGCAGCGGCGCTCTACGGTCCGCTGCATGGCGGCGCCAACGAAGCCGTGCTGCGCATGCTGAAAGAGATCGGCAGCATCGAAAATATTCCGGGCTTCATCAAGAAGGTGAAGGCCGGCGAAGGACGCCTGATGGGCTTCGGCCATCGCGTCTACAAGTCGTACGACCCGCGAGCGAAGATCATCAAGCGCACCGCCTACGAAGTATTCGAAGTCACGGGCAAGAATCCGCTGCTCGACATCGCGCTCGAGCTCGAGCGGATCGCGCTCGAGGATGAATACTTCGTCAGCCGCAAGCTGTATCCGAACGTCGATTTCTATTCGGGCCTGATCTACCAGGCGATGGGCTTCCCCGTCGAGATGTTCGCGGTGTTGTTCGCCATTGCGCGTACGGTAGGCTGGGTCGCACAGTGGGAAGAGATGCTGCTCGACCCCGATACGAAGATCGCGCGGCCGAAGCAGATTTACGAAGGACACCAGAAGCGTGACTATCTTCCGATCGCTGCTCGGTAGTGTCTTACTGCTATTGACGGTGGCGGTGGGGCATCCGGCTTCAGCCGGATTGTCGCAGGCAGGCCCCACTGCCTTCGATTCCAACCGGGCATGGGAGCACCTGCGCCAGCAGGTCTCGATCGGGCCGCGGCCGTCAGGCACGCCGGCGAATCTGAAGAATCGCGACTACATCAAGGCGCAGATGGCGGCGCTGGGCATCAAGGTCTCCGAACAGCCGTTCGAAGGCGCGACGCCGCTTGGCGCGGTGAAAATGGTCAACCTGATCGCGACGATCCCGGGCAAGAGTCCTGATCGCATCGTGCTCGCGAGTCACTTCGATACCAAGTTGTTCCGCAACCTGCGCTTCGTCGGCGCCAGCGACGGCGCATCGAGCACCGCGGCGTTGATCGAGATCGCGCGCGTATTGAAGGCGCGCAAGGAACTGCCCTTCACGTATGAATTGCTCTTCCTCGACGGCGAAGAAGCCGTCGTCGAATGGCAGGGCAACGACAACACCTACGGCAGCCGCTATTACGTCGATGCCGGCCGCAAGTCGGGATCGTTGAAGTCGATCAAGGCGTTCATCCTGCTCGACATGATCGGCGATCGCGCGCTTACGATCCGCCGCGAATCGAACTCAACGCGCTGGCTCACCGATATCGTCTGGGGTGTCGCGAAGAAGTTGAAGCAGCCGGCGTTCATGGACGAAGAGACGACGGTCGAGGACGATCATATTCCGTTCCTCAAGGCCGGCGTCGCCTCGCTCGACATCATCGACCTCGATTATCCGCAGTGGCATACCGCCGACGACACGATGGACCACGTCGCCGCGCGGAGCCTCCAAATTGTGGGAGATGTGCTGGTAGAGGCACTGCCTCTGATCGAACAGCGTCTCGCTAAGTAGCAGGCAATCGGCAATTAGCAATCGGCAATCGGGAAAAGCTCTTGTCTTTTCTGATTGCTAACCTCTGATCCTCCTGATTGCCGATTGCTGATTGCCGATTGCTAGCGATACACCTCGGCGAGGATTTCCGCTTCGGTCAATACCGTCGTCGAGCTTTTCGCTTTCGCAAAGACTCGGTCGACGGTCGCATCGCTGCACGGGATGCCGTGCCGCTCCAGCCAGAACACGACGTTCGACTTCCCCGACATCGGTCCGACTTCGATTTCCTGCTGGCGTCCGACGAGGCTCGCCGGCACCGCAGAATAGACCGCGTCCATCAAATCGCGATCGCCCTTCTTCCACGCCTTGATCACCGCGGCGGCGTGCACGCCGGTGGCGGTGCGAAACGCGTCTTTGCCGACGACGGGATAGTTGTCAGGGATCGGGACGTGGCACGCTTCAGACACTTTGTGGACGTAATCCATCAGCGGCGCCAGGTCGCGATCGAGAAATCCCATCACGACGAGATTCACCAGCAGCAGATCCATCGGCGTGTTGCCGACGCGCTCACCGATGCCGAGCGCCGCGGCATGGACGCGTGATGCGCCGGCCTCGATCGCGGCGATGCTGTTGATGATCGCGAGATCGCGATCGCGATGGCCGTGCCAGTCGATCGCGATCGCGGCGCCGTTGTCCTTGATCACCTGCATCGCGAAGCGGACGACGGCGGCAGCGCCCCACGGTGTCGCGTGCCCGACGGTATCGGCGAGGCAGATGCGATGCGCGCCGGCATGGATCGCGCATTCATACAGCTTGCGCAGCGTGTCGGGATCGGATCGCGTCGTGTCCTCGGTGACGTACATCACCTGCAGGCCTTCCTTCACCGCGAACTTGATCGCATCCTCGGTCGTGCGCAGCAGCCACTCGAGATTCCAGCCTTCGGTGTACTGGCGGATCGGCGACGAGCCGATGAACATGCCGACTTCCATCGGCAATCCGGTGCGCTGGCTGATCTCGACGATCGGCGTGATGTCGGCGGTGGTCGTGCGCGCCGCGCAGTTGGCGCGGACCTTCAGCTTCGCTTCGACGATCTCGCGCGCCAGCCGCTCGACGTCGACGACGACGTGCGGACCCGCGCCGGGCAGGCCGATGTCGGCGGTATCGATGCCGAGCTTGTCGATCAGGTGCAGGATCTCGATCTTCTGGCCGATCGTCGGCGTGCGCACCGACGGCGACTGCAATCCATCGCGCAGCGTCTCATCGTCGAGCAGCACGCGCGGCGGCTTGGCCGGCGCGCCGATCTTGTTCCAGTCGTAAATCAGCGATTCAAGCATCTAACGAACCTGAGGCCCGCTCCGATGGAGCGGGGCCGGGCAGTGCTAAGCAAGGTTGTTTCGCTTTCGCGATCCGGTAGCCAGCGTGAGAACGACGCCGGCCGCGGCAATCACGACGAGCCATTTGCTCGCATCGATCGCCGACTCCCGCACCATCGGGCGGAAGCCGTCATTGATAGTTTGCAACGGAAGGCCCTGCTGCTTCTTGACAATCTGCGACTGCACGAACGCATGACCCGCCATGCGCGTGTTCCAGTCGAATCTCACGTTGAAGACGACGATAGCCAGGAGGAACCACAGGGCCATCGCGAGCCGGGCTTGACTCATCTACGCCTTGGGGCCTTTGTATTTCACGACCAGCGCCGTGATGTCGTCGTACTGCTCGGCGCCGTAGGCGAATTCCTTGACGGCATTGATGATCTGTTCGAGGAGGATCTTCGCGCTGCCGCGGCTGTATCGCTCCATCACCTGCACCAGACGCGGCTCGCCGAATTCTTCACCGGCGACGTTCTTCGCTTCGGTGACGCCGTCGCTGTAGATCACCATCGTGTCGCCGGGCTTGAGCTCGATCGTGTCGCAGGTATACGGCGCCATCTCGAACATGCCGACCGGCATGCCGCCCGTTTCGATGCGGCGCATGCCGCCGCTGCCGAGGACGAGCGGCGGATTGTGACCCGCATTGCAGAACGACAGCTTGCCGTTCGGCGACAACTGTCCGTACAACATCGTCGCGTAGCGCGCGTCGATGGCGCGGCGCGTCAACACCTTGTTGATGTGATCGACGAGCTGCGCCGGGTCGTCGCCGACCGATGCGAACGCGGAGAAGATGCCGAGGATCTTCGAGGTCAGCAGCGCCGCGGCCGGTCCCTTGCCGGCGACGTCGCCGGCGAGAAAACCGAAACTGCCGTCAGGAAGATCGGTCATGTCGAAGAAGTCGCCGCCGATCGATCGCGCCTGCTCGGAGGATCCATGTGATTCGAAGAACGCGCCGGCGTGCGTGCCTTCGGGCAGCAGCGCCTTTTGAATTTCGGCGGCGATCTTCAGCTCGTGCTCGATGCGCGCCTTCTCGAGCGTCTCGCGATAGAGACGCGCGTTCTCGATCGCGACGCCGGCTTCGGTCGCCAGCGTATCGAGCGCGGTGCGCGTGTGCGGCGCGAGCAGGCTGCCCTTCTCGCGGCTGTCGAGATAAAGCACGCCGATATTCTTGCCTTCGCTCTTCATGTCGGCGCGTTCGAGGAAGCGGACCATGCGGAGCGGAATGCACGCGACATGGCGGATGCCGAGTTGAACGGTGCCGAGGTGGACGTTGGCGAGATCGCCATCAAGCAGGTCGGCGACGATCTTCAGCTCGCCGGTCGAAAATACTTCTTCGGGAATCTTACGGCTGGTCTTGAAGCCGGTCCCCGGCAGCATGACGCGGCCTTTGCCGCGCGCCATCTTCATCTCGGCGGCGAGCTCGGTGCCCTGTGCGTTCGCGAGAATGATGAAGCCGCGCTCGGCGCCGGCGACGTCGATCGCGGTGTCGAGCACGAGCGCGAGCACTTCATCGAGGACGCGGCCGGATCCGAGCGCGCGCAGACTTTCGAGCAGCGACGCCAGCTGACGAAGATCGTTGACGGCGCTCGCATGCGATCGATCGGTATTTATGGGACCTTCACCGGTCAGGAACACGACGTCGGCGCCGCTGGCGCGGCCGAACTGGACGCGATCGCCGTGCGTGAGTTTGTATTCGGTGACCGCCTCGCCGTTGACGTAAGTGCCGTAACGTGATCCCTTGTCGCGCAGCACGAAGTCGCCGTTCAACTTGACGATCTCGGCGTGCTCGCGAGACACGTCGCTGCCGACGAGGCGCAGATCGCTCTCGGTCCGCCGGCCGATGCTGAGCATGTCCTTGGTGATCGGGACAATGCGCTGGCCGAGACCGTCGTTCACTTCAAGACGGGCGTTCATGGGAGGCGATTAATATATCAGGCTTCCACAGGCGACTTCGCGGGCCACCGCGGCGAGCGCCAGCCCGAGGACGATCAGCCCGGCAAGGGTGCCTCGGGATAATCGGCGGCGCGGCGCCGGCGGCTTGATGCGCGCTTCCTGAGTGGCGGTCCCGCATTTGTAGCAGATCAGGGCGTTGTCTGCGATTTCAGCCCCGCACGAACGGCATTTCATCGTTACGATATTCTACGTGAACGCCCGATGATTCCTCTCCGCGACGTCATTCCCTCGCGCACGACGCCGGGCGTGACCGTCACCATCATCGTCCTCAACGTCATCATTTACCTCTTTGGTGTGATGCTGTCGGATCACGGCCGCGATGCGTTCATCGTCGCGTTCGGACTGGTGCCGGCGTACTTCTCGCTGTTCAACGTCTTCACCTCGATGTTCGTGCACGGCGGCTTGGCGCACGTCGCCGGCAACATGCTGTTCCTGTGGATCTTCGGCGACAACGTCGAAGATCGCCTCGGCCACGTTCGGTTTCTGTTTTTCTATCTGACCTGCGGCGTCGCCGCCGCGATCGCGCAGACGTTCCTGCAACCGAACTCACTGGTGCCGATGGTCGGCGCCAGCGGCGCGATCGCCGGCGTGATGGGCGCGTATCTCGTGCTCTATCCGCACTCGCGCGTGCTGATGCTGTTTCCGTTTCCGGTGTTCCTGTTCGAGCTGCCCGCCGTCGTCTTCCTGGTGATCTGGTTTTTAATTCAGTTCCTCAACGGCATCAATCAACTGCCGATCTTCGAGCGCAACGCGATCTCCGGCGGCGTGGCCTTCTGGGCCCACGTGATGGGATTCGTGATGGGATTGATCCTCGTGCTGTTCCTCAAGCGTCCCGAACGCACGCGCGTCGAGTGGTGGGACACCATCGAGAGCTAACTAACAGGAGAAGGAAGAAAGGGAGCAAACTTTTCTAAATACCAGTGCCGGTTAGCAGCACTGGCGTTTTGAAAAATAGTCTCCCTTTCTCTATTTCTCCTGCGAGCTTTTCTTTCTAATCTCTGCGGAGACTTGCGCGAGTTCGAGCATCAGCTTTTCGAACTGCGCATTCCATTCAGCATCCGGCATCACGCCTTTGAGCTGTTTGTGTTCTTCGGCCTGCTGTTCAAGTGTCTGACGACGCTTGATCAAGCCGGCGAGCTCTGGATTGGCGTTCGCGGGAACTACTTCTGAATCGAGATACGCGATCCGCGCGATGCCGCCGTCGGGGCCCTCTGCAGATGCTTCCCTGCCCTTGCCGTCGCCGTTGTCATCGAGCAACGCGCGCTCGGTCGTCAGCTGGCCCTTCTGCTCGTAGTACTGCTTCACCGCCGCGCTCGCCGCCGCGAAGATCTCGTAGATCGACGTGCGACCGTTCTTGTCGAGATCGGTGGTGGCGTCCTTCATCGCCTTGATGAAGTACTCGGGAAACACCGTCGCGTATTTCTGCGCCGCTGAATCGGTCGCCGTGATGACCACGCGGCCTTTCGAGGTCAGCGATTCGAGGAAGGGAAAGCTCGCTTCGGTGGTGTCGACGAGCGCGACACGACCCTGGATGCCGTTGATCATGTCGGTCCAGTCTTTCGCCGTCATGTCGGGGCCAACCAGGTTGAACTTCGCGACGTCACCGTCGAAGGTGCCGTGACCGAGCAGCACGACGAACACGAAATCGTCTTTGGTCGATGACTTCTTGAGCTCGGCGAAAAACTTCTTGACGTTCTCCGCGGTGCCTTTATCGCCTGACGTTGCCGCCTCGTCGACGAAGACTTTGACGAACTCTTTCTTGAACTGATAGCGATTGATCAGCGTCGTCTGCAGATCGTTGCGCCACGTATTCATCTGCTCGGCGTACTTCTCGCCGCCCGATGCGCCCGAGACGATCACGGCCCAACGATTTTGCGCAAACGCGTTGGTCGCGGCCAACGACGCGCACACGAGAACGGCGACACCTGCGAACCGCTTCATCACGCGAGTCCTACTCTCCTGCGAGCCACCCATTCGGCTGCGAGCAGGCCGACGATGAGGAGCAAGCTCCACCCATTGTGCCAGACGTCGCGGATCTCGGGCGTCCCGGCTTCGGCGCGCGATTCGCGCAGCAGCGACGGCAATTGATCCGCATCCTCCGCTGATAGATAGCGGCCGTTGCTTTCTGCCGCCAGGCGACGAAGCACCGCGTCATTCAGCCGCGGCTGCGTCATTTCGAGATCGACACCGCCAACGAGGACCGGGCGCGATGCGGTGCCAAGCCGCTGACCGCTGCGCGTCGCGGTCGCATCAACGCGATAAACGCCGGGCTGATCGAATCGCGTCGCGACCGCGTAGCGGCCGTCGGCCGGGCTCGACAACGCCGCCGGCAACTGACGTTTCTCTCCGTTGGGAGCAGTGAGGACGATCGCCACTTCGGCGTTCGCAACCGGCTTGAAATCTTCATCGCGCACGATCACCGAAACGCGATCGGTAATGCCGGCAACGGCGGGGCTCATCGCGCCAATCGTGACCGGTCCCTGTGCGCCGACGGTAATCCAGCGCGCCATCTGCCGCCAGATCGTCTCGTAACTGGTGTCCTCGACCGGCTTCAACATTCGCCAGCGCCATGACGCTTCACCCGCAAACACCACCGATCGGCCCTGGCCGTAGCGCTGCGCTGCGATCAGTGGCTGCGGCGTGCCACCGGCAGTCAGTGCGACCGCAAGCACCTGCGCGCCCGGGCGGGTGCCGCCGACGGATGCAACCGATGCGAGCGGCGGAAGCGATGACCACTTCTGCCGGTTCTCTTCCGGCGTCACCGCGAGCCTCGTCGCTGGATGCAGTGCGCCATCGGTCGTCAGCGCCGGCGTGTTCGGCTCGACGATCGGCACTTCAGCAGACGCGAGTGTGATGGTCGAGCGACGTTCGGACAAATCAATCGGCAACGCTTCTTCGAGCGCCGTGCCCGCCAGCCCCTGGCGATCGAACGAGCGCGCGCCGAGCACGAGCAGACCACCACCACGCGTCGCGATGAAATCGCTGGTTAACTGCAATTGCTCGCGCGTGAAGAAATCGGCTTCGACGTTTCCAAAGATCACGCCGTCATACGCGTAGAGTTCGGAGCGTTTCGACGGATATCCATTCGAGAGCGCCGCCATTCGTGACGGCGCCGCCTGCACGTAGAACGTGTCGCGGCCATCATCATTCTGCCCTTTGCGAACAACCGCATCGATCTCGAGACCCGGATCGTCGGAGAGCGCGCGCTTGAGGAACGTGTGTTCGAATCCCGGTGCGCCTTCGACGACGAGCAAACGGCGTTTCCCCGTTTGCGGCGGCACGAGCACGCTGCGCGCGTTGTTTTCGATCGCGACCTCGCCGCTCGCCTCAGGAATTTGAACGGTGTAAACGGTCGGCACATCGGGTTCGGGCGAGACGGTGAACACCGCGTGCACGGGTGCGCCGTCTGCAGACGGCGACACGCGCCGGACCTCGAGCGGGCGGCCATTCGCGCTCAATCGCAACTCGACGGGATCTTTCGCGAAACCGTGACTGGTCGCCGACACGCTCACATCAATCGATGCGCCGGGCAACAGCGGTTCGCCCGCAGTGAGATTCACGACCTCGCGATCGCGCGGCATTTCCGGATTGCCAATGCCGACGGTCATCACCGGCGCATTGACGTTTCTGCCCGAGCGCGTTTCCTGCGCCGCAGTATCACCGCCATCCGACAGCACGATTACGCCGGCGAGGCGATCGTTGCGATGACGTTCCGCGAGATCGGCGATCGCGCCGCTCAAGTCGCTGCGACGCGCGGTCGCAGCGAGTTGATCGACGTCGGTCGCTGCGGCGAGCGTTTCACCGAACGTCAACAGCTCGAGTTGATATTCCTTCCCTAACTGCGTTTGCAGATCGCGAACGAGTGCTTGCGCGCGCTCCAGACGTGATGGGCCGCCTTGATCCTTCAAGCGCATGCTGCGCGATACGTCGACCAGGATCGGCAGCAAGCTGTTGTTCGCGTAGGCCGGCGGCACCATGATCACCGGCCGCAGCAGGATCACGATCAGCGCGATCAGCGTCAGCGCGCGCAATGCAGACAGACCGATGCGGCTGCCGGGCCGCAGCTTGATCGGCGTGCGCGCGTAGGCGAGCCACCCGAGCACCAGCGCGGCGCCGAATAAGAGCAGGTATCCCCACCACGGAAGGACAACGGCAAATCGCATCTCAGTGTTTACGCGTTCTTGGTGAGGCGAGCGATTGATAGTAGCGATCGACGAGCTCGCGATAGGTGTCGGCGACGCCGTCGTGACGGCCGGCATTGAGCCGCTCGCGATTCTCGCGGGCACGCAACTGATCGGAGAGCTTCGTTTCCGTTTGATCGAGCGCGACGAGCAGGTTCTTCTTCAGCTCTTCCCACTTCGAGAAATCCTGCTTGAACGCTTCGGTGCCGGGCGCCGACACGCTGCGCTGCCACTGCTCCGGCGTCGTCCCGCCCTTCTGCATTTCAGGATTGCCGCGCTGTAATTGTTCGGCGAGCTTCTGCGCGTCTTTCATCTGCTGATCGATGTCGCGCTGCATCTGAGCCACATCGCGCGTGCCTTCGGCGTTTCCAGCGCTCTGAGAATTCGATCCTTTCGAGCCCGAAGCACCCTGCGCACCCTGTGCACCCTGCGCATCCTTGAGTTCATCCATCGACCGCTGCAATCGACTGACGCGATCTCGCAATTCCTGCGCGCGAGACAGCTGACTCGACAACTTTTCCGTCTCCGCATCGCGCGTTCCATTCGCGGATGCAAGTTGATCAGCGATCTTATCGAGCGCACCCGCGATTTCCTCGGACGCCGCCGAAGGCTGGCCCTGTTTCATCGATTGCGCCGACTCGCGCATTCGTCCTGCGACGTTCTGTTTCTCCAACTCACGTCCCGCGCCGGCCATTGCCTGCTGTTCGTTCTTATCGCCCTCGCCCGACGCCATCTGCTTGACCGAATCACCAAGCCGCTGCGTGCGATCCGCAAGACGCTCTTGCTCGCCGGCCAGTCGACGCCGCGCATCATCACCGGCGTTACCTGGCGCGGTTCGCGAGGCTTCGTTGCCAAGACGGCGCTGCGCATCCGCGATCTGCCGCGCCTCCAACTGCAGATCCCCCATCGCGCGGCGACGTTCTTCCGGACGCGCGCCCTGCATCTGCTGCTCGACGCCGCGCAATTGCTGCCCGGCCTGCGATCCGCGATTGCTCGCCTGCTGAGGATCCTGGTTGCGAAGATCACCCGCGGCTTGCCGCATTTGTTCGGCAGCATCGCGTAACTTCTCGCTATTCGAAGCACCCTGCGTACCCTGCGCACCCCGCGCACCTTGTCCACCCTGCTGCTGCTTGGCCATCTCTTCGGCCTGTTTCCGAAGTTCTTCCTGATCCCTCGTCAGCCGCTCGAGCTGCCGCTTCATTTCTTCCGCGGTCATCTGATCTTTGTTCTTCGCCAGGTCGCGCTGCTGTTTCGACAACGCTTCCTGCCGGCGCGCCAGCTCGCGAATCGCCTCGAGTGGATCGTCCTTCTTTTCGTTCTGCGCCTGCGTGTTGTCCTCGGTCGTACTCTGCTGTTCGTAATTGGTCTGCTGCTTCTTGCGCAATTCCTGATCGAATAGCGTCGACAGATCGGGCTGGTTGCGATTGCCGTTGCCGCCGCCGCCATTGGCCTGTTGCATCGCGATCTGCCGGCGTCGAATCTCCGCGGCCGCTTTGAGCAGCTGCGCGAGCGCCTGCTCTTCGTGCGGCAACGACGTCGCGATCTTGTGCTGGTTCAACTGGCCGACCGCCTTGTCCATTTCGTCGATCGCTTTTGGCAGCGGCTCATCTTCGGCGCGCGCGAGCCCGCGCGTCTGCGGCATCTGGCGCCGCCGCTGCGCCTGCAACGCGCTCGTCATCTGCGCGGAGACCTGCTGCGTCTTCATCTTCAAGCCAAACTGCGCGCCGGCGATCGCCTCGATGTCCTTCGTCGACTGCGCACCGCCGCCGCGGCGCGCGCGCGCATCGAGCTTCCACGTCGCGGCCATGATGTCTTTCTGCTGCGCGATCAGCTCTTCGAGGCCGGTTTCATCGCCGCCATTGCCACCCGCCTGGCTCTCAGCCGAGACGAACTCCTCTTCGTACGGCTTCACCTCGAGGAAATAAATGTCGCTGCGCGACTCGGTTGATCGACGGCCGCGGCCGACATCGGTGGCCCGTGCGTAATACGTGACGACGTCGCCGGGCTTGACGTTAAGATCTTCGAGGAACACGGTGTGCTCGCCCGTCGCGACGGTGCCCTTTCCCGCGCCGGCAAGCGCAATCACCTTCTCCTTGCCGGCTGCCGATTTGATCACCAGCTCCAGCGAACGCACGCCGTAGTCGTCATCAGCGCGCGCTTCGACCGGTACTTCTTCGAGCGGCGAGACTTGCTTGTCGCCGGCGGGACGCATGATGCGAACGTCGGGCGGGCGATCGTTCAGCATGCGAATGAAGTATTCGGTCTCACCCGCGCTCGTCATGCCGTCGACATCGTTGAGCGCGATGCGATACGAGCCGTCTTTCGTCACGGTCAGATCCGCAGTGAAGACCTGGTTGTGTCCAGACAGGGCGACGCTGCTGCCATCAACGAGCTTGAGCTCGCCGTTCGATACCGCCTTATCGGTCGTGATCTTCAACTGCACTTTCGTACCCGACGGCGCGAAAATGTCGCCGCCGTCTTCTTCAGTATGCGATTCGAGTCCGAGACCTGGCGCGTATAGATACGTCACGTCGATCTGCGTCACGCGCACCGGACGGATCAATTCGACCGTGAACTCGCTCGATCGCGCTGAACCAGCAGTGACATGGTAAGGAAACGTGCCCGTGATGTTGTTGAGCGTGATCGTGAATTCATCGCTCTTCGCGACAGATTTACCATCCGTAGCCGTGGCGAAGGATGGGGCCATGCGCGCGGAACGCGAAGCCTCACCTTTGCCAACCGTGATCTCGGGAACGATGCCGCCGTCGAGGCCTTCGATGCGCGCGGTGACCGTCACGGGCTGCCCTTCGCGGACCTTGATCGATCCCGGCGTCACGTCGATCGCGTAGAACGACGGCAGCAGATACGCACCCGCGACGTTGATCGCGCGTGATGCGGATGGCGCGAAGAACGCGAATGAGATCGCAAAGACCGCGGTGCCGATCAATCCGCCGATCGCCGCGCGCGACATGCTTTCGCGCGTCACCAGTCGATGAGGATCAATGTCCCGCGCGGCGCGAATCGCGTCGGCAACGAGCAGATCGACGACCGGTCCGGCCTGCTGCTCGCTCTTGTCGACCGCGGTGACGAGAATCTCGTCGAGGCCGCCGGCGCCCTCTTCGATGAAGCGCGCGATCTGGCGATCGGTGGGTTGGCGGCGCAGCGGGACGAACGCGAATGACAGCGCGATGCCGGCGATCAAGCCGACGGTCGCCACGACGAACACGAGCGGAATGCCGTCGTGCGCGAGCAGCCATACCGCCAGCAGCCCGACCAGCAGCATTGCGCCGGCCGTGCTGGCGCCGAGCATCCACGCGCGCAGGAAGGCGCGGCGCGACCACCGCGACTTGACGGTCGCGAGGATGGCGCGAAGTTCCGCGGTGCGCTCGGCCATGTACGATTCTAACTCCGGGAGTCAGGCCGTCCGGCCGTCATGTTGTTCGCCTTCCCACGATCGATTCACCGGCGAGCGCGATCAACATCACGACGATTCCCACTTGCCACCAGCGCTGCCGGCCCTCGATCTCGCGCGCGTTGTTGCGTGACGCATGCAGCGTCGATCGGCTCGTTCGCTCGATGGCATTCGTAAATTCTTCAACCGTCGTCGCCGCCGGATTGGACTCGTCTGTCTTCGCCCCTTCGGCAATGCGGCGCGAAACGTTTTGATCGCGCGTCAGGTACCGCGCGGTCTCGACCGTGAACGGCACGAACGCCGGATTCAATGGGAAGCGGCTCCACTGATTGTCGAGATCCGAGGTGAACACCAACAATCGTCCTTTGCCGACGGCCTGTTCCGTCAGCGCGGCATCGCCGCCCGTGAATCGCGCCAGCACCGTTCGACTCGCATCGTCATTTAGACGCCGATGCTGCTCGACTTGGACGTCGCCGAGCGCGCCGGACGGACTGAGGAACGGACGAAAGATGGGATGACGGCCGTCGGTGGCGATCATCATCGCGCCCGGCGATTTGACCGGCTCGACCTCGACCGGCAACTCTTTCCAGCACATTGGGATCCTAAGCTTAGAATTCCACGTGGACAAGTTGTCG
>JADMIO010888902.1_pt1 | contig 37572 bp, 27 predicted proteins | sample 8958161 | NCBI WGS metagenome assembly JADMIO01 (sample SAMN16585339, study PRJNA669376) | soil metagenome | isolation source: Crop rotation soil | place: USA: Cullars Rotation, Alabama | collected 2011 | reverse complement strand
CCCCGCCAAACACCCCAGCGAACCATCCCCCCACCTTCAATGTTGAACGTTCAATGTTGAACGTTGAATGTTCACCCTCCTCCCCCTCCACCCCGCAAGACACCCCAGCGACCGATCCCCCCACCTTCAACGTTGAACGTTCAATGTTGAATGTTCAATGTTCACCCTCCTCCCCCACTCCCCCCATCCCCTCCCCCGGTACTCCGGGGGAGGGCAAGGGAGGGGGCACTAGCAACCAGCAACTAGCAACTAACAACTCTCCCCACACCCACAACCAAGCCCACAAAGACTATCGCCTCTGCCTCGCCCATCAACGCCTGCGACAGAAAACCACCAGGCCCTCCCCTCCTCGCCTCACCCAGGAACAACTCAACGATCTTCGAAACGACCAGATCGAGGCCGCTACCAGCGTCGCCGCCATCCCGACGTCCCCGATGACCAGTCCCGGGCCTTCTTCGAAAAACTCCGGGCCGTCGGCGCGGAAGCCCGCCGGCTCGTCGAAGAAAAAGAAGCCCTAAAAGCCCAGGAAGAAGCCCAAAAACCCAAATACATCTGGGGAAAAGGATGGCAAAGAGTGGGCGATTGTAGGGTCCATTCGACGCAACCAAAGGCCGATCCGCCGCGCGCCACCGCCTCGCCTCCCATTCCCACAAACCGGCCAACAAGTTAGCATTCTCCTAGGCTCTATCTGGAAATTCCAACGCGCGGCCAGGCGCCGCGGATGAGGCCGGCCTGCTAGGAGCGACGACGAGCAGTATTTGAAGTAATACGGCGAGGAGGAGCGACAACGCAGGCCGGGTTCAGCCGCAAGCATGGACCGCGGAGAGTTTTCAGACAGAGCCTAAACATCGGGGCGGTTCGGCTTTCAACGGGAGACACTCATGCTCAAGCACACCTTCGCGTCGCTGCTCATTCTTCCAATCGTCGCCGCCTTCGCCGGCTGCGCCACCGACAAGGAACGCACCGGCGACCTTCCGGCCACCATCGAGCGCGTTGATCTGGATCGCTTCGCGGGCAAGTGGTACGAAATCTCCCACATGCCCCAGTTCTTCGAGACCGATTGCCTGGCCGGCACGATTGAGTACACCAAAGAGAGCGATGGCCACTTTAAAGTGGTCAGCATCTGCCACAAAAAGACCTACGACGGGAAGACGGTCATCAAGGAAGGAACGGCGCATGTGCTGGACTCGGCCAGCAACGCCAAGTTTTCCCTTCATCTGGGCGGCTCCGAGCACGAGCAATGGATCATCGGCCTCGACCCGGAATACCGCTGGGTGGTCATGGGGTCGCCCAATCGGCGCAGCCTGCGGCTGCTGAGCCGCATGCCCAGCGTCGATGTGACCACGCACGACATGATGAAGGCGATCGCCAAGGAAAAGGGATATGAAACCGAGCGGCTGGTGACGACGGCCGCCCCAACGCTGCCGTGACTCCACGCATGCGCGAGTCCGACAACCCATGCGCGTTCGCGGACTACAGGCCGATGGTGAGAAGAGACGAACATCGAACATTCAACATCGAACATCCAATGTTGAATGAAGGAATAAAGGAGCCACAATGCTGGCCGCTCTCGCGGTGGTAGGATGAGGGAGGAAGGGGGTGCTGGTATGAGCAATCGGTCACTGCGCTAATCGGGGATCTGCGTTATATCGACCGACGGAGTGGCGCCGGGTTGGCCGCATACGTATTCGGCCAACCGCGCAGCGCGTTGATGCATCCGCGGCAGCGCAGAGCCGCGGAGCAGATCCATCACGATCGAGGCGGTGAATGCATCACCGGCGCCAACGGTATCGACAACAGTGACCGGGCGGCCTGGATCATCGGATGCTTCGCCACCGGCCTGCAAGCGGCTGCCACGTGCCCCGCGCGTCAGCGCCGCCAGCCGCAGCGGGAACCGCCGCGTGATCTCATCGAGCTTCGCCGCATCGTCGGCGGCGTCGATTCCCACCAAGTCGGCCATCACGGGCAGTTCCTGATCGTTCAACTTGAGAACGTTGCATCGCCCCAGGAGCGAGCGAACCGTTTGGGCATCGTAGTAATGCTGCCGAAGATTCACGTCGAAGATGCGCAGGCAATCCGGCCGGGTCTTGTTCAAAAGCTGGTCCAGCACAAGTCGATTCTGCGCGGAGCGCTGGCTGAGCGTGCCGAAACAGATGGCATCCAGCTTGGGCGCCAGGGCCGCCAGTTCGCCGCTCAGACGAAGCGCATCCCAGGCGACGTCCTGATGGATGAGGTAGCTGGGAACGCCGTGAGCATCGAGTTTGACATCGACCGTGCCGGTTGGGCGATCGGTGCAAACTTGCACATGCTGGGCATCGAGATCGAGTGTGGCAAGCCGTCGAAGAAGCTCGTGCCCGAGATCGTCGGCACCGACGGCACTGATGACGTGCGCATCGGCGCCCAGCACGCGACAGAAGTAGGCGAAGTTGGCCGGAGCGCCGCCAAGCTGTTTTCCGGTGGGCAGCAAGTCCCAGAGAACTTCGCCAAAGCCGGCAATGCGAAAGGGTGTCATCGGCCCTCTTGCCACGGTTGGAGGCGTTCCATGCAAATGCAAAGGCCGGGAACACGCGTCCCGGCCTTTGAAGAATTCACTGTCTGGCGCGGTTGAGCGGATGTTTCATTTCACATCGGCGACAATCTTATCCGCGTACTTCTTGGGTTCTTTGTCGAACTTGCCCTTGCACTCTTCGCAGCAGAAGCCGACTTTCTTGTTGTCGAAGAGGCTGAAGAATTCTTTATCGACATCGTCGCCGGAGAGGGGGCACTTGGTGTTGATGATCTTCAGGGTCGCGGCTTTGCCGGCAGGTTTGTCGGACGGTTTTTCCTTCTTGGCCGGTGTATCGGTCGTCGCGCCGGGTGCGTCGGCTTTGATGTTGGCGGTGAACTTGGTCGGATCTTTCTGGAACGCAACGGGGCACTTGTCGCAGCAGAAGCCGACGGTCTTGCCTTCGAAGGCGAGAGTGAAATTCGCATCGACCGGCTTGCCGCTCACGGGACAGACGGTGTTGATCGGCTTGCCGGGAACGGCGGCGACGACGGGGGTCGCCGCGGCGGCGGCTTTCTTGCCTTTGGCCGCCGGTTTTTCGGCGGGCTTTTCGGCAGGTTTCTCTTCCGGCTTGGGGACGATGATGGCGAGCTCTTCGCCGCGATTGACGGCGAGGCCGGGGATCGCGGAAGCGAGGCCCTTAGCGCCGGCCTCGGTCACCTTGGTCTGCCAGAGATAAATGCGCTTGAGATTCTTCAGGTTCTTGAGGTTTTCCAAACCCCTGTCGGTGACGTTGGTGCCGTAGAGGTTGAGGTAGACGAGATTGGTGAGGCCTTTGAGGTTGGCCAGGCCGGCATCGCCGATGGGGGTTTTTTCAAGGTGCAGGTGGGTGAGGGTGGTCATGCCGGAGAGGTTGGAGAGGCCGCTGTCGGTGATGGCGGCTCCGGCCAGGTTGAGCTGGGCGACCTTCGGCAGCGTCTTGACCATTGCCAGGTCGGCGTCGGTGGTTTCCTTGCCACGCTGGGCAAGGCTTACAACTAAGGAATCGTTGTCCTGGGCCAGAGGAAGGACGACTGCGCCCTTGGCGACCAGCTTGGATTGCGCATCGGATTTGGGCGCTTCGGCGGCCAAGATCTGGCCAGCGATTGCAAACGAGAGGGTAAACAACGACAAGCGGCTCAGGATTTTCATTGCGAAACTCCCGTAGGTGTTGGATGAACATGGGCGAAGTTCCCGGCCGAAGCGGCCGGCTTCGCTCAGTCCTTAATAATACCGGCGAACGGGAGCGTTGTCGCGAGTGGGCAATCAGTGCTTTTTGGCATGCGCGGGGCACTCGCGTGGAGCGGTGAATCCCAGAGAGAGCGCGAATCACTCTCGCCCCAGCCCTCTCCCACAGTTAAGGGATAAGACAGTTACCCGCGAATCCCCTGAATGCTAAAGCACCCTCCAGCGTCGCACCCGGGAGCCGGTTATCTTGCGGGCCGCGGAGAATTCCGACGTGTTGTTGCTCGGATCAGTCGCCGTCCCGGTCACAACGCTGAGGCTGGTGTTCGACGGAGCGATGACCTTGAATGTGCCGGTCACCTCATTGCCGCTTCGGATGTTCACATCCTTCGAACCGAGGAAGAACGTGCCCTGTGCCGCCGACCCATTCGCCGCGGGCGTGGTGGCGAAGAACTCGATGCGATATGTTTTCCCTTTCACGCTGGTGAGCGAGTATTCGATGATGATCTTGTTCCCGGAGAACTTGGCGGAGGTGATGACCGGGAAATTCTGAAGATTGTTAGCCCCCTTGTCTGAGTCGCTCGAGTCGTTCTTCGTCACTCCATTGTTTTTCAGATCGATCCCCAGCTTGCGGTTGCTGAAGATCGAGTTGTTCAAAATCGGATTGCCCGTTCCAGCGACGACGCTGACCCCGTTCTTGTGGTTGAACGCAATAATATTTCCGGCGGTTATTCCCTTGCCGCCAATCGCGTTCTTGTCGCCATTCTGAATCGTGATCCCATCCACCCCATTTCCCAGATCGTGCGAGCCGGCGAAATCCGTTCCGATGAAATTCCCCTGAATCTTATTGCCATCGCTGGAAATGGAGATGCCCGTTCCATTCCCGGAAATGATATTGCGGTCGGCCGGCGCAGTGCCGCCGATCACGTTATTCGCAGATGTCGAAGCGATGCTGATGCCAACCGTGGCCGCGCCGCCGGTTGCCGTCGCCGCGGCCGCATCGACGCCCAGGAAATTGCCCACGATCGTGTTTCCATTTGCGGTGTCCAGCGAGATGTCGGCCGTCCATTCGCCGTCGATGATCAAGCCCTTGACGGTGCTGCTGCCGCCGCGAATCTCCAGGGCATTTGCCGCCAAACCACCGCCCGGCGCGGCGATATGAATAAGCAAATGTGCATTGTCGCTGATGGAGACGAGGTTCGGCGTCGCGCCCGGCTGCGTGTAGCCATCGATGGTCACCGGGCCGGTGAGCGCGGGCAGCGGTGTGGCCGGGGTGATTGTCTGGACCCCGGCGCCGGGAATATTGAATGAGATGGTATCGGGGCCCGGATTGGAGTTGGCGGTGTTAATCGCATCGCGCAGCGAGCCGGGTCCGCTGTCGTCGGTGTTGGTCACGACGGTGGAGGAACCCTGCGTCTGACCGGTCTTGGTCAATAACACATCGATCCGGCCGTTTTTGGCGGTAGTCCCTGTGAAAACTTGATCGACCACGGCGATGTCGTCGGAATCGTCGGAATCGAACTTTCCGGCCACGATGTCATTGGGCAGGCTTCCGGCCGGCAACGCGGTAAACACCGGCGCATTGAATGTACCATCGCCCTTGCTGATCAGCACCGACACGCCCGGATTGGATGGGTGCTGTGTATCATTGCCGTTTGGCTCGGACTGAATGACCGCAAGGTCTGGCCGTCCATCCCCGTTGAAATCACCCGATACGAGTTGCCCGGCCGTGGGCGTCACCGAGCCGATCGCGCTCAGGGCGATCGGAGTGTTCGGATTCACTTCGCTGAAGTTGCCCATGCCATCACCCAGGAAAACCAGTACGACGTTTGAGCCTAGAAGGGTAATCGCCAAGTCGGCATTTGGGTCGTCGTTAAAAAATCCGAGGATTACGCTATTGACGATTCCACTGGTGCTGCCGATGGTTGAGAAGGATGGACCGGCGACGTGCGTGAAGTAGCCGCGGCCGTTGCCCTGCGTAGCCGAACCCGTGCCCAGAAAAACCAGGAGGCTGTTGGTGCCGGCACTGGGCTGGAATTGATTGGCGATGATATCCAGTTTGTCGTCGTTATTGACATCGCCGCTGATGACGACGCTGGTTCCCGCGCCATTGCCATTGCCCAGAAGATCGAACGTGATCGGCGGCTGCGACGCAAAATGCCCCTGGCCATCGCCCAGATACAAGCTCGGCCCCGCGTTGGCATCGGCCAGAATCAGATCCAGCGGGCCGGTGCCGTTGGCCTCTTCGCCCTTGTTGTAGTCACCGCTGGTCATGAAGAAGGCGAACGAGGATTTGTTCGCCTTCAGAGCAGCATTCGCGGTGAAGTTCCCCGCGCCGTCGCCGGGAATCACGACGATCTGACTCGATGTTTCCCCGCTCACGCCGGTGCGCGTCAGCGCCAAATCCAGCTTGCCATCGCCCGTGAAGTCGCCGGAAACGACATCCGAGGCGATGGGCGGCGATCCGGACGAAACGGTTGCGATGGTGATGTCGGATTTGCGCACCGGATCGCTGCCCCCACCGACCGACACGACGCTCAGCGTCGCCGTCTTCTCTCCACTCTGGGCGGTATTGAGCGTCATCAGCCGGTCTGGCGTCCCATCGCCATTGGAATCGACGGCGATCAGTTGCCTGGGAGTAACGCCGACATCGACGCTCTTGGTGATGGGAAAGAATCCGCTCAGGCAGATGCGCTCCTCCAGCGTCTGGATGCAGACGCGAACAACCGACCGGTTAATTCCGTTGCGAAGTGTCTTTTTCATACGATGGGGCCCCTGTTGCGGGGCAAGTGTAGAAGATGCGCCCACAGCGTGCAACCGGGCGTTGGCGATACATTGCTCCGCGGAGACCCCCGACCAGCGAGCTGCTAAAAAAAACCACACCCCTTCGGCGTTAGTGGCGAGCCAGGGCGGCGGCGTCTCGCTGCGCTAAGCGTGCTTTGGTGGACCACAAGCCGGCCGACGGGGTGGAGATGAAGAATACTTGCTCTCCGTCAGGCATCGTGTTCCAACCTTCCTTCAATTTGTCTGGGTTGTAGCGATGAAGGGTCTGAGTCAAATCGGCATAACCGAAGTTGACCCCTTCGATTTCGGCGCGGCTCAATTTGCCGGGCGCGTAGGTGATCTTGAATCGGCCTTCGCTGGAGCCGTGCAGCAGATGAGCCGTCGCGTGGGCGAGGTCCTGCATGTCCTGGTTCTGGTTGTAGAGGGACATGGTATGCGGTGTTCCGCGGTAGCCGTACTTGCGGATGAAGGCGTCCACTTCGGGCTGCTCGCCAAAGCGCTCCAAGCCCGGCGCGATGATCAGCAGCTCGCCGCCGTCCGCCATGGCCAGACGCGTTCGGTAGACCGCCTTGTTCGCGGTCCAGGTCGCCTTGAACTCATCGCCCTGCATGACGGCGACGATCTTTTTGATGGGTTGGTCGAAGGTGGTGATGTTCTGGCGGGCGCTGGTTCGGGCGGCCATCAGATACGTTTCCAGGTCGTCGCCGACATACACGCCCGAATGCACGAGCCGATTCTGCGCGTCGCGCTGCATCGTGACCTGAAAATAAACATCTTTGAGCGCGCCCAGGAATTTTTCCTCCGCGTAATTGAAGCAGTGGCGCAGCGGCGTGATGAGGTTGCCGAGGTTGTTTTCAATTCCAAAGGTGGCGGCGGCGAGGTGCGATGCGCAGATGGTGTCCTTTCCCGCCAGGCCGATGAAATAGTTTTTGTTGTGATTGGCGAAACCGAGCACTTCGTGCGGGACGACATGGCCGATGTTCACGATCAGGTCCCACTTCTGGGTCATGAGCATGGTGTTGAGGGAGACGGGGATTTCCCAATCGACGACGCCGCCGGTTTTATCTCGCACGACGGATGCGGGAATGACGCCGACGCGCGTCACCCCGCCGCGCCAGTCGTGCGGATGGATGCGATTGTTGGGGATGGTCCCGAACATCCATTTGTTGGTCGCTTCGTCATGGGGCAGATGCTGGCCCAGCGTTGGAATGACATGGGTGTCGCAGGTCTTGGGGAGCAATTTGTAAAAAGTTTCGGTGATCCAACCCGCTCCGGAATGGGCGCGGGTGAGGTCGGGGGGAAGAAGCAGGACGCGTTTGAAGTCGGCCTTCAGACGGGACCGCGCCTCGTCCAGGGTTTTCTGGCACAAGGATTCGACATCGGGACGGGGGATGCTGGGCGCTTCTTTGTAAAACCAGGGCATGCAGCCCAAGCTAATCCGGAAAACGCCAAACGTAAAGCCTATCTCGACTGCGGACCGCTGGGCCCGCGCGGCTCGAAGATTTCCATGGAAACGATCTTCCAGCCGCCATCCATTTTTTGAGCTCGCGTGACAAAGCGGCCGCTGGTGGGCGCTTTCTCGAATTTGACGACGGCCTGCGTGTCGGCCAAATCCTTACCCGCGGCGTTGGTCCAGAAGCTGAACTGGTTGTTGCCCGAAAGCTCCTTCAGGGGGCCGGGAAACTCTGGATTCTGATACTCTTTCCACTTGCTTTCGAATTGGGCCAGCGGCCAGCGTTTGCGGAATTCCTCGTCGTAATACGAGTGCGCTTTGGGGTAATCGTTGGCCATCACCGCCTTGCCGACGCCTTCGATGAGCTGATTGATCTGGCGGCGATCCTCCTGCTCTCGCGACCAGGCGGCGGCGGCGGATGCGGCAAATGCCCCCGCGAGCAGGACGGAAAGCACGATGCCGAGCCACGCCAGGCCCTTGCCGCCCTGGGTTCCGTTGCTGTTGCGAATCTGCGTGAGGGCAATGACGCCGACGGCGATTCCGGCGACGCCGAGGATGACGAAGAAAATGTGGACGAAGGCCAACGCCGTGCCAAGTCCGAGCAAGGAGGCGGCGACGGCGAGATTGTTGATGGCAACGTAATCCTGGCTGCCCACCCCCGCGGTGGTGGACATGCGGTGCAGATGAGCGATGGGATCGTCTTGCTGGCTAAGCTGTTCAAGTTCCGGCATGGGAATAACCGATTTTATCGGGACGGGACCCGGCCGACCCGGCCCATTGGCGTTCACCAATCGAAAGTAAACCCGCCATGCCGAAACGTCAACTGATGGATGAAATCCGCAAGCTCAATCCAACCGCGCAGCCGCGGTTTCTTTCGCAGTTTGACGAGGGGGCGCTGCGGCAGTATCTGGATCAGCTTTGGGCCGCTCAGAAGCAACGGGCCCATATTGGGGGCTGGACGCGACGGCGGTCGGTTCGCCTGGCGTCGTAGGCCCTGGCTGGATGGGGCGAGCGTCGTTGCTTGGATGCGCTGAATCCGCGCAGGGGTTGCCGTTGGCGTGGTTTTCCACTTCCATCCGCTCATCGTCCGGTCGATCGGTTGCCAGTCTGCGGCGGAGTGCCCTCATTGCCCGCAAGACCGGAAGCCGCCAGGCGATCGACCGTGGTAAGTCGGGGGCCGGAAATTCATCGGTCAAAGACAGCCTTTGATGAATTAAGTAGGGGAGGAGGGATTCGTACTGCCAGCGCGGTATCCATTGCGCGCCAAAATGAACGAGGTGATCAGGCACCATCCCCATGTCAACGAGGGTAAAGCCCCGGTCTTTGAGATGAAGCATTGTTCGGGCCATGGCGGCTTTGCTGGCGTTGCTCACGCGGTTGAACATGGATGACATCGTGATCAGGCCGCCAATCTGCACACCCCAGATTCCGCCCACGAGCCGCTGTTCGTGCCAGGTCTCGAAGCTGTGGGCAAATCCCATTTTTCGCAGCGCCAGAAGTGCGGCGATCAGCTCATCGGTGATCCAGGACTGACCTGAGCGGCGCTGGATGTAGTCGCGATTCGGATCTGCGCAGGCGCGAAGCACCTCTTCAAAGGCAGTGTTGAAGCGAAGCTCGAAGCCCGAATTGAAGATGTACGATTTCTGCTTGCGCGGAATCGAAAACTGGTCGAGGAACTGTACGCCTCGATGCGACCAGCGCACCCACCCGACCGGGCCATCCTGCTTGTTGAGAAAATCGGGCAAGTGGCCGGTGGCAAAATTCCAGAGCGCGTTAAGGGGATTGGGCTGGATTTGCTTCGACGTCCACATCTGTGTCACCAAACGATCGAGTGTCAGATATCTCTATCACCTCTTAATGGTGATTCTGTCCAGATGGAAACCACAGAAGAATTGCAGGTGGAATGCCAATGACAAAGAGGAAACCGCTGGGTTGCTCTTGCGCGGGGGAGGGAGAGGAGGGGTTGGGAGAAAGTGAACATCGCACATTCAACATTCAACATCCGACATCCAACGTCCAACGTCCAACGTCCAACATCCAACATCCAACTTTGGGTAACAATATACTTGACTAATCCCGGCCACAGGGTATTATTTGGGCATGAAAGCCGAATGCCCCAAAACCCTTGTGCAAGCCGTTCGATACTTCTCTGATCCTGACACGGCGATTGCGTTCTTTTCTCCGATCCGCTGGCCCAAAGGCGTCACCTGCCCACACTGCGGATCGGACAAGGTTTCGTACCTCAAGAATCAGCGGCGATGGCAGTGCCATACAAAACATCCCAAGCGCCAGTTTAGCGCCAAGGTCGGAACCATCATGGAGGATAGCCCGCTCCCGCTGGAAAGCTGGCTTGTAGCAATCTGGCTTGAAACCAATGCCAAGAATTCCATTAGCAGCTACGAAGTCGCCCGCGCCTTGGGAATCACTCAGAAAAGCGCTTGGTTCATGCTTCATCGCGTGAGACTCGCCCTCCAGTCTGGATCGTTCGACAAGATGGGCGGCGGCGGCAGCATCGTTGAAGCAGACGAAAGTTTCATCGGTGGTCTGGCTAAGAACATGCACAAGGCCAAACGAGCCAGAGTCATCAAAGGCACTGGCGGTTCTAACAAAACGGCGGTCATGGGATTGCTGGAGCGACACAGCGATAAAAAGTGCAGCCAAGTACGGGCAACCGTTATTCAGGATACGAAGCGCGAGACGTTGCATGAAATCATTCGCCGCAATGTCGAACCGCAAACCCAAGTCTTCACGGACGCATGGCAGGCATACCGCAATCTTGGCCCGGATTACATCCACAAGTTTGTGGATCACATGGAAGCCTACGTTAAGGAAAACGTGCATACGAACGGATTGGAAAACTTCTGGGCGCTGTTCAAAAGGTGCATCAAAGGCACGCATGTTTCGGTCGAGCCGTTCCATCTTTTTCGCTACGTCGATTCGGAAGCATTCCGATTCAACAATCGCGACTTGGAAGATGGCGGGCGATTTCGGGAAGCCCTAAAAGGCGTCACTGGCAAGAGACTGACGTACAAGGCACTGATCGGCGATGATTCGGAGGGTGCGTTAGGAAGCGACAACGACGGGGCAAGCGCAAGCCCAGCTAATTGAGTGATTCGTCCAAAGCGAACCGAACAATTGCATCCTCGCCGCCAGCGACCCCATAACGTATATGAGTCACGGCGAGTTGCAATCTGTCGAGAAAATGTGGCCCTAAATTTACATCAGGATCAATTACAGCCATTGTCGGAACAAAAACCTTTTTCACCTTAAAATAGTTGCAAACCGCTGACACAAGGTTGCTCTTGCCGGGGGCGGCGACGTGAAATATGTTTCGCGGTTGCCCCGGACCATTGATCCTGAAGTCAACGGGATGCGAATTCTTAAAATCAACTGATTTGTCGTACCACTTACGGAGAATGGTCCGTTGTGGCTCGACACGTTTTTCTAGTAAGTGTTCCAACTGATCGGGAAGGCTGCTTCGCTTATGCACATCCTTCAAATATTCCAATGTGGATATTCGCGCAATTGCTTCGCAGAATGCAAGGCTATCAAGATTGGGGCTTTCGGTAATTCGCTTGCGGAGAATGGTGCGGTCCAACTCCAATCCATATACATTGCAAATTGATTGAATGAATTGAGACCGCGAAGAAGTCAGCTCAATTCCGTTGATCCTGAACTTGCTTAAGGTTATTCCTAAATCGGAGAGCCAATAGTTGCCAGTAGTAGATTCAATATACAAGTTCAGTAGATCCCCATCGGGATAAGAAAAGCGCGTAATGATAAATTCGCGCGTACCTCGCTTGGCCACAGCGCGAACCATGTCACCACACAATCGAGTTGCAAGATCGGCAATTGCGGTCATGGCATTTCAATCAATCCAAAAAGTCCGCCAAACGTCTCAGTATCAGAAAATTTTATCTTCAAATCCCCGACAAATCGCCACCAAAGCCGTGCATGCAGTTGCTGAGGCGATCCGTCCGGCGATAAGTCTAGTGGCTGCGCGCATTTATCCCATCTATCGAATTCTTGGACACTTCGTTCCTGATAAACGTGACGATGAAACTCGCCCGCATTTACAAAGGAGGGCAGGAACCAGGGGGGATTGTCGTGAGCATTGTCGTGGATGTCGTATCGGCAGAGTCCTTCCGGCGGTCGCTTTCCAATTCTTCCCTTAAGCGTGATGCTTAGCGCGTCAAAGAGATCGTTCTTTCGAATCTCAATAGCAAACACAATTTTTTCGTCATAGACTTCTGGAATCGCCACAACAATTGTGGACTCTTCGTAATCAGTCGGCCTACCTGTCTTTCGCTTCTCCCAAGCTGCATGTTCAATGCGCTTCGGCATTGCTATCAAGGCGTCTGCCTCTATCTGTGAATAAAGAGGTGCGGCCATGCCTCTGTCCAAATCGGACAGAATGATACTTGGCAGTCAATATTTCCCGTTTACGCAATTTTATCGGACGTTTTGTGCGCCAGTCCAACGCCGATGTATACTGATGTCATAGCATGAAACACCGACACACAAAATCAGCCGACGACGTTTTGGTTGCCGACCCCGAAGCGGCGATGCGCCGCACAGCCGAAGCAACCCGCCACATTCTGTCCATTCCAAAATCCGAAATTTTACCGCCGCCGGCCAAACGAAAATCCAAGCGAAGCAAGCGATAGCGAGCAAGCGAGCGAAAGTACCCATATTGCAAGAGATTGGACTGTCCCTAGCATTGTCTGGCTATGCCCTACATTCTTGTTGTTGAAGACGATCCCGATCAGCGCGACTTAGTCACGCGGTTACTCAAAGGCGCGGAATTTGACGTAGAGGCCGCCACCAACGGAAAGGACGCACTGTCAAGCGTCCTGCTCCGCATGCCTGATTTGGTGCTGATGGACCTGTTCCTGCCCGAAATGGATGGTCCAAGCCTATTGGAGGTCATTCGCTCGTACCTACGCCTTCAATCATTGCCGGTTGTGGTACTGACGGGCTTGGGTGATAGCCCCATCGTGGAGCGGGCGCGACAGCTCAAAGTCAATGCAATTCTGGTTAAGGGGAAAGCGACCCCCGAAGACATCGTGCGGACCGTTCGCGAGTCGCTTCCGCGAATGCCAACCTAGGGCCGGTAAGGATTAGCTAAGTATATTGTTACCCAACTTTGAAGTGGAGGAAGCCCCTCCCTTGGCCTCCCCCGGAGTACCGGGGGAGGGGATGGGGACCGTGCGTTCTCGGCGCAGGTTCTGTGCAGATGCATTCCGGCCGATTTGACGCGATGCGCCGCATAGGGTCTGATCGGACGGTGAATGGGAGATGCGTCTGTCCAACGGCGGTCAACGTCCAAATGGCCGATTGCGGTCCTGGTTGCGGCGACGCTGCTCACTCTCGCGCCGGTGTGTGGTCACCCGTTTGTACACTGGGACGACACGCACAATTTCGAGCGTGACAATTCCATCGCCCGCGCTCCCATTTGGGACATGCCGCGTTTCTGGTCGGAGCCGATCAAGGATCTGTATGTGCCGGTCACGTACACGGTCTGGTGGATTGTCGGCGCTTTGGCGCGCACCGGCGACGGCTCTCTCAACGCGCACGTCTTCCATACGATCAATTTGCTGCTTCATGTTGTGACCGCGATGGCGGTATTCAATCTACTTCGCCGCCTGGGGTTCGGTCCGTGGCCGGCATGCGCCGGCGCGTTGGTCTTTGCGGTTCACCCGGTTCAGGTTGAGGCCGTCGCGTGGGCTTCGGGTACAAAAGACCTGCTCGCGGGGTTGTTTTCGATTCTGGCTTTGCATGGGTTTGTGCGAGCGATTGAGCATCCCACTGAAGCGGTGGATGGTCGCGCAAAAGCGTGGATTGCCTGGGCCACCACCGCCTTTATCGCGGCAATGCTTTCGAAGCCCTCCGCGGTTGTGGTTCCGGCGTTGGCGGCCGTTCTCGTATGGTTCCGATGGCCGCGACAAAGGCGCTCGATCACCGCGAACACCCCATGGTGGACGATTCTTATTGCGTGGGTGCTGCTGTCGATTCCGGTGGTGGCGGTGGCGCGGGGCGCGCAATCCGTGAAGTCGGTTGCCGCGCCCGGCATCAGTTTTCGCGGGTTAGTTGCATACGATTCGTTGGCATTTTATGTGCACCAAGTGGCCGCGCCGATGCATTTGGCGATCGATTACGGGCGATCTCCGACGTGGCTGGCGCATTCGTCGCAGCGTTTTTGGACGTGGCTCGTTCCTGCCGTGCTCGCGCTGCTCGCTGTCGCGGTGCGCCGCCGCGTGCCGGCGGCTCTTGCCGCGCTGCTTTTGTTCACAGCAGCGATCTCGCCGGTGATGGGCTTTGTTCCTTTTGATTTCCAATCTTACTCAACGGTCGCGGATCACTACCTTTACGTGGCCATGTTCGCGATCGCTTTGCTGGTCGCGGACCTCGGTGCGCGGATCCGGCGGCCGGCGGTTTATGCGTGCCTTGGGATTTGGATCCTGGTGCTAGCCGGCAGATCGCATGTGCAGACGTGGACTTGGCGCGATTCCGAAGAGCTTTTTCAGCACACGCTTGCGATCAATCCAAACAGCGTGGTGGCGGCCGTCAATCTTGGCAACATCCGGGCCGACGAGGCCGATTGGCTTAAAGCGGAGGGAAGGGGCGACGCGGCGATTGCCCGGAGCGACGAAGCGATCGCGCTGTATCTTAGGGCGCTGGAATCGTCGCACACGGACACGCAGGCTCGTGCAAATCTGGGGAGGATGTACAAATTGCAGAGGCGCTGGAGCGAAGCCGAGGCGCAATATCGCGCGATTTTGGAAATCCGCCAGGAGGATGTGGAGGCGCATATTCAGCTTGGGGTGGTGTTGGGAAATCAGGGCCGATTGCTGGAAGCGATCCACGAATTTCAAGAAGCGCTGCGATTTGAGCCAGGGGAGGCCGAAGCTCAGCGGCTATTCGATCAGGCAGCGCAGCTCCTGCCACGGACGCGACCTGGGGTTCAGGGGCCGCTGCCGCGATAAGCGGCCGAAAGTTCGGCCGCCGTGCCCAATCGCGTGAAGGACATTTCCGCGCGGTCGAATAAATAGACGACGCGATTGGGATCGGATCGCGCGTAATGCTTGAAGATCGGATCGTTGAGCTCACCCCGATCGTGCGCCAGGACGATTCGGCCGTCTTCGGGGCGCAGGGTGCTTGTGTTGTAGACGACTTCTTCCGCCAGGACATTGGCCGGGTCGTAACGGCAGAGGATCAGAGCTGTGCCTTCGATGGTCTGAAGTTGTTCATCCAGTGCCATGAGGCTTCGGGGCTTGCTGAATTGATCGTGCATGCGCCGGGAGGCTTCGGGCAGGGATGTCAGGCAAAGTGCAATGAGAGCCAAGGATGGCGCGATCGTGAGAGCTGGGGTTGTGGGCCAATTTCTGCGCAGCACCTCGATGCCCAAGAGCGTCAAAAGAATCAACGCCGGCGCGATCAGGATGCTGTAATGATCGAGGAACACCGCATAGAGCGCATAAAACGCCACAAAGACAGGGAGGACCAGAACCAGAATCCAGCGGCGCGCGCCCAGCGCCAGCAAGCCAACGGGGGCAATGCAGAGCAACATTCGCTGGGGGAGCGCTGACTCGACCAGGCGGGGCAATCGCCAGTTCCACCAGACAAATGCCAAGGGTTTGGTTTGGTGGGCCTTGATCATCGGTACGTATTGCTGATCGAAAATCTGCTGAATCTGCGGCACGGTCGATGTGGGGCGGGCGGTTTGGTCAAATGGGTGGAAGCCCAGGCGCAGGCCGGGGAGGTGCTGATCGACGTAATGCTCCCAGGGAGTGGTGAGCCATCGGCCGGTAATGCCTTTGTTGACGGTTAATTGAAGTGCCACGAAAGGGGCCGCTGCGATTAGGATGACGAAACATGTGCCCACGGCTCGTCTGGAATCCATTCGTTTTAGGTCGAGTAGCATCGCCAGTGCGACTGGAACGATGTAACAAATCGCATCCGCGGGTCGCGTGATTGCGGCCCAGCCTGCCAGCACGCCGATGGCGATTGCCCATCCGAGGCGGCGCGATTTGCGCCATTGCAGCAGAGTCCAAACCAGCGCCAGGCCCAAGAGCAGCGCGGGTATTTGCGCCATGACCATCACGGAAAGAGTTCGGAACACTCCGATCGAAACGAGCATGAGGGCTGCGAAGAGTCCGGATAAGCCATCCATCAACTCGCTGATGATCAGGTAAAGCAGACCGACGCACAGGGCGGCCGCGATGATCGGCAGAACCCACGTCGGCCAGCCCAGCGCCAGGCCAGGCCAATAGAGCAAACTCGGGCCGGGCGAATACATCGAGGCATAGACCGGCTCGACGATTAGCTGAAGTGCGTCGAAGAACGGCGCGAGTTCGTTCGCGGGCGCCCAGAGCCTTCCGTGGCAGAGCATCCGCATCTGGATGACGAAGCTGAATTCGTCCGGCCAGATGGGTTTGAGGTAGCGGTGCTGGCGGAAGGCGGTGAAGGTGAGATAAGCGGCGGCGACGAGGATGGCGGCGAGTGCGATCAGTCGCCGGGTGCGGCGTGAGGGATGACGCGTGCGGTCAAGAATTTGCGCGAATGCACGCTGGGCCGGCGTGATGAAGATTAACAACCCCATCGCGAAGGGGACCATCAGGTAAGGAACTTGCAGATTCCAATCCTTGATCGCCCGCCCAATGCTGAGCCATAGCCCCAGGCCCACCAGCATCAGGACAATCGCGCCCACTTTCTCCACGACGGTCCCGCCTTCTTAAGTTGCATTCCGCCTTTGGGTGGCACGGGCTTTCGTACTCGACCGCCGGCGCTGTCGGGAGGCATCACGGGCGGCGGAGTACCGCAGGCGGTGGCACCCGGAATCGGACCGGCAGGCGTAGTCAACGCAGCGTTGCGGGCCAGAGTCCTACGGCTTCTTGGTCAACAACTGTTTCCGCGCCGAGTCCACTTGCTGGCGAATCGACGCCGTGATGGCCGGATGTTTCTCATTGAGGACCAAGTCCACGTAGCCTCCCGCCAGGCCAAGCGTGAGGGTTTGCCCCCTGGGAGCTTTGCCTTGTGCATCGTGCGCGATCTCGCGATAGGTGCGCGGGACATCGAGCACGACGCTGCCCAGGATGACGGCGGGGGCATTGTCGTTTTGATTGCGATTGCAACCGAAGGCGAAGGTCGGGCGATTTTTATTCGCTTCGACGGCCGCCTCGAAAACTCCCTGCGCCGCGGCGTCGACATTCTGGAAGACGACATCCGCACCTGCGCCGATTGCGGTCTCCGCTTTCTCCTTGGCCTTGGCGGCCGAGTCCCAGCTATCGGTCCAGAGGGCGGGGAGGACTTTCACGGGTAGCTCTGTTTTCACCGAAGCGGCACCTTCCTTCATTCCATCGTAACACGCCTGCAAAGAAGGGATTGGCATGGCGCCCACGAATGCGATGGTGCGTGTCTTGGAGGCGTTCGCGGCCACGACGCCGGTGAGGTACGACGCATCGCGCACGGAGAAGTCGACCGCGATCACGCCGGGGACATCCTCGGGACACCCTCCGACCACGAACTGCGTTTTGGGGAATTTTTTCGCGGCGGCGGCCGCGTCGGTGCGGAATTCGAATCCGTGACAGATGACGACGTCAAACCCCTCGCCGGCGAAATAATTCAACTGACTGGCGAACTCGCTGGCCTTGACGTTGGTGACGATTTTCGTTTGGGCGCCGAGTTGATCGCGGATTTGATCGAGGCCTTCGCGCGCCATCTGGTTCCAGCCTTTGTCGTTTTCGTTGCCGGGCAAGATCATCGCCACGCGAAATTTGGGGGGGGCGATGGTGGTTCGGTTGTCGCAGCCAAGAAGCAATGACAATGCGATGAGCAGCGTCGTGAAGCCAATCCTCATCCTGTCTCCTTCCCTTGTTTGTAGTTTGTAGATTGTGGTTTGTAGCGGCGTGCTGAACTTCAAGGATCCACTACAATCCACAATCCACAAACCACAAACGTTCATCAATGAATCGTACTTCCGTACATCAATGAAAGGATTTCTGAACGGCTGGCGGGGTTCTCTTTGAAAATTCCACGCAGGGCGCTGGTGACCATGGTGCTGCCGGGCTTCTTGGCGCCGCGGATGGTCATGCAGGTGTGGGTCGCTTCAAGCACACATGCGACGCCGACGGGGTTGAGCTCTTCCATCAGGGCATCGGCGATCTGTGTAGTGAGGCGTTCCTGCACCTGAGGCCGGCGAGCATAGCCTTCGACCAATCGGGCCAGTTTGGATAGACCGACCACCCGCCCCGCCGGCAGATAGGCGACGTGTGCCTTGCCGGTGAACGGCAGCAGATGATGCTCGCAGAGGGAATGGAAATCGATGTCCCGCAGCAGAACCACTTCGTCGTACTGCTCGTGAAAGACCGTTCGCAGGTGAAGGCGCGGGTCTTCTTTAAAACCGGCCATCAATTCGGCATACGCGCGGGCCACGCGATTGGGGGTTTTGAGCAAGCCTTCCCGATCCGGGTCTTCGCCAATGGCGGCGAGGACTTCACGAATCGCCTTCTCGATGCGGGGGATGTCTATATGAGATGGCGCCGCGGCCTTGGCATCTGCGTCATCATCCACGCAACACAGATGGCTGCTCGATCGATCTTTCCCGTTGGAACGCGCCATGATTGGTCTCCGGCGAAAACCGGATTATAGGCGCACCAAGCCTAATCGTAGAGCCAGGAAAGATCGAACGAGGTGATCTGTAAGGTGGCGAGGCGGGCTGCGCCTTCATCGCGGCCGGCGCAATGACCGAGCAACACGCGATCGCCGACGAACTCGATCGCGGTGTAGCAATACCAGCCTTTGGGATCGTTCTCGATTGTTTTGGCGGCAGACCACGTCTTGCCGTCATCGCGCGATATCGCAACCGAGAGCGGCGTGCGCTTTTGCTTCAGGGCGGGATCGATCTTCGAATGGTCATTCCAGACCAACATTAAATCCCCTGTCCTGGGGATGCGTTTGAATGAAGCCGGGGAGAGGGGCGAGAGAATCTCGGTGGGGTTTGCCTCCGACCACGTAGTGCCCTGATCGTTCGAATAGGAACGGAACTGCGAGCCTTGGTCAGTCCGGCATAGCATCATCAATCGGCCATCCTTCAGCTCGACGACGCCGGGCTCCTGCAATCCGGATTTGCTGGCGGCGGGCGCTTGGAGATCGCTTTGCGATCGCTTCCAGGTCTTGCCGTCGTCATCGGAATAAAACGCCGTCGCCAACGATCGCGCCACAAAAGGTTTGTCGGCCGTCGAGTGAGCCGCCGTCGGCATGACCAAACGGCCGCCGGAAAGCTGGATCACCCGATCGTTGTTGACGACGAAGTAGCCCGCCTTGTCCATGCACAACCAGGGGTTGGACCAGGTGGCGCACTCGTCGGTTGAAATCTGCATCCAGGCGCGGCAGTCGCCGGCCGATTCCTTGGCGAGGTAGATCAGCGCGATCGGGCCGGATTTGAGGCGCAGGAGCGAGACCGACATGACGTTCACTTTCGGCTGGTGCGTCGGCACGGCTTCATCTCGATCGCTCCAGGTTTTCCCGCCATCCGCGGAAACGCGCGAAGCCAGGTGCGCGGTCGAAGCATCGGCCGCACCGCCGGTGAAATGGGTGTAGATCAAGAGAATCCGGCCGTCTTTGAGTGGAATGAACGCTCCCTCGGAATTGCGAGGGTTGCCGGGGGAGGGCGGCAGTTGGGTTCGAGAAAAATTGCCGGAAGGCGCTGCAATGACGCTAATTGAAGTCAAAGCTGTGAGCAGAAACAGAAAGACGGCTGCGGGGTTGAGATGCTGCGACATGGGCCTGTTTTCTCCGGACGCTCAATCAATGTCATTCGGAATGAAGGAAAGATTTTGTTCACCTCTGCTGGGGAACCGGGATGCTAGGGAGTACCTCAGCATGACCGGAAGGGGCTCATCAAGAAATTCAACGAACATATCCATTACCGCCCTTCTCCCAGCGTCCCGCCCTCCGCCGCCAAAATCTCCCGGTATTTCTGCTGAACCTCGTCATTCGCCATCAAATGCAAATTCGCCCCCAGTGCCACCGTATCCAGCTCGCGTTGAAGCCGCTGGCACTTCACCCACTTCTTTTCCATCATCCGCGCTTTGGCATCCAGCTCGTCGCGCTGCGCGGTCAACTCCTGATAGCGCTTGTAGCTGGGGTGTCCCTCAATCGTGCGGACCATGGCAGCGCCTTCCTCCTGAATCATCCGATGCACTTTTGGATTCCATGCGTTGCCGATTTCCGGCCAGCGCAGACGCAGCGTCGCCTGAAGCTGGCCGCGAACCTGATTCAGGTCTGTGTTCAATCTCCGCTGCTGCTGTTCGTAATTGCGCTTGTCTCTATCGAATTGCTCGCCCGATTTTTTCGCTGCTGTCCACCGTTGGTTGCCAAAAATCTTCAGTTGCTCCGACAACCCGGCGATGACCGCCTTCTGTGCGGCGGACGCGTGCGACATCAATTCCTGGTAGGGCGAATCACCGAGCACGTACCCCTCGTCCGATTTGATCCGACTGAAGGCTCGCAACAACGAATCGGACGTGCAGACCGGAATATCGATGGTTTCGCTGGTGAGCTGCACATAGGCGTGAGCCTCGTCGAACGAAACTTTTCCATCGCCGTCGTAATCCGGTTTCTGGATTGCATCGCCCAGGCGCGTCTTTCCATAGAGAGCGGCCCAGAAATAGGTGCTGTACTCCTTGTAATCCTCCTCGGAAATATCCGGCGTGCAGCCGGCCGCCTCGCGATCGTGGACCGTCGCAAAGAAGCCGCATCGATTGGCAGCGCTGAGCTTGTTGTTTTGCGGATCCGAAAAAATCACATCCGCGAAGCCTCCTGAAAAGCACTGCACCATCACCAGCACCACGCTTACTTTTGGATCGAGCTTGTCGAGCATCGCGGTGAAATCCTTGACGCTCAGGCCCTGCTCGTTCCACATCTGCATGGTGGTATTGCGCGATGAATTCTCCCGCCCTCCCCTGCCACCATGGCCGGTAAAGTAGATGAGCAGCCGATCTCCTTCGCGCAGCTTTGTGCCGGTGTTATCGAACCATTTGCTCAGCGAGGCGCGATTGGCCGCCCCCTGCACTCCGACGATGTGGTGCGGGCGATACGTGGTGTACATCGATTTCTCGCTTGTACCGAATAGCTGCGCCAAGAGCAGGTTTGCCTTGGGCATCGCGGCCGAATTATCCACGTATTGAATATCGCGCCATTGCTCGGTTCCGGTGGCAAAGAAGATATCGTTGGGCAACCCACTCAACCCCGCACCATTGAGAAACCGCTGGAAATAGAGAATGTTCTTCTCGAGGGAAATCTGGTTATTGGTGGGTGATCCCCCGCCGCCGATGGTGAGGAGATGATCCGCCCCGCGCGCCAGCGTTGCCGTCATTAAGATTCCCAACATCGCCGCCCATCGATTGAACATGCGGGCTCCATCGTTCAAAATCGTTCGGTCCGATGGATACGAGTATACCCGCCCTGATTTGAGACGACATTCACGTGGAGCGTTATGGATCGTACAGCCCTACACCGCACGCTGATCGCCCTCCTGCTGTTGGCACTCTGCGACATTGGCCGCGCCGCCTCGCCCAAGCCTGTGGCTGAGAACCTGATTCTGGTCACGCTGGACGGCATGCGCTGGCAGGAAATCTTCGGCGGTGCTGACGAACAACTGATCGACGCGAAGGTGGGCGGAGTCCGGGATGTTGCCGGCACTCGCCGCCGCTTCTGGCGGGCCACGCCCGAAGAACGCCGCGCCACGCTGATGCCCTTCCTATGGACGGTGATTGCCAAAGATGGGCAGATCTTCGGCGACCCTGCCCACACCTGCGAAGCCAAGATCACCAACGGCAAGAAGTTTTCCTATCCCGGTTATAACGAGTTGCTGTGCGGATTCCCCGATCCCCGGATCGACTCGAACAAACCGATTGCCAACGAAAACGTGAGTGTCCTGGAGTGGCTGAATCAGCGCCCCGCCTACGCTGGTAAGGTGTCGGTGTTCGGCACGTGGTCTGTGCTCCCATTTATCCTGAACGTCAATCGCAGCCATTTGCCGGTGGTCGCCGGATGGACCGACCTGAAGGAGAGCCCGCTGTCGGACAAAGAGCGCATCATCAACGAGCTCATGCCGGATATGCCCCACGTCTGGAATGATAATGTCTTCGATTTCATCATCACCACAACGGCTCTGGAACACGTCAAGCGCCATCAGCCGAAGGTGCTTTATGTGCAATTGGGGGAGACGGATGAATGGGCGCATGGGAAGCGCTACGACATGTACCTGGAATCCGCATTTCTGAGCGATTTGTTTCTTCAGCGATTGTGGTCGCTGGTGCAGTCGATCCCGCAGTATCAGGGCAAGACGGCATTGCTGATAACGACGGATCACGGGCGCGGCTCAACCGGGCTGGATTGGATCAATCACACCACCGCGACGCCGGGGCCGGAATTCATCTGGATGGCCGCCATGAGCCCGGACGTGAAGGGGTTGGGAGTGCGGGAGAATCTGAAGGTGACACAATCGCAGATCGCGGCGACGGCCGCGGCGCTTTTGGGAGAGGATTATCACGCGGCGGCGCCGCGCTCGGCGCAGCCGCTTCCGTTGTGGGAAGGGGAGGGGAAGTAGAGCAAGCGAACGGCACTCGCTGAAGCGAGCCCTTCGCGACACCCACCCTTGCCCTCCGGCGTACCCGGGAGGGGATGGCAGGAGGCATAGGGCTGGGTGCTGAGTGCTCGGTTGAGGACGCGGCGTTTAGGCGAACACATCGAGGATCGGTTTGCCCAGACCATCGCGCGTGACGTAGAACGGGCGCTGCTCGATTTCGTAGGCGAGGCGCGGGGAAATGCCCATAGCGCGATAGATGGTGGCGTGGAGGTCTTCCATGACGACGGGGTTTTTGATGGCCTTGCAGGGGCGCTCGTCGGCCGTTTCGCCGTAGGCAAAACCTCGCTTAATTCCGCCGCCCCAAAGAAGCACGGAGCCGGCATCGGTGAAGTGGCGGTGCATTCCGTAGAATTTGAGGTCTTCGATTTTGTCGGGGACTTTGGCCTGTTCGCGGACTCGATTGGAATCTTTTCCCTCGATCATCATGTCGCGGCTGAATTCACTGGCGAGGACGATCAGCGTCCGGTTCAGCAGGCCGCGCTCTTCCAGGTCCAGAATGAGCTGGGAGATGGGGGCGTCGATGGTGGATTTCAAATCGACCAAGCGGGTGTGGCCATTTTCGTGGGTATCCCAATTGAGGAATGGGATGTATTCGGTCGTGACTTCGATGAAGCGAGCGCCGGCCTCGACCAGACGACGGGCAAGCAGACATCCCAAGCCAAAGCGGCCCAGCGTTTGTTTTTCGTAAGAACCATCGCGGGCAAGGCGAGCGGATGCGATCTTGGAGACATCGACGCCCGGCGGCAGGTATTTGGCGACCGATTCCCTGGGCTCCAGCGAAAGATCAAACGCCTTGGCGGCCGGCGATGCCAGCAGGCGGTGTGCGTTATCCATGGAACGGATGAACGATTCGCGCTGGTAGGCGCTGCCGGCTTGTCCGATGGGGCTGGCCTGGAGGAGGCGGTTGTAAAACTGATTGCGGTCTTCAAAGCGGCCGGGGGTCATGCCGGTGGGCGGGCGGACGGCGTCGGCGGCTTGCTGGGGATGGGCGATGTTGAAAGGCCCATATTCGCTGCCGAGAAAACCGGCGGTTGTGAAAGCCTTGAGCTCTTCGCCTTCGCCAAGATCGAGGCGCTGGCCGATGTTGATGAAGGCAGGGACGGCCGGATTGCGCGGGCCGAGTGTGCGCGAAATGACCGCCCCGATGTGGGGAGCGGCCACGCTCTGCGGGGGCACGTATCCTGTGTGCCAGTGATATTGGTGCCGCGAGTGGAGGATGAATCCAAGATCCGCGGCGCGGAACGTGCGGATCAGCGTGCCGCGATCCATGACCTTGGCCATCTTCTCCAAACCCTGGGCGAACTGGATGCCATCGACCGATGTGGGGATGGATGGGAATGTGCTGAGGACGCCTTTGGGATCGATCCCTTTTTCAAAAGCGACGTAGCGTTTGGGGTCGAAGGTTTCGGTGTGGGCCATCCCGCCGGCCATCCAGAGGATGATGAGGCAGTCGGCGGTGGGTGTGATCTTCTCTTCCTTCTCCGCCGCAGAGAGCCGGGGCGCCCCGGCCGCGAGGGCGGCAAGGGTGGAGGCGGAGGCGGTTTTCAGAAAATCGCGACGGGAGCATCGATTCGCGGTCATAGCCTCACCTTCTTGTCTCTCATTCGATTCTCAGCGCCTCTGCGTCTCGGCGGTGAAAAGCAATCAATTGATGAACTGAAACTCCGGCAACAAACTCAGGCTCCACAATAGATCCGCAACGCCTTCCGGCTTTACCGGCTGGCCGATCATCTGGATTGATAAGCTTTTCTCCAAACTCGTGGGTGGCCGGCTCAGGGCCTGCTTGAAGAGCTGATCGATCCACGCGTCTGGGTTCTTGGCCGCGAGGGGGGCCAGCTTCGCGGCAGCGCGTTTGAGGCGCGCGTCCAGCGAATCGCCGTTGGTCAGCTCCAATGCCTGGAGGGTTGTGGCGGCCGTCAGCCGGGCGGGAATTACGACCTCGCGGTTGGGGCGATCCAGGGCAACCATCAATGGATCGGCCGTCAGAAGCGAGGCGCGAATGTGGCCGGATTGTGCGGCCGTCGCGACCACGGGGCGAAGCTGCGTGCCCAGCTCGATCCGCTCGTTAGCGTAATCCTTGCGTCGAACGGGGGGAAGGGCGGGCGCTTCATCGATGGGCGTAACACCGTCGGCCAGCGTTGTGGCATTTGCCCAGATCGTGTCGTCGTATTTGGCTTTGTTCCAGCCTTCGTCGGGCGCGCGGCGCGTTCGCCAGCTTGCATCGGAAATCAGTTCGATCGGGCTGGAACCGGCCGAGGTGGCGCGGAGATAAAACGCGACGCCGCTGATGGCATTGAGATGGTTTCGCGACAGGGGGTACTGGTCTTGTTCCTGCTCGGTCAGGCCGCCTTTGTCGGTGTGGCTGGCTACATCCAGTGCAATGCTATTCTCGCCAACCACCAGCGCAGATTTGACGTTGAAGAGCTGAATGCGACCGGCCCGCTGGCCATCGGACATTGCCGGGCCGACGAGCCGGCCATTGACGACGATGGTAAAGACCTGGCTGGCGGCGGCGGCCGCGTAGGCTTCGTCGGGAAGCTTCGACAAGGTGAATGTTTTGCGGAAAACCACCTTGTGGCGATCGGGCGAGAGACGCTTCTTGGCGGCCTCCACCTCCGGGTCGGGCTTGGCTTCGCCCTTTTTCCTGGCCGCTTCCAGCTTCTCCAGCTCGGCTTTGCCTTCCTCGCCCTTGGCGATCAGCTCCTCTTTCTTTTTTTGATACTCCTCTTCCTTCTTCTTTAAAGCCTCCAATCGCTTGGCCTCGGCGGCTTCCTTCTGCCGCTTAAGACGAGGGCGGGAGTCGTCGAAGGTTTCGTTCGTCCACATCCACTTGGGCATTGCGACCGGCCCGATCAGCCCGCCGGTGGTGAAATCAATATCCAGCGTCGAGGGCATTCGTCCCCATTCGCCGCTGAGGCTGGATAGAGCATCGCAGAATTGCTCGGCCGTGATGCGCCGAGTCAACGGCCCGCGGAAGACGAACGTCCCTTTTTCGGCGACTCCTTCCACGGTCGGCAACTGGTAAGCTTTGGACGTCAGGATCAATTCCAAAGTCCGCTTCAGGTCATAGCCGTTGGCGACCAGATCCTCGGCCAACCAATCGAGGATTGCCGAGTTCCACGCCGGCTGCTCCATGTCATCAAGGGGCTCGACCAATCCGCGGCCGGTTAATCTTGCCCAGAGGCGGTTCACGATTGTCCGTGCCAATCGGCCATTTTTGCGATCGGTAATCACCTGGGAAAGCTGCTTCATCCGCTCGGAGCGTCCGACCTTTTCGTCGATGCTGCCGAGTTGTGGATATAAGAAGCGCACGCTGGCGAGTTTTCCGGTGGGCTTGTCGCAGTGGACCAGCTCGAGCGGATCGTCGCTGAAAACGGCGGCCAGGCCGTACGAATCGGCCAGGGCCCAATCGTTGATGAAGCTGTCGTGGCAGGAGGCGCACTTGAGGTTCACGCCCATGAAAACCTGCGCCACGTTTTGCGCGGCCTGCATGGGCGGGAGCATGCTGGCGTTGACGGTGCCGCGCCAGATGATGCCGCGACTGAAGCCCTCGTTGATCTTGCTGGGACTGATGAGCTGCGCGACGAATTGATCGTAGGGCAGGTTGTTGACCAGCGCTGCATAGAGCCAGCCGGTAATCTGACGCCGGCCGCCGTCGATGAAACCGGTGCCGCGGTAATCGTTTCGCAGCAGATCGTTCCAGAAGGTGAGCCAATGATCGGCGTAGCCCCGGCGATCGGCGAGCAGCGATCGAACCAACTTCAAGCGTTTGTCGGGCGAAGCATCGGCGAGGAAAGAATTCAACTGGCTGGGAGTTGGCAGAAGACCGATCGTATCGAGGTAGACCCGTCGGGCGAAAATTCGATCTTCAACCACGGCTGGCGCCGCAATTCCTTTCTCGGCGAAGTACGCCTCAACCAATCGATCCAAGGGATGCGTCGCGGTTCCGCGGGGCAGGACGACTTCGTGCGGTACGAGGTTCTGTGGCGCGGGTTTGGCGAAGCTGATGGCGCCGGGCCACTCGGCGCCTTGATCGATCCAGGCGCGGAGGAGGCCGACCTGCTCGGCCGTCCACTTAGTGCCTTTTTTGGGCATGACCGAGTCGGGATCAAGTCCAGCGACGAGCTTGGTGACCAAACTTTGAGCGCTATTGCCGGGGATGGCGGCCGGGCCGCTATCGCCGCCTTTGAGAAAAGCGGTGCGAGTTTCGAGGCTGAGGCCGCCCTTGTCTTGTCCCTTGGCGTGGCACTTGATGCAACTGGCTTCAAGGAGCGGCTTTATCTCCTTTTCGAAGCTGATTTTACGATTGATCGCGGGAGGGAGGGTGGGGAGCTGCTCGGCGGCTTGGACCGGTCCTGCGCCGCTGAGAGCGAGTGTGAGAACAATGACAAAGGATGAAAGCGATTTCACAATAATAACAATGCCAGTTTTTATTAGCTGCGGCAAGGCGACGGCGACAGGAAAGAGGCTCCAGCGGGCAAGCCGGCGCTAACCTTCGGTTCGCGGTTAACTCGGTGGTGGGGCGATCCCATCCTACAGCCAAGCGCTACTTTCCGCTGATGTCGAGACAGACCAGGTCCTCGGTACCTTTTACGTACAGCTTGCCGTTGTAGATCATCGGGGCCGACCAGATTTGTGTGCCATCGAGGGCTTTGAAATCGGAAATCTTGCTGACCGCTTCGGGCGTGGCTTTGACAAAAATCAGCTTGCCGCGCTCGCTGAGGAGAATGAGCTTGTCGCCGACGCGCAGAAGCGAGCCGCCGAAGCCGATCTTTTCGGAGTATGCCCATTTCACTTTGCCATCGTTCCAGTTCAGGCACTTAACGGTCCCTTCGCTGTTTCCGTAGATCGCGCCGTTGTCGAGGATGGGGGGCTGAAAACGGCACGTCATCTCATTGTTTTTCCACAGCTCTTTGGCGCCATTGGAGGAAAGCTCGAAGAGGGCGCAGTGACCGCCGGAGTAGGCGGCGGTAACGAAGAGTTTGCCGTCGTGATAGATGGGAGTGGCGGCGTTGACGAAATTCTCGTTTTTCCAGGGAACACTCCAGCGATTGGTCCCGCTCTTGGCATCCAATCCCCAAAGCGCATCGCCGCCAAAGATGATGACCTGTTTGGTGCCCTGCACGTCGGCAAGGGTGGGCTGCGCATAACCGCCCAGGCCTTTTTCGGATTGCCAGAGAATCTTGCCGGTCTTCTTATCGACCGCGATGCAGACCGGGCCGCCCTGGCCACTTTGAACATAGATCGAATCGCCGTCGATCAGCGGGTTAGAAGATTGTCCCCAGGTGATGGGCGTCGCGCCGGTTTCGACCAGGATGTTGATGTGCCAGAGTTCCTTACCATCGGTCAGTTCACGGCAGACCAGGTCGCCGGCGGGGCCATGGGTGTAGAGTTTGGTCCCTTGGACGACGGGGGAAGCGCGCGTGCCGCGCCAGCCGCCCATCATGTCATTGGGATAAGGACCTTTGAACGCGAAGTCGTAGGATTGCTTCCAGAGTTCTTTGCCGGTGTTGGCGTCGAGGGCGTAGAGGGTATCGGTTTTCCATTCGGTGGCATTTTCATCGCCGGTGAGGGCGAACATGTAGATCTTTCCATCGACGGCGATGGGAGTGGAAAAGCCGATGCCGACTTTGGCCGACCAGACCTGCTTGGGGCCGGGCTTGGGCCAGGATTCGGCCACTTTTTCCTTGCTGATGCCATCGCCGCGCGGGCCGCGCCAGTTGGGCCAATCCTCGGCGCGGGCGAAGGTGGCCAGAAGTGCGACGGCGGTTCCGACAGCCAGAGTGTTTATCTTGTGCACGAGCTGGTCTCCTGATGGTCTGTTGATTCAGACAGTACAACCGAGGCGAAGGGCAGTTGTATTTCCGGCGGGCGGGAAAGCAAGGCGATGTGGCGCAGCGCTGGCTGTTGACTCTTGGGCGCCACGGGCAAGTAATCCTGTTAAGTGATCTTGGGACACGGGCTGGTAGCCCGTGCCACAAATAAGTTGGGACGGAGCCGGATGACATTACTCGGCGCGTAGGTCGGCGACCTTCATGCGACGCCCCCCAATTCCCACGGCGATGACGAGCACAACGATGCCGGTGATCAGCACGATTGCCAAGGTCAGCGTTAATTGTGGGACATTAATATTTCCCGCACTGGTCCGTACGGCCGGCCAGATTCCGATTCCGGCGCTGATCGCTCCCACCGCCAATCCGGCGATCAGCAAAAACAGATTCTCCGCCAGGACCAGTTTCACGCGCTTCGCCTGATTAAAGCCCAGCGCTCCCAGGAGCGCCAATTCTGAGCGTCGCTCGACCAGTCCGCGCAGCAGGATGACCGCCAGGCCGATTGTCCCCAAGAGCAGGCCCAGCGAACCGAGTGTCTGAAATGTCGAGAGATAGGTGTTGGCTACTTCCTGGTACCGTGCCAGCCGCGCGGCGGTCGATTCGACGGTGACGGAATAATCTTCCAGTTCTTCACCCAGGACTCGTTTCACTTCGGCGTTTTCTGCATCGCTGGCAGTTTCGATCAACACCGCGCCAAAGCCGCTTTGGGATGGAAAGAGCCTCGCAAAGTTTTTTTCGCCCATGAGCATCTCGCTCTGAAAGATGCTGTGCTGGAGGGTAGCGACCAGTTTCAGGGTTTGGGTGCGCCCGAGTTGATCGACCAGTGGGAACGTATCACCGATGCCGAGTTTCAGGATGTAACTGGCGGTTTCGTTGTCGGTGATGACGGGAATCTCCTGCCCACTTTCTTCCAGCAGCGACCAGGGATCGTTGGTTGAGTGGATCGACTTGGCAAAGCTGAATCGGCCCTGCATCCCCTGAGGAACAGCCAGGATGGTCGGGCTGCTGGGCCGGGTGAGGTTCAGGCAACTGATGTCCTGTCCCTTCCAGCTTCGCATGGAAACAAACCGGGTCGATTTCCAGATGGGCGAGATGTCGCGCACGCCCAGCACGCGCCGTCCCTTGGCGGTATTCAAGTCGCCCAGGAGAGGGACATCCGCCTGCAAGATCATCTGGAAGCCGCCGGTGCCGGAGTCGCGTTTGCGAGTGTCGGTGGGTGGACGTTGTTTGAAGGCGCTGACGGTCACCAACACAAAGCTGGCGAAGGCGATCAACCCCATGGTCATAATGCTGCGGCCACGATGCCGGCCGGCGTTGCGGAATCCGAGCAGCGCCACCGAGAGGGTGCGGGTGGAGCGCCGCTGCGTGCCGAGCATCGCCGCGAGCAGAGAAAGCCCGCCAATCAGAAGCAAGGTGCCTCCGCCCAGGTATGCGGCTTGTGCATCGAGCTTGCCGCTGACGCCGGTGGCGATCATGGCCAATCCACCCAACAGCGACACGGCGGCGACGGTGCGCGAAACCCGGTGTTGATTATGAGCGGTGGATTCGATTTGCCACCCCCCCGCCAGAAGCGCTGACGCCTGCGCCTTTCCCAAACGCCATACGGCGAACGCCACCGCGCCGGCCGCAACTAATAGGCTGATCGCAAAGCCGGTGGCGAGGGTCATGGGAGAGACCTCGAGCCGCAGCGCGGTCGTTCCAACCGCACCGACCCACCACGTGCGCAGCCCTGCAACCATCAGCCACGTGTAGCCAATGGCAGCCAGCAGACCCAGCGCTGAGCCGACCGCTCCCAGAAGCATTCCCTCTATCAGCGCAAGCTTTCGGAGATCGGAGGGGCTAAAACCGACAGCCCCGAGCAGGCCGAACTGGCGGGCCCGCTGCTCGACCGAAAGTCGAAAGAGCATGGCGACGAGAATCGCCGCGGCCGCGATGAGGAAGAAGCTGAAGCCGATGAACAAACCCGAGAAGTCGGTGCTCCCCGAAGCCGCGGCCACCTGCTGGGCCTTGATCGGCACAAAGGCCATCCCGATGCCGGCCGGGTCAATGTGTCTGACCAGCGACTGGGCGAAGACCTGCGCCTTGTCGGCGGGAATGCGGAGGCTGTTGATGTCGCCGTAGGCGTTGCCCCAGAGCTTGCGAGCCGCCGGCAGCGAGACGAAAAGCTGAGGGGAGGCTTTGTATTTCTTCCAGTACTCCTCGTCGGCTTTGGAGGTGTCGATTTCCAGACCGACGGGAGCTTTCCAATCGCGGACGCTTTCTTTGTCGGTGAGGCCCTTGTAAACGGGCGTGAGCGACGGGTCTGCGCCAAGGCCGGTCATGGGGAGGATTCGCACAACAGTGAAGAGCAGCCCCGCATATTGATCGCTGCGGACTTCCTGCAACTCGCCGTTGCTCTGTCGCTTGTAGTAATCCAGGCGCAGGTGATCGCCCGGATGAAGATCAAGCTGCCTGGCGGCCCATTCGTTCACGGCGATTTGATCATCCCGCAATGTGGGTCCGGCGGACGCGCCGTTTGCATTGTCCGGGAGAGCCGGGCCGACCTCGTATCCATCCAAACCCGCAGCAATCGCATAATGAATGGTCGGCCCGGGCTGACCGGCTTGGTCCACCTTCATCACGTGGTTGATCAGATAAACCGATACGCGATGAGTTTTGGTTCCAAGCTCGCTCGCCGCCTGGGCGGCGGCGGCATCGACCGCGGGCAGAATGTAGGTGGAGGTGGAATTGAGGATCGCTTCGGTTTTGCTCGCGTTGAAATCGAGTTTCAGACCGTAGTCGTCCAGCCGCGCGACAGTCTTGAGGATTTGCTGCAACGAGTTGGCGGCGTCCGTGCTCGTGCCCTGGGATTTGGATTTGACCAAGAGCGCGTTGGCGCGTCCGGGTTGATCGAGCTGGCTTTGAAGCTCGGCGAGGTTGACCCAGACGTTGCGCGTCAACCGCTGGCCGCCGGTCAACGAAAACTCGGCCGCAAAACCCGCATCGCCGGCATCGCGATCAACCACGACCCGCATGCCCAGGGTCGTGTCTTCGCGCCCCCGCCGGGCGAGGGCCGCATCTTTGGGCGTTTCATCCACCAGCGGTAGGCTGAGGTTGAGGGGCGATTCGGGCTTGAGGCCCAGCTCGCGCGCGATCCATCTGTTGATGACGGTTTTGCCCTGATCCACGGGCACCCACTCGCCGCCGACGGCGGCCACCTGTACGCCACCGGTGCGGAGGTTGGATTGCTCGCTGCTCGCTCCGCCCTGGAGAAGGATCCCGGGAACGCAGGCTTCAAACTTCTGAGAAAAATCCGGCGAGGCGGCGACACGCTGGGCGAGATCGGCATTGAAAAATCGAGTGGAAACCAGCGCATCATCGACGGGTCCCAGCCGCCGCAGGGCGAGCTCGCGCAGGCTGGCTCGCACGCTGTCGCCGACCATCAGCGCGCCGGTGAGGACGGCACAGGCGACGGCCATACCGGCAACGACCGCGGCGTTGGCGTATCGGAAATAAAGCAGGTTTCGCAAGAGAAGCTGAAATCGACTCATACCAATGATGGATGGTATGCTGGGCGAGGCAGAAGCGCACGATCGCTCGCGAAAAATTGTTAGCCAGCGAGGGATTGGCCGCCTGCTTTGCGATGTGCTTCTGGGGCGGCGATGTGCGCAAACAAGAAGAGGCGCGACCCGCTCCCGGGGCACGCCTCTTCGTGCGAGGTATCGTAGGGGCGGGTCTTTCCGCCGTGTTTATCCCGCCTTGGCCGGGTAATAGGTTGGCGCGGGCTGCGACGCGGGATGGGGCACCGTTGTCGCGTTGGCGCGGGGATGCGCTTCGTCGTACACCTGCTTCATCCGGCTGGTCGTCAGATGCGTGTAGATCTGCGTGGTGCTGAGGCTCTGATGCCCGAGCAACTCCTGCACGCTGCGCAGATCGGCGCCGTTGTTGAGCAGATGCGTGGCAAAGCTGTGCCGCAGGGTGTGCGGGCTGATGCCCGGATCGAGGCCGGCCTCGACCAAATATTTGTCGAGCTTGCGGCGGACGGAGCGCGTGCTCAGCGAGCTGCCATGTTTATTAAGGAAGACGCGGCCGATGATCGGCTCGGCCGACTTGGATTCAATGGTGCGCATCTCGAAGTAGCGCTGAAGGGCTTTGATTGCCTGGCTGCCGATGGGGGTAAGGCGATCTTTTCGTCCTTTGCCGCGGACGCGAAGCACGCCCTCTTGAAGATCGAGGTCGGACATTTCCAGCTCAACCAGTTCGCTGACGCGAATGCCGCTGGAGTAGAGCACCTCGAGCATTGCCTTATCCCGCGCGCTCAGAATGTCTCCGTCGCCGGGTGTATCCAGCAGCTTCTGAATCTGCTCCAGGTCCAGGCATTTGGGCAGGCGCTTTTCCTGCTTGGGTGTGCGGATCGTGGAAAGCGGGTTGACACTGATCATGCCGCGCCGCATGAGAAACTTGTAAAAGCTGCGCAGGGTCGCGAGCTTTCGAGCGGTGGTGCTCTTGGTGTAGTTCTGGCCGTAGAGATAGGCGAGAAACTCGCGGATGGTCAGCGGCTCGCAGGCGATCTGCTTGCGGTCGAGCTCTTCGCCGCTCAGCGCATGCGGCTCGGCCAGGTGCGGATGCCCGATTTCACCCCTGAGGTATTGCGCGAATTGCGCCAGGTCGGCTCCGTAACTCTTGACGGTGTAGTCGCTGAAGTGCCGTTCGAGTTTGAGATACTCGAGGAACTGACTCACCATGGGTGAGTAGGACTTCTGTTGCGCGGGGGCGGGGAGGACGGTTGTTGCGCTCTGCTCGTTCATATGCACCGATCGCGTGGCGAGAGACAAGGATGACAGTGCTTGTGAACTTCCGATGTCGGAGGAATCAAAGCGGCTGTCTGACCTGCCACGCGGCCGGCGAATCGCACGTGGCCCGATTTGCAACAAACGCTCATCTCCTCCGGAAATGGGCGGTGTCGCGTACGGGAAATTGCGGTTTCGTCGGGGAAACTTCAGTGCAGGCTCTTCGCCTGCAATCCTCAATGCAGGGTGTAAGCCTGCACTGCAAGGAAAACCGTGCGCTTCATCCTTTGAAACACTCGGTCCAATATTATTTAGCCCCGGACGAACGACTCCGTCGTGTCCGCAACAAACCTTATGCTGCTTTCTTCGGCATATGGGCCTTCAATTCTTTTGCCAAATGCCGACCTAGTTGATGAGAAAGTATCGCGGCGTCGAACCAGTCGAACTTTTGGTTGCTCTTGTGGACCATCTCCACCAGCGCATCGAGCACCTTGGTTTCCTGCCCCACTTCGTAGCGGAAGCAGTAATACTGATCGCCCTTCATGAGGCTCAGTGTTTTCATTTCAGGCATCGTTCATCGCCGGCGTTTATTTGACGCCAGCGCCCAAAGCCCCGACCACCAATCAGTTCTGAGTTCTGAGTGCTGAGTCCTGAGCATTAGACTCAGCACTCAGGACTCAGCACTCAGCACTTTTCAATTTATCGCCGGCTTTCGCAATAATTCTTCAATCAATGAGAAATACACGAAGCCGCAATATCGATCCATCTCGACCAAATAGCCCCGTTCCTTCAACGGCCCAGATGGATCGTTTCGCCCTTGAGCATACTTAATCGCCTCGGCCCGCGTTGATCCGTTGGCCGAATCGAACATCCCGACGACCTGGACAAACGACGGCCGGGCGGCCGGCAATGTTGTGGGCGAAGGCGTCGCACGGCGTGCGAGCTCTCTTGGATCCACATCCAGCGGCCGATGGTAGCTGGGGCTTTTCTTAAAAAGCTGAAGCGATGCGCCCATTTTTGGCGGCTCGTAAGGATCGTAATACGTGACCGTCGCCATGATCAGCCCATCGGATCCCAGCAAATCGCAAATCAGCGCTGCCTGCTCTTCCGACTGAATCTGCGTGATCTTCAGCGCCTCGTACACCGCAACCACGCGGTTCACTGGGATCACGTTCAACCCGGCCACCTGTTGCAACTGCCCATACAGCAGATCGGCCTGAAGGATCGGATCCACATGCTTCTGATCCGACAGATCGACGGCCGGGGCGACGGCCCACGTCTGCCTCGACGATCCCGCCAAATTCAGCGGCCGCTCCGCGCCGTATTCCGGCGTCGAACTCCCGCAGCCGCCCATGGCCGCAAGCGCGACCACCAATCCAAACAGCCTGATGCTCCGCATCGCTACCTCGCTTCGTCCTTGAAGCTTCCGCGTAGGTCCGGACACGCCTGGGACCGTCCGGCAAAGCCGGACCTACAAACTCGCCCGCTTTTCCGTAGCACGGGCTTCCAGCCCGTGCATTTTTTCTTCAGTCGGGCACGGGCTAGAAGCCCGTGCTACTGCCTATTGGCAGGCACGAGCGAGACTCATCGTCTCGCCCATGCCGCCGAATTTCATTTGCCCACTTCGTGCGTGTCGGCCGCGCCAATTGCGCCGTGAGCATTCTCTTGTTTCTTTTCCACATGAGGTTCGGCCGAGTGTGCTTTGCCCGAGTCGGCCGTCATCATTTTGCCCTTCTCAGCCCGGATCGACCAGACGTTTTCATGCCCGCCGCGATCGCTGATGAAGTAGATACGGTTCTCTACGCTCCAGCAGGGCGATACGTTCGATCCGGTTCCCTCGGTCAGCCGTTGGCGACCGCTGCCATCCGCCGCGATCACCCAAATATCTTGTATGGCCACCGGCTTGCCGGCGGGGACAGCGGCGGGCTGCAAAACCGTCGCGAAGGCAATGTGACTGCCGTCGGGACTCCAGGTCGGCGACACGACGGCCGCGTTGGAGCTGACCGCAACTTCCGCTAATCGACGCGGCTCGCCATCCACCAAATCCACGGTCCACAAGCTGAACCACCGTGAGCCGCGCTGCCGCGCCCGCTGAAACGCGATCCGATCCACATCCTTCCGCGGCGACCAGACGGGAAACAATCCATTGCCAATCATCTTCCGCTGGCGCGTGGCCAGGTCGATCGTCCAGATTTCCCACTGATCGCTGCGGGGCGAGAGCGCGCAATACGCCAGCCGCGTTCCATCCGGGCTGAAGGTTGGGTGCATCTCGTGGGCCGGCGTGGATGTCACTTGCTCCACGTTTTTTCCGTCCAAGTCCATCAGATACAAATCCCAGTTGCCGGCCCGATTCGAGGCGAAGGCGACGTGTTTTGCGTCCGGGCTGAAGACCGGCTGCACATCGTCGGCCGGATCGCTCGTGAGTTGGATCACGCTCGTTCCATCGACTTGCTGTAAATAGATGTCCGAGTGTTCGCTGTGCCGAGTTGAGGTAAACGCCAGCCATTTACCGGAGGGATCGATGGCCACATCCGCGTCGTACCCTTCTTCGGCCGTCGTGTGCTGTTGCAACCCCGCTTCGCCGCCGATGATCCCGATCCGCCGATCCACCCCGTTCATCTCGCCAAAAACATTGACGACCGTCGGTGCGAGCACTGGTCGCTCGACGACCGGCGCGGGCGGGGCTGGCGCTTCGGACATCGGTTTGCCGGCCAGAGCCGGCGCCATCGCATGCCCTGGGCCCATGTCACCGGCGCACCCGGCCGCTGTCGCGGCCAGAACAATGCTCAGCAGAATCGTTTCAATTTGAATGGCTCGGACGCTCATGTGCTTCGCCTTTTGGTGTGGTGCGGCCGTATCGGCTGCAATCGCAGGCGAGACGCCTGCACCACAAAACGGAGCCAATGCCCCTGCGCCTCGCCATCGGCGCTATCGGCATAAACGGACCGTCTGCTGAGCCCCGCACGCGCGGGGACGCTGTTTTCCGTTATCGGACCAGGCCCCTATGAACCATCACATTTTCGGGGGATGCCCGTGAGGATCGAGAGAACGCGAAGCCGCGAAGAGCGCGAAGACAGACGCGAAGAAGAAGAGCCGCAAAGCACGCAGAGAAGCGCGGAGGAGCGCTCTGTCCCCAATGGCCGCTTGCGAAGGAGAAGTCATCCTCTCCTTTCTAAATTGAAAAAATGAATACCGCCGATCGCGCAAAGCCCGCCTGGCTTTTCGATAATGCCTCCGCGATTCTCTGCGCCTCCGCGGTTCTGCTTCGCGTTCCCTTCGCGCTCTTCGCGCCTTCGCGTTCTCTGCATCGCCCCTACGCGATCAGATCCCTTACGACGTGCCCGCTTACATCCGTCAACCGGAAGTCCCGCCCCTGGAACTTGTAGGTCAAACGTTCGTGATCCATGCCGAGTAAGTGCAGAATCGTGGCCTGCAAGTCGTTAATGTGCACCCCATTCTCGGCCACATCGAACCCCAATTCATCCGATGACCCGTATGTGATTCCCGGCTTCAGCCCCCCGCCCGCCATGAAAATCGTAAACGCGTGCGGATGATGATCGCGCCCGATGAACTTGCTCTTGGCGGTCCTTCCCTCACGGAAGGGCGTCCGCCCGAACTCGCCACCCCAGATGACCAGAGTCTCATCCAGAAGTCCTCGCGCCTTCAAATCGGTGATCAGCGCCGCCACCCCCTGATCCATATCCCGACACTTGATCGGCAGTCCATCTTTCACATCCTCCGCCTGCCGCGTGCCATGAAAATCCCAACCCCAATCGTGGAGTTGGACAAACCGCACACCCTGCTCCACCAAGCGCCGCGCCAGCAGACAGTTGTTGGCGAAGCTCGACCCGCCCGGCTTCGCGCCGTACATCTCCAAAACGTGCTTCGGTTCCTTGGAAATATCCATCACGCCCGGAACTGAAGTCTGCATTCGATACGCGAGCTCATACTGCGCGATGCGAGTCAGCGTCTCCGGGTCGCCCAATTCGCTGGCCTGCATCTCATTGAGATCCTTCAGCGCATCGAGGCTCAGCCGCCGCATGTCGCCGTCCATCCCCTTGGGATTGCGCACATACAAGACCGGATCGCCTTCTGAGCGACACTGCACGCCCTGGTATACGGAGGGCAAAAACCCGCTTCCCCACACCGCATTGCCCGAACTCGGATTTACGCCGCTCGACACCAACACGACGAATCCGGGCAAGTTCTGATTTTCGCTCCCCAACCCGTACGTCACCCACGATCCCATCGACGGCCGGCCGAATTGTGGCGAGCCGGTATAAAGGAGCAACTCCGCCGGCGCATGGTTGAACTGATCGCCCTTTCCAGCACATTGGGATCCTAAGCTTAGAATTCCACGTGGACAAGTTGTC
>JADMIO011216353.1_pt1 | contig 37575 bp, 35 predicted proteins | sample 8958161 | NCBI WGS metagenome assembly JADMIO01 (sample SAMN16585339, study PRJNA669376) | soil metagenome | isolation source: Crop rotation soil | place: USA: Cullars Rotation, Alabama | collected 2011 | reverse complement strand
CCGCGGCGGCGTCCATCGTGACCAGGCCCTTCGCGAACACCGTGCCCGACTCGTCCACGACCTCGACCGCACTCTCGGCCTCGAACGCCCCCTCGACCTCGCGGATGCCGGCCGCGAGCAGCGATCGCCCGTCGGCCACGAGCGCGCGCCGGGCGCCGTCGTCGACCACGATCCGTCCCGACGCACCGACCGCGAACGCGATCCAGAGCTTCCGGCTCGCGAGCCGCTCGGGACGGGCGGCGACCTCGGTCCCCACCCCACGCCCGGCGATGGCGTCGGTCACCACTCCCGGGGCGCCCGCCGCCGCGATCACGGCGCGGACACCCGACCACGCGGCGATGCGCGCGGCCGCGAGCTTCGTCGCCATTCCCCCGCTGCCGCGCGCGGAGCCGGCTCCCCCCACCGCGGCGTCGAGGGCTTCGTCGACCGCGGCGATCTGCTCGATGAGCGACGCCTCGCCGTCGAGGCGGGGGTCGGCCGTGAACAGCCCGGCGGTGTCGGTGAGCATGACGAGCACGTCGGCGCGGATCAGGTTCGCGACGAGCGCCGCGATCCGGTCGTTGTCGCCGAAGCGGATCTCGTCGTCGGCGACCGTGTCGTTCTCGTTGACGACCGGTACGACCCCGAGGTCCAGCAACCGGGTGAACGTCTCGCGGGCGTGGACGTACTGCGTCCGGTGGAGGAAGTCGTACGGGGTGAGCAGCACCTGGCCGGCCACGACCCCGGCGCGACCCAACATCGCGCTCATCCGCTCCATGAGCCGCGGCTGGCCCACCGCGGCGATGGCCTGGAGCGTGCCGATGTCGGTCGGGCGCTTCGTGATCCCGAGCGCGGGCATGCCCGCGGCGATCGCGCCCGAGCACACGAGGGTCACCGAGTGACCGGCCTCCCGTGCCGCGACGAGCTCGTCGCAGAGCTTTGCGAGCGCGTCGTCGTCGAGCTCGCCGAGCGCGTTCGTGATGGACGACGTCCCGATCTTGACGACGGCGCGCATCACATCTTCTCCGCTCGTGCGACCCCGTCGCGGGCCGCTCCGGCCCCGGTTCGCTTCGGCCAAAGGGAGTCAACGCTCCGCAGGGCGCTCACATGGCCTCGACGTATTCGAACTCCAGATCACCGACCCGCACGATGTCACCCTCGCGCGCCCCGGCCCGGGCGAGCGCCCTTTCGACGCCCATCTTGCGGAACCGCACGTGGACGTACTCGATGGCCTCGGGATTGGTGAGGTCGGCCATGGCGACCACCCGCTCGGCGGCGCGGCCCAGCAGGCGGTACGCGCCGTCGGGGTCGCGGTCGATCGCGAACCCCTCCTCGGCCGGGCGGTGGACCACGTAGCTCTCCGACACGGGCTCGTCGGCGCGGGCGCCGTCGACGAGCTCGCCGATGCGCCCGACGATCGGGTCGAGGCCCTGGTGCGTCACCGCGGACACCGTCGGTCCGTCGAACTCGAACTGGGCGACGTCGGCCTTGGTCCCGAGCACCAGGCGGGGCCGGGTCAGGAGGTCCGGCTGGTAGCGCCCGAGCTCGTCGAGCAGGACCGCGAGCTGCTCGTCCGGCGGACGGGCGTCCATCGGCGCGAGATCCAGCAGGACCACGAGGACGCGGGTCCTCTCGACGTGCCGCAGGAACTGGTGACCGAGGCCGCGTCCCTCGGCCGCCCCCTCGATGAGCCCGGGGATGTCGGCGAGGACGAACTCGTGGTCCTGGAACCGGACGACACCGAGGTTGGGCACGAGGGTGGTGAACGGGTAGTTCGCGATCTTGGGCTTGGCTGCGCTGACCGCGGCGATGAACGTCGACTTGCCGGCGTTCGGGAAGCCGATCAGCGCGGCATCGGCCATCAGCCGCAGCTCGAGCCGGAGCCAGCGCTCCTCGCCGTACTCACCCTGCTCGGCGAAGGTCGGGGCCCGTCGGGCGTTGCTCAGGAAGCGGAGGTTGCCCCGGCCGCCGCGGCCGCCCCGGGCGGCCAACCAGCGGTCGCCGTGGCCGACGAGGTCGGCCAGGACCTCGCCCGTCTCGAAGTGCCGGACCGTGGTGCCCTCCGGCACGTAGACCACGAGATCGCGTCCGGTCGCGCCGTGCTTCTGCTTGCCCTGGCCGTGCACGCCGGAATCGGCCCGCCGGTGCGGGTGGTCGCGGAACGCCAGGAGGGACGCCACGTTGCGGTCGGCCTGGAGCCAGACGTCGCCCCCGGAACCGCCGTCGCCGCCGTCGGGACCGCCCTTGGGCGTGTGCGACTCCTTGCGGAACGACATGCACCCGGCGCCGCCGTCCCCACCGCGGACGTTGAGCTGCGCCTCGTCGACGAAATTCATGGTCTCTCCGCTCGGCGACGGGGTACCCGTCGCCGGCCTCCGGCCCGCTCCGAGACTGTGCGCACTCCGCTCACGCTACGTGCGCGGTTGTCACCAGCCGCGGACGCGCGTCCCAACACCTCGAGCCGAGGTAGCGCAGGTGCGGAGGCGAGCCGCGGCGAAGCGTGAGCGAGGCGGGTATCCCGCCGAGAAGCGCAGTCGCAGTCAGGGCGTGATGATGTCGACGAGCTTGCGGCCACGACGGTGACCGAACTTCACCACGCCGTCGGAGGTCGCGAACAGCGTGTCGTCGCCACCCCGCCGGACGTTCTCACCCGGGTGGAAGCGCGTGCCCCGCTGGCGGACGATGATCGTGCCCGCGGTGACCTCGGTGCCGCTGTAGACCTTGATCCCGAGTCGCTGGGCCGCCGAGTCGCGGCCGTTGCGCGAGGAGGCGGCGCCCTTCTTCTTCGACATGGCTCAGCCCTTCGTGATCGAGGTGATCTCGATCGTGGTGTAGTGCTGGCGGTGGCCCCACCGCTTGCGGTTGTTCGACTTCGGCTTGTACGTGAAGCCGTCGATCTTCGGGCCCTTCGCCTCGCCCACGACCTTCGCCTTCACCGTCGCGCCGCCGAGCTGTCCGGGCGTCGAGAGGACGGTGGAACCGTCGACCAGGAGCACGGGCCGGAGCTCGACCTCGCCCGCGTCCACGCCGAGGCGCTCGACGTCGAGCTGCTGGCCGGTCTCGACCTTGTATTGCTTGCCGCCGGTGGCGATGACTGCGTACATGGCGCGTGAGAACCTCGGAAAATCCGCCTGGGGAACCCGGGGAGACTACAGCATCGCCTCGTCGACCACGAACCCGCGGCCGCCGCACACGGTGCAGGTCTCGGAGAACGCCTCGACCAGGCCCTCGGAGATCCGCTTCCGTGTCATCTCCACCAGCCCGAGCTCGGAGATCTCGAAGACCTGGGTCCGGGTCTTGTCCCGGGCCAACGCCTCGCGGAGGCCCTTCACGACCGCATCCCGGTTCTTGCGGATCTCCATGTCGATGAAGTCGATCACGATGATCCCGCCGATGTCGCGCAGCCGGAGCTGGCGGGCCACCTCGTCGGCCGCCTCCAGGTTGTTCTGGAAGACGGTCTCCTCCAGGTTCGACTTCCCGACGTTCTTGCCGGTGTTCACGTCGACGACGGTGAGCGCCTCGGTGCGCTCGATGATCAGCGACCCGCCCGACGGCAGCCACACCTTCCGGTCGAGCGCCTTGTGCAGCTGCTCGTGCACGTGGAACCGCTCGAAGATCGGCAGGTCCGTCTCGTCGTAGAACTCGATGCGCTCGGAGAGCTCCGGCGCGATCGCGTCGACGTAGGCCTTCACCTCGTCGTGCATGGCCTGGTCGTCGAGCACCACCGCGCGGTACTCCTTGGTGAACTCCTCACGGATGACGCGCACCACGAGCGGCGGTTCGCGGTACAGCAGCGTCCCCGGCTTCGACCGCGCCGCGAGGTCGGAGATCTGGCGCCACTGGTCCTGCAACCGTGCGAGGTCGCGTGCGAGCTCCTCGGCGGTCGCACCCTCGGCCGCGGTCCGCACGATGAGGCCGGCGTTCTCCGGCCGGATGCCCTCGAGCACCTTCCGCAGCCGCTTGCGCTCGTCGTCCGGGAGCCGCTTCGAGATGCCGTACGTCTTCGGCTGGTTCGGCACCATCACCACGAAGCGGCCCGCGAGGCTGACGTCCTGGGTCAGCCGCGCGCCCTTCGCGCCGATCGGGTTCTTGGTGACCTGCACCAGGATCGACTGCCCGTTCTTCAGCACCGCCTCGATCTTGGGCGAACCGCCACCGCCGTCCTCGAGCTCCGAGGCGTCGAACTGCACGTCGCGCTGGTAGATCACGCCGTTCTTCGGCGTCCCGATGTCGATGAATGCGGCCTCCATGCCCGGCAGCACGTTCTGCACCTTGCCGAGGTAGATGTTGCCGTCGATCGACGTCGCACCGTCCTCGGGCCGGCTCACGTAGTGCTCCACGAGAGAGCGGCCCTCGAGCACGCCCATCTGGATCGTGCCGTCGGACATCGTGTGCACGATCATCTGGTACCGGCCGGTCGGACGGCCCTTGCGGGTCTTGCCCCGCCGGCGCTCGAGCGTCTCCTCGTCGAGTTGGTCGAGGTCGAACCCGTCGTCCGGGATCGCACTCGTCACGACCGCCGCGCCCCCACCACTGCCGCCACCGCTGCGGCTCCGACCGCGGCCACCCCGCCGGCGACGCTTGCGGGCCGTACCGGTGCCGTCGCCGCCGGATCCCGCGCCGTTCCCTCGTCCGTTACCCGAGCCGTTGCCACGCCCGTCGCCGGATCCGTTGCCGTTCCCCCCGTCGCCGGCCGACGCCGGGGCGGGACGCGTGTCGCCGATGCGGGGCTTGGCGACGTCGGCCGCGGCCCGCTCGGACAGACCGGCCTCGTCGCGCGCCTCGGCGGCGAGGTCCTCGGTCGTCAGGCCGCGGTCGGCCGCGGCGCGCTCGTCGCGCCGGTCGCCGGCCTCGCGAGGTGCGCGCGTCGATCGCTCGCCGCCCGCGGCCCGCTCACCGCCCGATGCGCGCCCGGCGTCTGCGCGCCCGGAGCCGCCCGATCCACTCTGACCGTCGCCCGATTCCCCGGAACCCGTCGACGCCCCGGACGACGGCCGCTTGCGGTTGCGACCACCGCGCGAGCCGCGTCGCCGCGGGCGCGGGGCACCGTCGGGGCGGGGCGAGCCCGGCGGCCGCGGGGCGCCGTCGGCGGGCGCGTCGGACCGAGCGTCGCCGGTGCTCTCCGACCGGGTGGCGTCGGAGGCGCGAGCCCGTTCTGGTGGCGCGCTCGGGGCGGAGTCAGCTCCGCCGGTGGTCGACGGGCCCGGCGTGGCCGGTCCCGTCGGGCTGTCGGGGACCGCGGGGGTCCCGATCGTCTCGTCGGACATCGATGCCTTCTCTCATGACGCGCGCGCCTCGGTGGCGATCCGCGCATCGACGGTGAGCGGGTCGTACCGCTCGCCGTCGCGTTCGATCCATTGCCGGATCCGTCGGACCCGGCCTTCGTGCAGATTCGGTCCCAGGACGGCGACGAGCTCGGCCGGACGAAGACTCGTCGGACGGGTCGCCAGCTCGACGCCGATCAGGGTGCCGGGTCCGGGTGCCCCGGATCCGGCCGTGACCTCGGGCGCCCGGTGCACGGGGCCGAGGACGCGTATCCGGCGGATCGCCGGACGGATGTCGTCGGTGGTGATCTTGCCCTTGCGGGTGCGTTCCAGCGGCAGGGTCTCGGCCGCCAGCACCGCGTCGACCGACCGGACGACGGCGTCCGGTGAGGCATCGGCGGCGGCGTCGGCCGGCAACAACTCGATCTCCCACTCGACCGCGCCGACGGCCTCCTGCAGTGCGGGCGCCCGGTCGGCGAGCGCCTCGACCGCGACGACGTCGATGCCTTCCGGCAGTGCCCGCGTCAACCGGGCCGGGAGCGAATCCAGCGGGATGGGCGATGCGAGCTCGACGTCGAGGTACTCGGCATCGGACTCGTGCCCCACCGAGAGCGCGAGCCCGAAGCTGACCTTCGGACGGGGCGAGAACCCCTGGGTGAACGAGAGCGGGAGGGCCTCGATCCGGAAGGCCCGTTCGAACGCGCGGGCGACGTCACGGTGCGAGATGAACCGCACCTTGCCCTGCTTGGTGAACGCCACCCGCACCGGGTACCCGGCGTCGCCCCTCATACCCGCTCCTGCGCCCGCTCGATGGCACGTCCGCTCGACGCCGGGATACCCGGCGTCGCCCGATGGGACGCTCCCGAGCGCGGCGCCGCTGACCGAGCTCTGCTCATGACGCCGCCCGGGTGGGGCCGAGCAGGACGGGGACCGCGCCGCCGCGATCCAGGTCCTGGCCGGTGCCCTGACTGCCGCCCGCCGGCGGCACGCTCGACGCGACGACGTGTTCGAGCGCGTAGTCGGTGCACACCCCGCAGTCGTAGCACGGCGTCCACCGGCAGTCGGGGAGGCCGTGCGCCGCGAGCGACGCCTGCCAGTCCTGCCAGAGGAAATCACGGTGCAACCCGGCGGCGATGTGATCCCAGGGCAGGATCTCCTCCGCCGTGCGGTGCCGGGTCACGTACCAGTCGGGGTCGAGCCCCTCGGCCGCCATCGCGTCGGTCCAGCGATCGAGGTGGAAGTGCTCGCTCCACTCCTGGAACGTGCCGCCCGCGCGCCAGACGCGCTCGATCACCGCACCGATGCGGCGGTCGCCGCGCGATGCGATCCCCTCGGCGAAGCTCGCGGCCGGGTCGTGCCACCGCACCTGGGCGGCGGTCTTGCGCAGGTCGTCGCGCAACATGTTGATCTTGCGGCGCGTCTCGTCGACGCCGTTCTGACCGAACCACTGGAACGGCGTGTGCGCCTTCGGGACGAAGCCGCCGACCGACACCGTGCAGCTCGCCTGCTTCGTGTACTGCTTGCCGACCTTCACCACGTTGCGGGCGAGCTCCGCGATCCCGAGCGTGTCCTCGTCCATCTCGGTCGGCAGGCCGACGAGGAAGTACAGCTTCACCCGGCGCCAGCCCTGTGAGTACGCGCCTTCGACCGCGGCGTACAGGTCCTCTTCGGTGATGAGCTTGTTGATCACCTGGCGGAGCCGCCACGAGCCGCCTTCGGGCGCGAAGGTCAGCCCGGTGCGGCGCACCTTCTGGATCTCGCTCGCGATGCCGACGGTGAACGCGTCGACGCGCAGCGACGGCAGCGACACCCCGACGTTCCCGCAGCCGGCCTGTCCCGACACGAGGTCGGCGACGAGGCCGTCGATCCCCGAGAAGTCGGCGGTCGAGAGCGACGTCAGTGCGACCTCGTCGTAGCCCGTGCGCGCCAGACCCTGCTGCACCATGGAACGAACCTGGTCGGCGGGCCGCTCGCGCACGGGACGCGTGATCATCCCCGCCTGGCAGAAGCGGCACCCGCGCGTGCAGCCGCGGAAGACCTCGACGTTGAGCCGGTCGTGGACCACCTCGATCAGCGGGACGAGCTGCTCGCGCGGGTAGGGCCATTCGGCGAGGTCGGCGACGGTGCGCTTGTCGACGACGGCCGGCACGTCGGCATACCGCGGGGTGATGGCACGGATCGCGGCGCCGTCGTAGGTGACGTCGTACATCGCGGGGACGTAGACACCGCCGAGCGTCGCGAGCTCGCGCAGGACGCCCTCGCGACCGCCGGGGCGACCGGCGCGCTGCCACGCGCCGATGGTCTCGGTCATCTCCCCGACCGGCTCCTCGCCGTCGCCGATGACGAACGCGTCGACGAAGTCGGCCATCGGCTCGGGGTTGAACGCGCTGTGACCGCCGGCGACCACGAGTGGGTGGTCGGCGTCCCGGGCCGCGCTGCGGACCGGCACGCCGGCGAGATCCAGGCACTCGAGCACGTTCGTGAAGACGAGCTCGGCCGAGAGGTTGAAGGCGATCACGTCGAAGTCACCGGCCGCCCGGTGGGTGTCCACCGAGAAGAGCGGGACGGCGTGCTCCCGCAGGGCACCGGCCAGGTCGAGCCAGGGCGCGTAGGAGCGTTCGGCCGCGGCGTCAGGACGTTCGTTCAGGATCTCGTAGAGGATCTGCAGGCCCTGGTTCGGGAGCCCGATCTCGTAGGTGTCCGGGTAGACGAGCAGCCAGGACACGGAGCCCGGACGGTGGTCCGGCACACGGCTGCCACGCTCCATCCCGATGTACCGGGCGGGCTTCTCGACCCCGGCCAGGAGCGGTTCGATCCGCGGCCAGAGGCTGGTCATTGCCGCCCGATGCTACTCCCCCGCCCTGAGGGCTACGGCAGGGTGGTCGTGGTGGTCGACGTGGTGCTGCTCGTCGTCGTGGTCGACGGCGGCGGGGGCGGAGGCGGCGGGGGCGGAGGCGGCGGCGGCGGGGGCGGCGCCGTGGTCGCCGTCGTCGGGACCGGCGCCGGCGTCGAGTCCGAGAACGGCGCGGGGACACGCGGGCCGTTCAGCACGTACACCGGGGTGCCGACCGCCAGCGACGAATAGATCCAGTCGGCCGAGCTCATCGGGACGCGCACGCACCCGTGGGAGGCCGGACCACCCGGCACGGACGTCGCGCCGTGGATCGCGATGTTGCCGTTGAAGTACGACGGCTTGTAGAGCTTGCCGAGCTCACCGGTCTGCCAGCCGCTGACCTTGCCGCGCACGCGGAACGAACCGCCGGGGGTCACCGCGGTCGCGCACCGGCCACTGACGCAGAAGCGTTCGCCGCTCCCGGTCGACACCGCGACGATCTTGAACAGTGCGTTGCCCTGGTAGAAGAACAGCACCTGGCGCGCGACGTCGACCTCGACGCGCGTCGAGCCGCCGCCGGGAACGAGCGGTCCGGGGACGACCGGGTTCGCGAGCTTGCCGAGCGTCTGGTCACCGGCGACGCCGTCGCGCCCGAGCCCGTTGACCTTCTGGAACGCCATGACGGCCTGCATGGTGGCGCTGCTGTAGTTGCCGTCGGGGCTGACGTCGTAGTGGAGGGCGGCGAGCTTCGACTGCAGGTCGGTGACGCGCGGGCCGGAGTCGCCCGGGCGCAGGCCGTTGAAGGGCACCGTCGTCGCGGTCGTCGTGCTCGTCGACGTCGAGGTCGACGTGGTCGACGTCGTCGTCGTCTTCTTGCGCGTCTGTACGGCGTCGTCGCGCGCGGCCTGCTTGGTCCCGCCGCCGTCGCCGCTGCACGCCGCGAGGACGACCACGATGGCCACCACCGTCGCGCTTCGAAGTGCCCTCAACTGAACCTCCTCATGCGCACGTTGGCCACCAGACCGATGCACGCGAACGACACGATGATCGACGAGCCCCCGTAGCTCATGAACGGCAACGGGATCCCGGTGATCGGCATGATTCCCATGGCCATGCCGATGTTCTCGAACATCTGCGCCACGAACATACCGAGGACGCCCATACAGCAGAGCGTCCCGAACGGGTCCTGAGCAAGCCGGGCGGCCCGCAATATTCGCCACACGATGATCCCGAACAGCCCGAGGACCGCCGCACCACCGACGAAACCGAGCTCCTCGCCCACCACGGTGAAGATGAAGTCGGTGTGCTGTTCGGGCACGTACGCACCGTTCGTCTGCGATCCACCGAACAGCCCCTGCCCCGTCAGCCCGCCGTTGCTCACCGCGATCTGGCTCTGTTCCTGGTTGTACCCGGACTTCTCGGCCTCGGTTCCGAGGTTGGCGAAGCTCGTGAGCCGGTTGACCTGGTACTGGTCGAGCACGCCCGCCTGCACCGCCACCACCGCGAGGGTGACCCCGAGGAGGAGCAGGACGATGAGGTGGCGGGCCCGGACCCCCGCGACCATCAGGATCGTGAAGGCCGACGCCATCAGTACGAGGTTGGTGCCGAGGTCGGGCTGGAGCATCACGAGCCCGATGGGCAGCGCGCAGATCGCCAGGGCCACCACGAGCCGGCGCGGCGTCATGTCGTCGCGGTGCATCGCGCAGTACCCCGCGAGCACGAGGATGAGGAAGAGCTTGGCGAACTCCCCCGGTTGGAGCTGGAAGGGCCCGATGTCGAACCGCGCCTGCGCACCCTTGACGTCGGCGCCGATCCGCAGCACCGCGACGAGCATCAGGATCGTGGCGCCGTAGCCCAGGAGCGCGAGCTCGCGGAGCTTGCGGTAGTCGATCGCGGCGAGCACGAACATCGCGACGACCCCGACGACGATCGCGATGCCCTGACGCTTCACGAAGTCGTACGGATCGAGCCCGGCCTCCTCGAGCTTGCGGTGCGTCGACGAGTACACCATCAGCAGGCCCAGACCCGCGAGCGCGAGCGGCGCGCCGAGCAGGAGCGGGTCGACGTGGCGCAGGGGCGACGCCTGCAGGCGCGCCCGGCGGTCCGAGACGATGATCGAGCCCGACGCCATTACCGGTTCCCCGTCGCCGGCGGCTCGACATTGGTGACCGGACCGACGGGCAGGTTGTTGAGCTTCTCCATCACCGCGCGCACGATCGGGGCGGACGTCTGGGCGCCGTAGCCACCCTCCTCCACCACCGCGAGCACGGCGTACCTCGGTTCGGCCGCGGGCGTCAGGCCCACGAACCACGAGGTGTTCTGCTTGCCGGCGACCTGCGCGGTCCCGGTCTTGCCGGCGGCGAGACCCTTCGGGAACCCGGCGAACGCCGCGGCCGCGGTGCCCTTCGCGTACTCGACCACCCCGGTGAGGCCGGCGAGGATGGTCGCGCGCTCGGGGACGTCGACGTGGCCGATGTCGATCGCGGGCAGGTCGCGCACCTTGTGTCCACTGGCGTCGTAGACGGCGTCGGCGAGCCGCGGCGACCAGCGCGTCCCGCCGTTCGCCAACGTCGCGTACGCGGTCGCGAGCTGGATCGGTGTCGCGAGCACGTCGCCCTGGCCGATCGCCGACTGGATGTTGTCGCCCGGGAGCCAGTCGGGGTACGGGAAGACCTTCGGGTTCTGTTCGTGGATCTGCGCCTTCCAGATCGCGTCCGGGACCCGTCCGGTCGCCTCGCTCGGCAAGGAGATGCCGGTGCTGCTCCCGAAGCCCCACGCGCGCGCCGTCGACTGCAACGCGTCACCACCCGGCTGCTGGTGCTTCCAGCGGTAATAGAGCTCGCCACCGACCGTGTAGAAGTAGATGTCGCTCGACACCGCGAGGGCGCGGTTCAGGTCCACCCGACCGGGGGCTCCTTCGCCGGTGAACGGGTGGTCGGGGTCGCTCGGGTAGGCGTACTTGCCGGTGTCGTTGATCGTCTTGGTGGCGTTGATCACGCCCGAGCTCAGACCGGCCACCGACGTGATCAGCTTGTAGGTCGAGCCGGGCGCGTACTGGCCCGACACGATCCGGTTGAGCAGCGGGAACCCGCTGGCCGGGTCCTGCCACTGCTTCCACGTCGCCTCGGGGATCCCGTGGATGAACGTGTTCGGGTCGAAGTCGGGTTGGGACGCCATCGCGACGACCGAGCCGGTCGTGACGTCGAGCACGACGACCGCCCCGGCCGTGGCCTTCAGCGTCCGGAAGCCCTTCTTGTACTCGCGGTCCTTGGTCTGGCGGGCGGCGGCCATCCCCTGCTTCAGCGCGTCCTCCGCCGTGCGTTGCACGTTCATGTCGAGCGTCAGCCGGATGTCCTTGCCCGGCTTCGGCGCGGTCGAGCTCAGCGTGCGGATCACGCGCTCGGACGCGTCGACCTCGACCCGCCGGACGCCGGCGCGCCCGCGCAGGTCGGACTCGTAGCTGAGCTCCACCCCGCTTTTGCCGACCGTGTCGCCGAGCGCGTACGACCCCTTGGGCATCGCGGTCTTCAGCTCGTCCTCGTTGATCTCGCCGACGTAGCCGAGCAGGTGCGACGCGAGCGGGCCGTTCGGGTAGCGCCGGATCGGCACCGCCTCGGCGCGCACCCCCGGCAGCTCCGACTTGTGCTCGGCCACCCAGGCGAGCTTGTCGTAGGGAACGTCCGTGGCGACCGGCACCGGTGTGTACGGCGAGATGCGCGGGTCGTTGAGGTTCACCTCGAGCTGTGCGACCGGGACCCCGAGCAGACCGGAGAGCCGTGCGAGCACCCGCTTCTTGTCCTCGTCGCTGATCTTGCGGTCGATCGTGATGTCGTTCTCGACGCGGTTGTCGACGAGCACGTTGCCCTGCGCGTCGAGGATGCGCCCCCGGATCGCGGGCTCCCGGATCTCGCGGACCGCGTTGCGGGTCGCGGCGACGTGGAACTGGTCGGCCGCGGCGACCTGCAGGTACCACAGGCGCGCGAACAACGCGCAGAAGAGCGCGAAGACGACCACGCCGATGATGCTGGTTCGGACGCGCGCGTCACTCACGGGAAAACCTCGTCATGCGGGTCCATATCCTGGCCCGCCCAACGCCGTCGTTTCCCGCGGGTGCACCCGGGCCGCCGCCACGGCCAGCGGGAATATGACCACCGACACGACGCCGTCGTACGCCGCGGCGAGCAGGATCGTCCGGATCGAGCGCAGCGCCCACAGGTCGCTCTGACCCACCAGGGCGCCCAGGCCCACGAAACACAGGCCCGCGACGACGCCCGCCGCGGCGGCGATCGCCGGGGTGACCCACCAGGCGGGCCGCGCGAGGCGGCCCTGGAGCATGCCGACGAGGAACGCGGTGAACCCGAACGAGAACGCCGCCAGCCCGAGCGGCGTCTGGAGGAACAAATCGGTCGCGAGGCCGGCGGCGAACCCGAACGACGCGCCGAGCTCGGGCCCGTAGCGGACCGCGAGCGCGACGGCGGCGACCAAGCCGAGGTCGGGCACCACGCCCGCGATGCGCAGGTGGGGCATCAGCGACGTCTGCAGGACGGTGAGGAGCACGAGCAGCAGCCCCAGGCGGGCGATGCGGATCACGGCACCGGCCATTCCAGGACGCGCACGAACTCCGTGGTGCCGGCATCGGCGTACAGCTCGACGGTGATGCGCGACAGCAGGTCGCCGGGCCGCTGTCGCACCGACGTGACCCGGCCGACGGGGATGTCCGGCGGGTACGGGCCACCCACCGTGCCCGCGGTGACCAGCTGGTCGCCGACGTGCACCTGCGCCTGCGCGTCGACGAGATCGAGCGTCTGCACCTCGGAGTCGGGGCGACCGTTGATCACACCGAGCACGCCGGTCTGCGCGTCGCGCACGCTGACACCCGAGTCGCGGTCGGTGAGGAGCAGCACGGTCGATCGCTTCTCCGACGCACGGGCGATCCGGCCGAGCAGCCCGCGCCCCGACACGACCGGCTGGTCGACGACGATGCCGTCGCCGGTCCCCTTGTCGAGCGCGACCGTCGCCTCGAAATTGCCGGGCGAACCCAGGATGATCTGCGCCGTCACACCACCGAGGTCGCCGACGAACGTGAGCCCGGCGAGCCGCTTGAGCTCGCGGATCTCGCGAATCGACGCCCGCGCGGACGCGACCTCACCGCGAGCGCGCTGGAGCTGTCGGCGGAGCGTGCGGTTCTCCTCCTTGATGTCCCCCGACCGCGTGACGCCGTCCCACCAGTCCTCGATGGGTTCGGTGACGCTGTCGACGCCGTCCTGGATCGGCGCGAAGAGGTCGCGCGCGGTGTTGCGGACGCGTGCGCCGACCCCGCTGTCGCCACCGCGGGTGTCCAGCGTGACGAGGGTGATCGACACGAGGACGAGCAGGATCAGGATCGTGCGTCGCCGATTCGGCCGTACTGGGGCCACCGTTCTCGCTCGACCGTCCCTGTCTCAGTGGGATTTCTGCGAGATCAGGTTCTTGAAGGCGGCTTCCTCGAGGTACTGGCCCGAGCCGAGCACCACCGAGTACAGGGGGTTGTCGGCCACGACGATGGGCATGCCGGTCTCCGACTCCAACCGGCGGTCGAGCCCGTGGAGCAGCGCCCCGCCACCCGTGATGACGATGCCCTTCTCCATGATGTCCGCCGCGAGCTCGGGCGGCGTCTTGTCGAGCGTGACCTTCACCGCGTCGACGATGGCCGACACGGGCTCCTCGATGGCGTCGCGGATCTCTTCGGTCGACACGACGACGGTCTTGGGGAGCCCGGTGACGAGGTCGCGGCCGCGCACCTCGGCGTAGAGCTCCTCCTCGAGCTTGAACGCGCTCGCGAGCGCCTTCTTGATCTCCTCGGCGGTGCGTTCGCCGAGCGCCAACGAGTATTCCTTCTTGACGTAGTTGATGATCGACTCGTCGAGCTCGTCGCCGGCGATGCGGATCGACTCGCTCGCGACGATGCCGCCGAGCGAGATCACCGCGACCTCGGTCGTCCCGCCGCCGATGTCGACGACCATGTTCCCCGCGGGCTCGTGCACCGGAAGCCCCGCGCCGATCGCGGCGGCCATCGGCTCCTCGATCACGTCGGCAGGCTTGCGTGCCCCGGCGTGCTCGGCCGCGTCGACGACGGCACGCTGCTCGACCCCGGTGACGCCCGACGGCACGCAGATCACCATGCGGGGCCGCGCCCAGCGGCGCGTGTGCACCTGCTGGATGAAGTACCGGAGCATCTTCTCGCAGATGTCGAAGTCGGCGATCACGCCGTCCTTGAGCGGCCGGATCGCCTGGATGTGGCCCGGCGTGCGCCCGATCATGCGCTTCGCCTCGGCGCCCACCGCGAGCGGACGGCCGTCGCGCGTGTTGATCGCGACGACGGACGGCTCGTTCAACACGATGCCGCGCCCGCGCACGTACACGAGGGTGTTCGCCGTCCCCAGGTCGACGGCCATGTCGCCGCCCACGAGCGAGGAGTACCAGGAATCGGACACGGTGCGCACTGCCTCCGGAGACCGCCGGACACGCCAGGCTACGGGCTCGGCGGCGCCCGGAACAATGTGGAGGCCCGGTCGGGCGTCACGCGCCCCGGCGGTCGCTCCGGAGCTAGAGGTTCGGGAAGAACAGTGCGATCTCTCGGGCCGCCGACTCCGGCGAATCGGACCCGTGCACGAGGTTCTCGCCCATCTCGATCGCGAGATCGCCGCGAATCGTCCCCGGCGCGGCATCCCGCGGGTTCGTGACGCCCATCATCGTGCGGACGACCTTGTAGGTGTCCTCGGGCCCCTCGACGACGATCGCGACGAGCGGGCTGCGGGTGATGAAGGTGACGAGCTCGCCGAAGAACGGCTTGCCGTCGTGCTCGGCGTAGTGCGCCTCGGCGGTGACGGTGTCGAGGTGGCGCAGCTCGACGGCGACGAGCGTGAGCTGCTTGGACTCGAGCCGGCGGATGATCTCGCCGACGAGGCCGCGCTCGACGGCGTCGGGCTTGCAGAGGACCAGGGTGCGATCAGTCATAAGGCGGGCGACAGTACGCGACGCGGCCCCAGGTTTCCGGCACGGGGCATACCGCCATTCGCTCAGACAACCGAGGCTCGCTCGCTGCGCTCGCTCGGCTCGGGAACTCGCTCGGTGGCGGCACGCCCCCGTGCCACCGGTTCCGTACCCGAACCCCGTACCGAGGTGGTCATCACAGGCCGGCGCCCGGCGCCGTCTCGAAAGGAAAAGGGGAAAGGGAAAGGTCAGGCGTAGATGTTGATGTCGGGGGTGAGGCCGAGGGCTTGGGGGTTGCCTCTTCCGGTTGCTGCGAGGGCGAAGGGCCAGGGGGCGCCGGTGATCTCGGTGCCGCCTCCCGAGATGTCGAAGCGGGGAAGGCCGTCGAGCGCGAGGGTGGTCGGTTGCCAGCCGCGTTGGGTAAGGATGTCGGCGATGTGCGAGATCGCGGGCGTGGGGTCGACGTCCGCGGGCGCGTCCCGTCCGACCGCGCAGCGGATGTCGTCGGCGTGCAGGACCATGTCCGACCACAGTGCCTCGACGCCCTCGCCGAGGGTGCCGGTGCCGCTCGGCGACGGGCCGGCCCACGCGGCGTCGTCGAACATGTCGAGCAGTCCCTCGAGCGACGGGGTCAGCGCCGCGAGCTCGTCGGCCACCGCGCCCGGACCGACCCCCGCGCGCTCGTCGACCTCACGTTGGGTGGCCTCGTCGGTGCCGAGCCCGTCGAACCGGCCGGCGACGACATCGGCGAACTGACCGACGACGTGCTTGGCGACGTCGCCGGCCGACCAGCCGTCGCAGCGGCTCGGCCGGTCCCAGTCGGCCTCGGGGACCGACCGGATCAGGGCCTCGAACCGGCCCAGCTCGGTCGCGAACTCGGCCTGGGTGACGGAGCGGGGAAGGGCCATGGGAACCTCCGAGGGTCCGGGCGGGGTGCGCCGCCGCACGCTCGCCCACCGGCCGCGGGTCGTCAACGGGTCGCCCGGTGACTGCCGTCACAGCCTGCCGCGAGGCCCCCTGAACGACTTTGCGACCCGAACCTCCCGCAGCAGGGTCGTTCCGGACGCACAGTGGTCGGAGGGGCTCAGTGGAGGGCCGCGCGGGCGGCGCCGACCACGTAGAGCGATCCCGTGATCACGATCTGGCCGTCCGCGGTGGTGACGTTCCGGGCCCGCTCCACCGCGTCGGCGACGTCGGCGAAGACGTCGATCCGGTCCTCGTCGACCCCGAGCGCCACGGCGGCGTCGGCGACGGCCACGGGATCCATCGCGCGCGGCGTGGGCGGGCGGGTGCACACGAGGCGCTCCACGCCGGCGACGTCGAGCGCGGCGAGCATCTCGGCCGGGTCCTTCTCGCGCAGGAGTCCGACGACGAGGGTCCGGGGCTGCGGCGGGAACTCGTCACGCAGCGCGAGGCCCAGTGCGGCCGCGCCCACGGCGTTGTGCGCGCCGTCGAGCAGGACGAGCGGCTGCGTGCCCATCACCTCGAGCCGACCGGGCGACGTCACCCGCGCGAACCCCGCGTGGACCGACTCCTCGTCGAGCGCGGTACCGACGTGTGCCTGCGCGGCCGCGAGCGCGATCGCGGCGTTGTCGACCTGGTGCGCGCCGTGCAGCGGCACGAAGACCTCGGGGTACTCCGCGTCCGGCGTGTAGAGGTCGACGAGGTGACCGCCGTGCGCGAGTCGGCTGAGCCGCACGCCGAAGTCGCGATCGCGCAGCCACGTACGCTCGGGACCGCGTGCCTCGAAGATCGGGACGAGCTCGGGGTCCGTCTCGCCGAGCACGAGCGTCGCGTGCGATCGGATGATCCCGGCCTTGTCGGCCGCGATCTCCGCGCGGGTGGAGCCGAGGAACGCCTGATGGTCGAGCCCGACATTGGTGACGACCGCGACGTCGGCGTCGACGACGTTGGTCGCGTCCCAGGTGCCGCCCATGCCGACCTCGATCACCCCGACGTGCACGGCGACGTCGGCGAAGAACGTGAACCCGGCGGCGACCATGATCTCGAAGTAGCTCGGCAGCTCGGCGACGAACTCCTCGGTGACCTCGATCTGGGTCAGCACGCGGGCGAGCGCCTCGTCGTCGATCGGGTCGCCGTTCCAGACGATCCGCTCCCGCACGTGCTCGAGATGCGGGCTCGTGGCGAGGCCGACCGATCGTCCGGTCGCCTCGAGCAGCGTGGCCAGCATGCGCGCGGTCGAGGTCTTCCCGTTCGTGCCGGTGAGGTGGACGGCCGGGAACTCGGCCTGCGGTGTCCCGAGCAGCGCGGTCAGCTCACGGATGCGGTCGAGGGTGGGAGCACCGCGCTCGCGGGTGGGCGCGGCGACGAACCCGACGCCCGTCTCCAGGTTGACGTGACCGTCGAGCCACCGCAGCGCCTGGGCCAGGTTCACGAGTCCGGTGCGGCCAGCGTCACCGAGACCGAGAACCCGTCACCGGGCTCGAAGATCAGCTCGTCGACGACCCCGGCGTTGCCCACGTCGTCGGCCGCCGCGCCGACCGCGGCGAGTCGGTCCTGGGTGTCGGTGACGACGACGCGCGCCACGGGCGCCCGCATCGACACCTTGGCCTCCGACTTCGCCTTGCGGACCGCGCCGACGGTCGCGGCGGCGGCCGCGAAGACGAGTGGGTCGCCGCCGGTGGCGATCTCCTCCACCGTCGGCCACGGCGCCCGGTGGATCGACCCCCCGTCCTGCCACCACGACCACACCTCTTCGGTGACGTACACGAGGAACGGGGCGAACAGCCGCTGCAGGACGGAGAGCGCGGTCCCGAGCGCGACTCGTGCCGAGACCGCGCGCGGATCGTTGGCGTCGCCGTACGCACGGTTCTTCACCAGCTCGACGTAGTCGTCGCAGAAGTCCCAGAAGAAGCGTTCGACCCGCTCCAGCGCGCGGGCGTAGTCGTACGTCGCGAACGCGTCGGTAGCCTCCCGCACCGTGACCTCGAGCGCGTGCAGCATCGACGCGTCGAGCGGCTCGTGCACCACGGCCGTGGTCGCGGTCGGGGCCGACTCCCCCATCACGCCGAGCACGAACTTGGACACGTTGAGCAGCTTGATGGCCAGCCGGCGACCGACCTTCATCTGACCCTCGTCGACGGCGGTGTCCGTGCCCGGGCGACCCGACGCGGCCCAGTACCGGATCGCGTCCGACCCGTGCTGCTCGAGCAGTGGCATCGGCGTCACGACGTTGCCCTTGCTCTTCGACATCTTCTTGCGGTCGGGGTCGAGCACCCAACCGTTCAGCGTCGTGTCCCGCCACGGCAACGAGTCGTGCTCGAAGTGCGCCCGCACGACCGTGTCGAACAGCCAGGTCCGGATGATCTCCGGTCCCTGCGGTCGGAGGTCCATGGGGAACGTCCGGGCGAACAGGTCGTCGTCGTCGCACCACCGCGTGACGATCTGCGGGGTGAGCGACGACGTCGCCCACGTGTCCATGACGTCGGTGTCCGCAGTGAACCCGCCGGGCCGGTCCCGCTGGTCGGCGGTGAAGCCGTCGGGGACGTCGCTCGCCGGGTCGACGGGGAGGCGGTCCTCACCGGGCACGAGCGGCTCGTCCCAGCGCGGCTCGCCCGCGGCGTCGAGTCGGTACCAGACCGGGATCGGGACGCCGAAGAAACGTTGGCGGCTCACCAGCCAGTCGGTGTTCAACCCCTCGACCCACGAGTCGTACCGCTGCTTCATGTGGGGCGGGTGCCAGACGAGCTCCTCGCCGCGGGCGAGGAACGCGGCGCGCAGCTCGGGCTCGCGCCCGCCGTTGCGGAAGTACCACTGCCGCGACGTCACGATCTCGAGCGGTCGCGACCCGCGCTCGTAGAACTTCACCGGGTGCGTGATCGGCTTCGGCTCGCCGACCATCTCACCGCTCTCCGCGAGCAGCTCGACGATCCGCTTCTGCGCCTGCTTGACCGTCTTGCCCGCGAGCTCGTCGTAGTGACCGCCGGCCTCGGTCGCGACGTCGGCACCCCAGTCCGGGGCCGACGCGAGCAGACGACCGTCGCGACCGAGCACGTTGCGCATCGGCAGCTGGAGCTCGCGCCACCAGACGACGTCGGTCGTGTCGCCGAACGTGCAGATCATCGCGATCCCGCTCCCCTTCTCGGGGTCGGCGAGCGGATGGGCGACCACCGGCACCGGGACGCCGAACAGCGGAGTGCGCACCGAGCGCCCGAACCGATCGGCGTACCGGGCGTCGTCGGGGTGCGCGACGAGTGCGACGCACGCCGGGAGCAGCTCGGGGCGCGTGGTCTCGATGACGATGTCGCCGGCGCCGTCGGTGCCGTGGAACGTCAGCGCGTGGTACGCACCCGCCAGCTCGCGGTCTTCGAGCTCGGCCTGGGCGACGGCGGTGCGGTCGTCGACGTCCCAGAGCGTCGGCGCCTCCGACGAGTAGGCCTCACCGCGCGCCAGCATCCGGAGGAACGCGCGCTGCGACGCCCGGCGCGAGACCTCGCCGATGGTCGTGTACGTCATCTCCCAGTCGACGGACAGCCCGAGCCGGCGCCACAGCTCCTCGAACTTCTTCTCGTCCTCGACGACGAGCGTGTCGCACAGCTCGACGAACCGCTGGCGCGAGATCGGGATCTCCCGGTCGCCCGGCTTGTCCGGCGGCCGGAAGTCGGGCTCCACCGGGAGGCTCGGATCGCACCGCACCCCGTAGTAGTTCTGCACGCGACGCTCGGTGGCGAGCCCGTTGTCGTCCCACCCCATCGGGTAGAAGAGCTCGTAGCCGAGCATCCGGCGCTGGCGGGCCAGGACGTCGGTCTGGGCGTACCCGAACACCGAGCCCATGTGGAGCGATCCGCTCACCGTCGGCGGCGGCGTGTCGATCGAGAAGATCTCGTCGCGGGACTTGCTGCGGTCGAACGCGAACGTGCGGTCGGCTTCCCAGCGCGCGCCCCACTTCTCCTCGAGACCGTCGAGCGAGGGCTTGTCCGGCAACTGCATCACCGGATACTAGGAAGTCGCCGTTCGCGACTTCCTACCTTGATCAGGCGCTCTTGAGCTCCGACTGGCCGTCCTCGTCGGTGACGAGGGTCGGGTGCACCTTCTCCAGCACGGTGGCACGGTCGACGATGCACTGCTTCACGTCGCCGCGGCTCGGGAGGTCGTACATGACCTCGAGCAGCACCTCTTCGAGGATCGCCCGCAGGCCGCGCGCACCGGTGCCCCGGGCCAGCGCCTGGTCGGCGACGGCCTCGAGCGCGTCGTCGGTGAAGTGCAGGTCGACGTCGTCGAACATGAAGAACTTCTGGTACTGCTTGAGCAGCGCGTTCTTCGGCGTGGTGAGGATCTCCATCAACGCCTTGTGATCGAGGTTGTGCACGGCGCCGATGACCGGAAGACGGCCGACGAACTCGGGGATCAGCCCGAACTTCAGGAGGTCCTCGGGCATCACGCCGGCGAGCATGCTCTTCGCCGCCCGCTCGGCCTTGCCGATGACCTCGCCGCGGAAGCCGACACCCTGGCTGCCGTTGCGCCGCTCGATGATCTGGTCGACGCCGGCGAACGCACCACCGCAGATGAACAGGATGTTCGTCGTGTCGATCTGGATGAACTCCTGGTGCGGGTGCTTGCGCCCGCCCTGGGGCGGCACCGCCGCGGTCGTGCCCTCGAGGATCTTGAGCAGCGCCTGCTGCACGCCCTCGCCGGAGACGTCCCGCGTGATCGACGGGTTCTCGGCCTTGCGCGCGATCTTGTCGATCTCGTCGATGTAGATGATCCCGGTCTCGGCCTTCTTGACGTCGTAGTCGGCGGCCTGGATCAGCTTGAGGAGGATGTTCTCGACGTCCTCGCCGACGTAGCCGGCTTCGGTGAGCGCGGTCGCGTCGGCGATCGCGAACGGGACCTTCAACAGGCGGGCGAGCGTCTGCGCGAGCAGCGTCTTGCCGCACCCGGTCGGACCGATGAGGAGGATGTTCGACTTCTGGAGCTCGACGTCGGGGTCGCCGTACGCGCCGGCCTGCACGCGCTTGTAGTGGTTGTAGACCGCGACGGAGAGGATCTTCTTGGCCTGCTCCTGCCCGATCACGTAGTCGTTCAGGTAGTCGTAGATCTCACGCGGCTTGGGGAGGTCGTCGAACTTGACCTCGGTCGACTGCGAGAGCTCTTCCTCGATGATCTCGTTGCAGAGGTCGATGCACTCGTCACAGATGTAGACGCCGGGACCCGCGATCAGCTTCTTGACCTGCTTCTGGCTCTTTCCGCAGAACGAGCACTTGAGGAGGTCGCCTCCATCACCGAACTTCGCCACGCCGTCTCCCCCCGGAGCTCGTTCGCCGCTGTCGCTTGCTCAGCTCACACCGGCCGGGACCCCGACCGCCGCGAGTTCACGGTTGCTGATGACCTCGTCGACGATGCCGTACTCCTTGGCCTCGTTCGCACCCATGATGAAGTCGCGGTCGGTGTCGCCCGCGACCTTCTCGACGGTCTGGCCCGAGTGATGCGCCAGGATCTCGTCGAGCGTCTCACGCATCCGCGTGATCTCCTTGGCCTGGATCTGGATGTCGACCGCCTGGCCCTGCGCACCACCGTGCGGCTGGTGGATCAGCACGCGCGAGTGCGGGAGGATGAAGCGCTTGCCCTTCTCCCCCGCCGCGAGGATCACCGCGGCGGCCGATGCGGCCTGGCCGATGCAGATCGTGGAGATGTCCGGCTTCACGAACTGCATCGTGTCGTAGATGGCGAACAGTCCCGTGATCTCGCCGCCCGGGGAGTTGATGTAGAGCGAGATGTCCTTGTCCGGGTCCTCGCTCTCCAGGTGGAGCAGCTGGGCCATGATCAGGTTCGCGACGTGCTCGTCGACGGCGGTGCCGAGCAGGATGATGCGCTCCTTGAGGAGCTTGCCGAGCAGGCTCGTCGTCCGCTCGCCGCCGTACGGGGTCTTCTCCCAGACCTCCGGGACGTAGAACGAGTTGTACACCGGCTGCATCACGCTTCGGACTCCTCTTCGGGGGTGGGCTCGGGGTCTGCCATGTCGTCGGTGGGGTTGGCTTCGGTGTCGGGGGTCGGGATCGACACGTCGATCTCGGCACCGGTGGAGTCGAGGGCGACCGCGGCGTCGACGACGAACTGCAACGCCTTGCCGCGAGCGATGTCAGAGCGTACCGCCTCCAGCAGCCCCCTCCGGTCGAGATCCTTCCGCACCTTCTGGGGTTTCTCGCCCGCCCGCTCGGCCAGCCGGACGATCTCGGCATCGACCTCGTCGTCGGTCGCGCTGATCTCTTCCTGGGTGACGATCGCGCGGAGCGCGAGGTCGGCGAGGACCGCCTTGCCGGCGCCCGCCCGCATCGTGTCCAGGAACTCGGTCTGGTCCTGGCCGGTCGCGGCGAGCCACTGCGGGATCGTCAGACCCTGGCCCTCGATCCGGTGGACGAGGTCGTGCAGGCGCGACTCCAGCTCCCGGCCCACGAGGGGGTCGGGCGCCTCGATGTCGACCAGGCCGGAGAGCTCGTCGAGCACCCGGTCCCGCATCGCCATCTGGGCCTGGAGCTTGCCGAAGAGGTCGATCCGGCGCCGGCTCTCCTCACGGAGCGCGTCCACCGTCTCGGCGTCGGTGTTCTCCGCGACCCACTCGTCGGTGAGCTCCGGGAGCACCTTGCGCTTCGCGTCCTTCACCAGGACCCGGAAGGTCACCTCGGTGCCCGCCTGGTCGCCGAAGCGCTCGGGCAGCTCGTCGGTGAACTCGAGCACCGCACCGGGTCCGGCGCCGCGGAGCTGCTCGTCGAGCGCGGGCACCAGCTGACCGGAGCCGACCTCGTACAGGAGGTCGGTCGCGCTCAGCGCGTCGACGGGCTCGCCGCCGCTGGTCGCGCTCAGGTCGATCGACGCGTACCCGCCGTCGACGAGGGGGTCGTCGCTGTCCTCGATGTCGGCGAAGCGGTCACGGAGCGCGTCGAGCTGCGCGTCGACGGCGGCGTCGTCGACCGGCGTGAAGTCGAGCTGGACCCGCAGACCCTCGTAGCCGGACAGCTGCACCACGGGACGGGTCTCGACCACGGCGTCGAACTCGACCGGGCCCGACTCCTCCCCCGCGGTGATCTCGATCTCGGGCGGCGCGATCACGTCGATGTCCTCGGCGACGACCGCGTCGGCGTAGAAGTTGGGGAGCCCGTCCTTCAACGCCTGTTCGCGGCCGACCTCGGCGCCGAAGCGCGCTTCGAGCAGCCGGCGCGGCGCCTTGCCCGGCCGGAAGCCCGGGATCCGGACCTCCTGGGCGAGCTTGCGGAAGGCGGCGTCGATCGCGGGCTCGAACTCGGCCTCCGAGACCGCGATGTGGAGCTTGACCTTGTTGGCTTCGAGCGGTTCGACGGAGGTGTCCATGGGGCCGGTCACCTTACCCGGGGGCCCCTCTCGTTCCGGGACCGTTCACCCGCATCGGCGCATCCACACGGCCGTGTCGCGCGCGAACGGCGGCACCGCGAGGCTGGTCCCCGGGCCTCCGTCCACGACCGCCAGGTGGGTGAAGCCTCCGGCCCACGTGTCCCAGACCCCGACGCACCATCGCCCCGGCGTCAGCTCGGCGAGCGAGACCCGGACATCGGTGAGCCGCGGGGACGCGGGCGTGTCGTAGCGGACGTCGTGGTCCTTCACCCAGAGGAGGGCCTGGTGGGGCCCGGCGAGCTCGTGCGCACGCACGCGTCGCCCCGCCCCACCGGTCACGGTCGCGTCGCGTGCGACGAACCCGGCCCGGTCGAACGCGACGTCGCGCAGGAACCTCGCGACGGAGCCGAACATCGGGTAGTAGCGCGTCGGATCCGCGGCGGTGATGCTGTCCCACCACCACGGCATCGCGGTCCCCATCCCGCCGCCGAACGCGCCGGCCCAGAGGCCGTCGTGCACGCCGATCCCGTCGGGGTCCCACTCGACCGTCTCCTCCGGGCCGGACGACGCGACGCCGAGCTCGGAGAAGAGCACCGGTCGCCCGTAGTCGCGCGCCCGCGCGCTCGAGAGCAGCAGGACGTCGTCCGCGAGATCGGGCAGCAGCACCAGACCGGGGTTGCGGCTGTAGAAGTGCAGCTGCGTGAGGTCGAGGCCGGCACCCGACCACACCTGCGGGTCGTTCACGAAGATCGCGAAGCTGGACGTGACGAGATGGCGCGCCGGGTCGACGGCGCGGACGTAGTCGGCCATCGCCCGGTGCCAGGCGGTGCTGGCGACGGGGTCGTACCCGTCGGTGAGGTCGGCCTCGTTCCAGAGCTCCCACGCGAGCAGGTTCGTGGACGCCCCGTAGCGGGCCACGACGTACCGGACGCGCCGCCGGAACAGATCGGCCGCGGTCGCGTCGGTGAAGAACTGCGCGGGCGAGGCCAGCGGCCCACCGTTCGCCGCGTTGTACGGGTTGTCGGCCCACTCGGAGTTGGCGGTCGTCGAGAAGGCGCCGTGGTTCTGCAGGACGAGCTGCACCGCGATCCCACGGCGCGCGGCCGCTTTGAGCACGTGGTCGAGCTGCCACGCGCGGTCGAGCCGGTTCGTGTAGTCGCCGAGCCCCGTGTCCGACCACTCGATGCCCATGGCCCAGCTCGGCATCCAGACGCGGACCCACGTCGCCCCCTGCCGCGCGAGCCGATCGAGCCAGTCGTCGTAGGCGAAGGTCCCACGCTGGTCGTACCAACCGACGTTCTCGCCGATCGCGAAGTACGGCGTGCCGTCGTCGTAGGCGAGGTACCGCGCGTCACGCGGGCTCACGCGGAGGAAGCCGTGGCCCGCGCTCGCGGCCCGCACGGTGAGCGCGTGCCACTCGCCGGTGACGGGGCCCGCCGCGGTGGTCGCCGACCAGCGACCGGCGGTAGTCCTGGAACCAGTACGCGTCGACCACGACCTCGGTGCCGGCTGGCGAGCGCAGCTGCACGCGGACCGTGCCCGCGGCGGGGTCGAAGGGGTTCGTCGGCTTCGGGCCGACGGATGCGCCGGCCGTGAACGTCGCGTTGCGGTCGACGACCCGGGTCGCCCACCGTTCGGTGATCCGCGCGCCGCTGGTCCGATGACCCGCGTCGCCCGACGCGGCCGGGGCGAGCGCGACCGACAGCGCGACGATCACCGCCGCCGCGATCCCCCCTCGTGCCCTCCGCGCCACGATCGACCCTACGTCGCGGTCGCGTGCGGTCGCCGCCGGTACTGTCCCCGCCACCAGCGCGACGGATGAGGGGCATCGATGGAGATCAGGGCCAACCTGCTCGAGTTCATCGTCTTCATCATCCCGTGGATCGCGGCGGTGGGCTGGCTGTGCTCGCGGGTCCTCGGCATCCATCTCGGGAAATGGCGCGCGACGTTCGTCGCGGTCTGGGGATGGATCGGCGGCGTCCTGTGTGCGGCCCTGATCGCGGCCGACGACGAGACGCTGTGGATCATCGTGCCGTTGACGCTCTTCTTCGGCGTGATCGTCGCGATGCCGGCGGCCATCGCCCTCGACGTCATCACGAGGTCGGAACGCAACCGGCCGCGTGGCCGCCTGCGCCGCAAGGTGATGCACCCGATCCGGACGACGAAGAACTTCTTCGCGCCGATCGGCCGCATGCGTGAGCTCGTACGCGACGCGCGCCATCACAACCTGGTGCACGTCCGGTACCGCTCCGAATACGCCGTCGACACGGCCGACTTCGCACTCCGCCTCCGGCTCACCATCGAGGACGCCGGCGGGATGATGGTGAAGTTCGGGCAGATCGCGTCGACGCGCACCGACTTCCTCCCCGAGACGATGACCTCGGAGCTGGCGAAGCTGCAGTCGAACGTGCGGCCGATCGACGCCGACGACGTCCGCGAGGTGATCGAGTCCGCCCTCGACGAACCGGTGGAGACCGCCTTCGCCGAGTTCGACTGGGAGCCGCTCGCGGCCGCGTCCATCGGTCAGACCCACCGCGCCACCCTCGTCACGGGCGAGAAGGTCGTGGTGAAGGTGCAGCGGCCGGGGGTCGCCGACCTCGTCGAACGCGACGCCGCGGTCATGCGACTCGTCGCCCGCCAGGCCGAGCGCCGCATCGGCGCCGCGAAGCGGATCGGGGCGACGGCGCTCGCCGACGAGCTGATCACGGGGATCGAGTCGGAGCTCGACTACCTCGACGAGGCCAACGCCGGTCGACGGTTCGCGAAGAACCTCGCCGGCACCGACGTCAAGGTTCCCGGCGTCTACCCGACGCTGTGCGCGACGACCGTGCTCGTGATGGACGAGGTCCCCGGGCGTTCCATCGCCGACAACGAAGCCGTCGACGCGTGTGGGGTCCCGCGGGAGGAGCTGGCCCGCCGCCTCCTGCGCTCGTTCCTTCGCCAGATCCTCCGCGACGGGCTGTACCACGCGGACCCGCACCCGGGGAACGTGTTCGTCGGCAGCGACGGATCGCTCTGGCTCATCGACTTCGGCGCCGTCGGCACGGTCACGCCCACGTTGCTCGAAGGGCTGCAGGGCATCGCGATCGGCATGGCGACCCAGAACGTCTCCCTCGTGGCGCGCGGCGTCCGCCATCTCGCCGGCGACGACGCCACCACCGATCTCCGGGCCCTCGAGTCCGACCTCGGCACGGTCCTGACCGAGATGGGATCGGGCTTCGATCCCAAGCTGATCAACCAGGTGCTCACCGTCATGGACCGCCACGGCCTCCAGGTGCCGAGCGCGCTGACCCTGTTGAGCCGGTCGCTGCTCACGCTCGAAGGAACGCTGGGCGTCCTCAACCCGGGGTTCGACTTCGCCGGGACGGGGACCGAGCTGGCCAAGACCGACGCCGGCGACACCCTCGGTCCACCGGAGGAGGTCATCCAGCGCGAGCTCGTGCGCGCGCTGCCGTCACTGCGGACGTTGCCGGAGTCGATCGAGGCGATCACCGCGCAGCTCCGCGCGGGACGCCTGACGATGCGCACCGAGCACTTCGGCGGCGAGGACCGCGAGGTCGTGGACCGGTGGATGAGCCAGACGCTGGTGGTCATCAGCGGCGGCACGGGCGTGATCGCGTCGGCCGGCCTCCTTGTCGCGGCGGGCGTCACGCAGCTCGAGGAGGTCCGCCAGACGTTGTGGGTCCTCGGCTTCGGCGGATTGACGTTCTCGGCCACGCTGTTGATGCGCAGCGTCGCGCAGGCGTTGCGCCGGCTCCCGGTCCGTCAGGACTGAGCTGCGTCGGCGGTCAGCCGCGGCGGCCGGCGACCACGTACCCGCCGTTCACCATCGCGAGGCCGCCGGCGTGGTCGTAGTCGTCCCACGCGGTGTTCACGCCGGCCGAGGGCGCGTTGCCGGTCCGGTGCACCCCGCCGAACCCGTCGACGACGGCGTAGCCACCGTTGTCGCTGCTCACGGTGATGTCCCGTGCGATGTCCCAACCCGGCCAGTAGCCGCCACCGCGACGTCCGACCGCGTCACCGCCGAGGTGGAGGCCGCCGAACCCGTCGAGCATGTACGCGCCCGAGCCGGACGGTGAGTAGGTGAAGTCACGGGCGATGTCCCAGCCCGGCCAGTAGCCGAGCGCGAACCGCGGTGCCGTGCCGGTCGTGTGGAGCCCGCCGAATCCGTCGAGCACCGTGTAGCCCTTGCCGTTCGGCGTCAACGCGATCGCGCGGGCGATGTCCCAACCGAAGTAGCCGGTCCGGCCCGCGCCGATGGTCCCGGCGCGCGCCGATCCGAACTTGTGCACCCCGCCGTAGCCGTCGAGCACGAGGTAGCCGGCGCCGTCGGCCGTCACGACCATCCCGCGCGCGAGACCACTCGGCAGGATCGGCGACCCGAAGTACGGCGCACCGTCGAACGCGCGCACGGTTCCGTCACGGGCGAGCGTGTAGTAGCCGCCGGTCGGGTTGTTCACGACCCGACGGCCCACGCTCGACACCGTCTTCCCCGTGAAGTCGGCCGGGGGCGTGTTCACTCCCGCGCCCATCACCTGCTGGTACGCCGTGTACGACGGCTTGGGCGTCCGGTTGAGGCGCATCAGGCCGAAGTTGTCGCTCAGGATCGCCGGGTTGGTGCTGCGATCACGCAGGCGGAACATCACGAGCGGTCCCGTGAACGACCGGAACGTCGTGTTCCAACCGGTGAAGTAGTCGCGGACCCACTGCGCCTGTTGCGCCTCGGACAGCGCCTTCGACGCGGTGCCGGTCGGTGCTCCCATCTCGGTGCCCCACACCTTCTTCGCGGCGTCGCCGTGGATCACCATCAGGTCGTAGAGGTCCTGGGTCTGCGTGTACGCGTTCCAGTCGTGCGCGTCGAGTGGGTTGGTCGGGAACGAGTACGGGTGGTGGGCGACGCCGTCGAACGATCCGCCGGCGCCGCGTGCGTAGAGGCCGGCCAGCCAGGTCGCGGGCTCGTAGTCGGTGCCGTCGGGCGCATCGGGCGCGGGTGACGTCCCGCCGGTGAGCACCGTCGCGGTCGGGTCGGCCGCCTTGATCGCGGCGTACGCCGACTTCACCATCGCCGCGTACTTGTCCAGGTCCGGCTTCGGCTCCGAGAACGGCTTGTGGTTCGGCTCGTTCCACAGCGACCACACCGTCACCGAGTTCCTGAGGCTCGGGTTGGTCGCACGCGATCCGTACCGGGCCGCGGCCGCGCCCATGAACCGGCCGTAGTCGGCGGCGTTCGCCGGGAAGCAGTGGAGCTCACCCGGGGGGCAGTCGGGGCGGCGGGCCCAGGCCGGGCTGTAACCCGCGACCGAGATGATCTTGAGGTCGTGTGACCGGGCGGCGAGCACGGCACGATCGGTCGCCGCGTTCCAGCGCCACACCGACGGGCCGTCGTCCTGGATGTGGTTCCAGTCGAAGTCGATGGTGGTCCACGTCGCGCCCGAGGCCGCGACCGCCGCGTAGTCGGCGTTCTGGTCGGCGTCGGACGCCCAGAGGATCTCCGGTCCGGTGGCGAGTCCCGCGCGGGACGCCACGACACTGCCGCTCGCCTGGATCGCGCCCGCCGTCGTGTCCGGACCGGTGACGGCCGGCCCGGCCACGGCGATGGTGATGACCACGGCCACCACGCCGGCGGCGCGGCGACCCAAGACCCGGCGCATGCCGACGACCCCTTCTTCGCCCGAAGATTCACCCTGGTCATCGGCGTTCCGGGGCGGGTCCTTGACCGTCGAACCCGCCCGGCGCGCGGCGGCTAGGCCGGGGCTCGCATCACCTGCTGGAACATGCCCCAGGAGGCCTTCGGCGAGCGGTCCCGGCGCTGCAGCCCGAAGTTCTCGGACACGTCAGCCGGGTTGCTCCCCGTGTCCCGCAGCGTGAACCACACCAGCGGGCCCGTGAAGGAGCGCCAGCGCCCGTTCCACCACCCCTGGAAGTAGTCCCGCACCTGGTTCGCCTGGCCCGACTCGCTGAGTGCCTTCGACGAGGTCCCGGTCGGGGCACCCATCTCGGTCCCCCAGACCTTCTTCGCCCCGTCGCCGTGGGCCGCCATGATCAGGTGGAGGAACTCGGTCTGCTTGTACGCGTTCCATTCCTTGTCGGTGAGCGGGCTGAACGGATACGCGTACGGGTGGTGCGCCACGCCGTCGAACGAGCCCCCGGCGCCGCGGGCGTAGAGCTTCTCGAGCCACGTCGCGGGCTGGTAGTCGGAACCGTCCGCGGCGTCGGGTGCGGGCGCGGTGCCGCCGGTCAGCACGACCGCGGTCGGGTCGGCGGCCTTGATCGCGGCGTACGCCGACTTCAGCATCGCCGCGTACTTGTCGGGGTCGGGCTTGGGCATCGAGTACGGCTTGTGGTTGGGCTCGTTCCACAGCGACCACACCTGGATCGACCCGCGCAGCCGTGGGTCGGCGGAACGTGACCCGTACCGCTGGGCGGCCGCACCCATGAACCGTCCGTAGTCGGACGCGTTCTGCGGGAAGCAGTGGAGCTCACCCGGCGGGCAGTCGGCGCGGCGGGCCCACCACGGGCTGTAGCCCGCGACGCCGATGATCTGCAGGTTGTGGGCCTTCGCGGCCAGCACCGCACGATCGGTGGCGATGTTCCACTTCCACGTGTCCCGGTCACGATCCTGGATGTGGTTCCAGTCGACGTCGAGCGTGGTCCACCTCGCCCCGGATGCGGCGACGCCGGCGTAGTCGGCGTTCTGCTCCGCGTCCGACGCCCACAGCGTCTGCCATCCGGTCGACACGCCGGAGCGCGCCCCGATGGTCGATCCGGCGCTGAAGTCGGTCAGCGCCGGCTTGCACGCGGCCAGCACCGGGACGAGGACGGTCAGGATCAGGATGACGGAGGATGCACGCGCGAGGCGGCCTCCCGAGATTCGGCGCATGCCGAGGTTCCCCTTTGTCTCGCGAACGAAGGATCGAAAGAAAGATCGACCACGCTGCGCGAGTTCTTGAAAATGCGTCGCCACGCTGGGTGATTTCCGACCACATCTGTCGATGCGCGTCGTATCGTTCGGCGCTTCGGGGAGTGGCGCAGCTTGGCAGCGCACCTGCTTTGGGAGCAGGGGGTCGGGGGTTCAAATCCCCCCTCCCCGACCAAACCGCACACGCGTGGTGGCGGCGCGCGGCAAGATCCGCCCCGTGGACATGCGCGCCCGGATCCGGCAGGCGAACGACGACACGTACGCCGCCTGGAACGCACACGACGCCGACGCGGTGGCCGCGGTCTTCGCCCCCGACGCCGAGATCGTCGACGTCGCATCCGGCACCGTCACCCGAGGTCGTGATGCCATCCGCGCGACGGCGGTCGAGCGGTTCACCGGCTTCCCCGACTTCTCGCTGGAGAAGGTGTTCCTCGTGATCGACGCCGACGCGAACGCCGACCGCTGGATCATGCGCGGCACGCACCGCGGCGAGTTCATGGGCCTCGCACCCACCGGGCACGCCGTCGAGGTGCAGGGCGCGACGTTCTCGGAGTTCGGCGCCGACGGCCTCGTCACCCGCGACACCCACTACATCGACCTGCCGTCGCTGCTGCGACAGCTCGGGCTCGCCTGAATGACGTTGTCGTTCCGCCCGCTCGCGGCCTCCGACCTCGACGATCTCCGGCGCTGGCTGAACACCCCGCACGTCTCCGAGTGGTGGGGCGTGACGTCCGGCCCTGGGTCGCTCGGCGGCGCCGGCACCGACGCGGCCACTGCCGACCAGGTGCGCGACAAGTACGCGCCCGGCATCGCGAACGACGAGGCGACGACCCACCGCCACGTGATCGAGGCCGACGGTCGTGCGGTCGGCTTGATCCAGTACTACCGACTCGCGGACGAACCCGAGTACGCGGCCGCGATCGGCGAGACCGCGGCGGGCGCGGCCGGCATCGACCTCTTCATCGGCGAGGTGGACGCGATCGGGAGCGGTTTCGGCGCGCGGGCCCTCGACGCGTACGTGCGGACAGTGGTGTTCGCCGATCCGACGGTGACGCGTGCGACCGCGGGACCACACCCGGACAACCGACGTTCGTGCCGTGCGTTCGAGAAGGCCGGATTCGTGGCCGTGCGCGACGTCGTCGTCCCCGAGTCCGGCCCCGAGCGCATCCACGTCCGCCATCGCTGACGCGGCGGTACCGTCCTCGCCGTGCGAGACCAGGAGGTGGTCCGACGGGGCGTGGCCGCCTGCGCGGCGACGCTCGAGGACGCGGGGATCCTGCTCGTCCAGGACGCGACGCTGCCGAGCGTCACCACCATCGTGACGGGCGCGCCGGTGCGCGGCTCGTGGTGGGCGCACGAACAGGCCCACAGCATCTTCGACGTCCTCCAGGACCTCGAGGCCCACGCGACGATCGCCAAGCTCGTCGCGCGCAAGCAGACGCTGGTCCACCGCCGCCGGTGGGCCGAGCTGGCCGCGGTCGGCGGCGAGCGCGCCGCGTGGCAACTCGACGGCTTGGCCCCGGACGCGGCGGCGCTGGTGGATGACGTCGACGCCGCAGACCCACCCGTCCGCGCCGACGCGATCACCATCGACGGCCCCCGGTCGCGGGCCGACGTCGTGCGCGACGTGGAACGTCGTCTCCTGCTGCAGGTTGCGGACGTGCACACCGACTCCGGCCGTCACGTCAAGCAGCTCCAACCGTGGTCGCGGTGGGTCGCCGCCGAGTCCGTCCCCACTCCGCTGCCCGATCCGGCAACCGCGCGCGCCGCGTTCGAGGCCGTCGTGGCCTCGTCCGCGCCGGCGCGTGCGTCGAAACTGCTCCCCTGGCCCCTGGAGGACCCACCATGACCGATCCCGAAGCCGTCGTGCGCGCGTACACCGACGCCTGGCTCGCCGCCGACTTCACGACGGTCGTCGACCTGTACCACGACGATCTCGTCCTGCACTGGGGCGGCACCCACGCGCTGAGCGGCGATCACGTCGGCAAGGACGCGGCGCTGACCGCGCTCCTCGAGGTGCAGGCGCGCACCGACCGTCTCCCACTCGAGGTCATGGACGTGATGGTCAGCCCCGACCACGCCACCGCGTGGATGAAGGAGCGCTGGACGGTCGACGGCGTGGAGTACGAGCTGACCCGCGTGCTGGTGTTCCGCGTCGCCGACGGCAAGTTGCGGGAGTGCTGGCTCTACGACATCGACACCGCGCTCGTCGACCGCGCGCTCGCCTGACGGCGTGATCGCACGTCGCCGGCGCACTCAGGCGACGTGGAACCCGATGCGGTAGACGAGTGTGTCGTCGTCGACCGGGCCGGCGTGCGCGGTGATGGCACGCAGCGCCTCGCGATCGGCGAAGCCCGAGCGGCGTGCGTCGGCCTCGGTGACCGTGCCGAACGGGACGAGCTCCATCTCGTCGACCTCGATCGTCGCCGCACCGACGCGGTACCGGCCACCGACCTTCGCCTGCGGACGCGACCACAACCGGAAGGTCACGTCGACGCGGCCGTCGGCGATGCCGTCGTGGAGCTCGCGCGTGAAGTGCACTGCGTCGACGCTACGACGAGCGGATTCGTACCGCTGATACCCTCGGCGGCCTCGCGGGTGTAGCTCAATGGCAGAGCCCCAGCCTTCCAAGCTGGCCATGCGGGTTCGATTCCCGTCACCCGCTCCGTGACCGTCGCCGCACCTGCGATTCGGCGGTGTGGCATGCCTGGCCTGCGCTGATCGCGATCACGGTCGACGCCCGCGAGCCTCCGGTCGGCGGCCGATCGCGGTTGTGTCGGCTCGCGCACGCTGCCGACGCGCGCACGGGAACGGATCGGAAGCCTGGACGGGCGCATCCTGGTTGCAGTCCAATGCTCCGGACAGTGGGTCCGGGCCGACCAGAGGGGGCACCATGCCATTCCGTAAGGGCATCGACGACGGCACCGAGGACACCGAGGGCCAGGGATTCCGCCACGGCGCCACCGATGGCGTCGAGAACGACGACACCGAGGGCAACCGCAAGTTGCTCGGCCGAGGTCGGAAGGGTCCGGGAGCATCCGACGGCGTCGAGCGCGACGACACCGAGGGCAACATCCGCCCGGGACCGGCGCCGACGCTCCCCTGAGCCCGGAGAGTCGAACCGGCAACGGGCGGTCACATACGGTTCGGTCGAACGGACTCGGCAGCGTCGAACCAGGCAGGAGGCCGGGCTGCGGTGAACGAGCGACCGGAACCGACCCCGATCGGCCGCGCACGACAGGCGCTGTCGTCGGTCGAGGCCGCCGCGCTCTCGGGGATCGCGGCGGCGGTGCTGCTCTCCGTCTCCGTGACGCTCCTCGAGCGGCAGCCCGGCGTCGGATCGTCGGGTGACGACCTGGCTTGGTACGCCGACAGCAGTCATCGCTTCACGGTGTTCGTCGGCCTCAACCTCGCCTCGATCGGCATCATCGCGTTCCTGTGGTTCATGGCCGTCGTGCGTCGCCGCCTCGGCGATCGCGAGGACCAGCTCTTCTCGACCGTGTTCCTCGGCAGCGGCATCGCGTTCGGGTTGCTGACGATCGCCGCCGCCACCTGCGCAGCGGCACCGACCCTGGTGGCCCACTTCGGCAGCACCGAGGATCTCGACCGCGGCACCGTCGCGCTGGCCCACGGGCTGTGGTACGGCCTGTGGGGCGTGGGCGCGTCGCGCCTCGTCGGCGTGTTCATGGCGACGACCTCGACGATCGGGCTCCGGTTCGGCGCACTCCCGCGGTGGTTGGCGCGCCTCGGCCTGCTCCTCGGCGTGGTGCTCGGCATCACCGGGGCGTTCGCCGGTCCGCTCGACTTCGTGTTCCCGGCGTGGCTCGCCCTCGTCAGCGTCACGTTGCTCGTCACGCACCGGCGCCGGAACCGCGCCGAGGACGCGATCGAGACCGCGCCCGGGACCCTCGCCCCGCGCGACTCCTAGAGTTCGCCGCATGAGCGCTGCAGCCGAGAAGGCATTCCCACTGTTCCAGGCCGACGTCGGCAACGACGAGGGCACCGGAGAATGGTTCGAGGTGACCCAGGAGCAGGTGAACCAGTTCGCCGACGTCACCCACGACCACCAGTTCATCCACGTCGACCCGGAACGGGCGGCGGCGACGCCCTTCGGCGGCACGATCGCCCACGGGTTCCTGACCCTCGCCATGCTCACGCACCTGGCCGCGGGCGCGAGCTCCGCACCGACCGACCCGGCCAAGTACGAGGGCATCCTCATGGGCATCAACTACGGCTTCAACAAGGTGCGCTTCGTCAGCCCCGTCAAGGTCGGTGCCCGCATCCGAGCGCGGGCGGTCACGTCCAACGCCGAGCTCAAGGGCAACATGATCGAGGTCACGCGCGACTTCACGATCGAGATCGACGGCGAGACGAAGCCTGCGCTCGTCGCCGAGTGGCTCACGCGCACCGTGTACGCCTGACGCTCCCTGCGGTGCGCGTCCGCGGACGCGGGCGGACTACTTGGGCGCGAAGCGGACGCCGGCGTCGAGCCGGATGCAGCTGCCGTTGAGCATCGGGTTGCGCACGATGGCCACCGCGAGCTGTGCGTACTCCTCGGGCCGGCCCATGCGACGCGGGAACGCGTTGTCGCGCGTGAGCTCCGCCTGCATCTCGGGCGGCGCGAGCGACGTCATCCCCGTCTCGAAGAGGCTGGGGGCGATCGCGACCGAGCGGATGCCGAGCGTGCCGAGATCACGCGCCATCGGCAGCATCATCGCGGCCACCCCCGCCTTCGCCGCGGTGTACGCCACCTGACCGATCTGCCCCTCGAACGCCGCGACCGACGCAGTGTCGATGATCACCCCGCGCTCGCCGTCCTCGGGCTCGTTCTCGCGCATGTGCCACGCCTGCAACCGGTTCAGGTTGAAGGTGGCGACGAGGCTCAGCTCGATCACCCGCCGGAACTCGTCGAGCGGGTGCGGACCCTTCTTGCTGATGGTCCGCATCGCGATGCCCCCGCCGGCGGTGTTGACCGCGATGTGGAGCGCTCCGAGCGCGTCGATCGCCGTCTCGAAGGCGGTGTCGACGGACTCCGCGTCCATGACGTCACAGGGGTGGAACGTCGCGCCCATCCCGGCCGCGACCTCGGCCCCGGCCGACTGGGGCAGGTCCAGGATCGCGACGTCGGCCCCGGCCTCCCGCAGCGCCTCCGCGGTCGCACGCGCCATGCCGGACGCGCCGCCGACGATCATCGCTGCCTTGCCCTTGATCTGCATCCGGGTGTGCCTCCTCGCTCGTGGACGGCGGCACCCTAGGCGGCCCTACGATCCGCGTACTCCCCCGACCGCGCCCCGGAGATTCCCGTGACCGACTTCCCGATCTTCGACGCCGACAACCACTACTACGAGGCGCTCGACGCCTTCACCCGCCACCTCGACCCGAAGATGGGGCGCCGGGCGATGCAGTGGGCGACGGTCGACGGACGCCAACGCCTCCTCGTGGGCGGCAAGGTGAACCACTTCATCCCGAACCCCACGTTCGAGAACGTCTCGAAGCCCGGTGCCCTGTCCGACTACTTCCGCGCCAAGGCGGGCGTCACCGACATGCGCGCCGCCTTCGGCGAGCTCGACCCGATCACCACCCGGCCGGAGTACCGCGACCGCGACGCGCGCCTCGCCGTCATGGACGAGCAGGGCATCGAGGCGTGCATCATGCTGCCGACGCTCGGTGTCGGGATGGAGGCCGCGCTCGAACATGACCCCGAGGCGTGCCTCGCCGCCTTCACCGCGTTCAATCGCTGGCTCGACGAGGACTGGGGCTTCAACCACCGCGACCGCATCTACGCGGCGCCGTACTTCACGCTGATGGACGTCGACTGGGCGGTCACCGAGCTCGACCGCGCCCTCGCGGCCGATGCCCGGGTCGTGCTCATGCGGCCGGCGGCGTCACGCGTCGTCGACGGGCGCCGGACCCCGGGCGACCCCGCCCACGACCCGTTCTGGGCGCGGATGAACGAGGCCGGCGCGACGCTCGTCGTCCACGGCGGCGACTCGAGCTACGGCGCCTACGAGGAGCTGTGGGGCATGGACGGCGACCTCGAGGCCTTCCGCGCCCCGGTGCTCAAGCGCATGCTCTCGGCCAGCCCGATCCACGACATGATCGCCTCGCTCATCGCCGACAAGGTCTTCGAGCGCTTCCCGAACGTCCGGGTCGCCACGATCGAGACCGGCTCCGCCTGGGTCCGGCCGCTCCTCAAGAAGCTGCGCACCCTGGCGATCCAGCTGCCGCACGAGTTCGGCTCCGATCCGTACGAGCTGTTCCTCGACCACGTCTCGGTGTCGCCGTTCTTCGAGGACGACATCCTCGATCTCGTCGAGCTCGTCGGCGCCGAGCGGGTGGTCTTCGGCTCCGACTACCCCCACGCCGAGGGGCTCGAAGAGCCGGCGTCGTTCCGCAAGGAGATCGACTCGCTCTCCGAGGCCGACGTCCGCCGGATCATGTACGACAACGCCCGCGCGCTCGTCACGCGTCGTCCGGCCTGAGCGCCCGTCGCGCCACCACCACCGTCACGGCCACCAGGCCGAGCGCGGGGCCGACCACCGCACCGTTGCCGAACGCCGCGAGCAACACGCCGCCGATCGCCGCGCCCACGACGAACGCGACGATCGTGCTCCCCAGGACGTTGGTGACGACCTTCTCGTGGTCCCGCACCGCAGGGTCGCCCAACGCTCCGAGTGACTGACCCAGGCGGGTGAGCATCCCGGTGCTGAACGTCGACGACACCGCGACGCCGCGCACGCGTCGCACCACCGTCGTCTGGCACGCCATCGCCAACCCGCAGATCACGATGCTCACGTACCGGACCGCGCCGGTCGGCGCGGGGCCGTCGGCACCCGGCGTGATCAACACCATCACCGCGTTCGCCACCAACAACACCGACGCCAGCGCGAGGAGGCGCCGCATCGCCGCGACCGGAGAGGGTGCGCCGGGGCGCAGCACGATCGGGGTCAGCGCGCTGCCCGCGAGGTAGGCGACCACCGCCAGCCCGGGTCCGACCGCGGTGGCGAAGTGCCCGCGCCCGATACCGAGTCCGACCAGCACGAGGTTCCCCGTCTGGAACCCGACGAACGTCTTGGTGAGGCGGGCCAGGCTGACCGCGTCGAGGCAGCCGGTGACGGCCGCGAGGGCGACGACGAGCGCGAGCGGCCCCGCGATCGGCGCGACGGGCTGGCGCGCGTCGGCGTCCGGTGGCACGCCGCCACCCTAGGAAGGCGCGGGCTGGCAGACGGGGCACCAGTACGAGCTGCGGGTCGATGCGTCCGGACCGGCGGGCGCCCACTCGA
>JADMIO010785034.1_pt1 | contig 37577 bp, 29 predicted proteins | sample 8958161 | NCBI WGS metagenome assembly JADMIO01 (sample SAMN16585339, study PRJNA669376) | soil metagenome | isolation source: Crop rotation soil | place: USA: Cullars Rotation, Alabama | collected 2011 | reverse complement strand
CTTTCCCCGTTGGTCACCGAGATGCGGGCCGGGATGCGCTCGCCCGCCAGCGCCAGCGGTGGCGCTTCGAGCAGCATCTGGAGCTTCCCGTTCTCGACGCGGGTGGCGGCACTGGTGCTGGCCTGCAGCCCGTCGCCGGTGACGGCCTCCGCGGTGACGGTGACGTTCCCGAGCCGGGCGGGCTTCACTTGCAGGGTAACGGACTGCTTCCCCTTCGCCCCGACGGGCGGTAGGTCGAAGATCAGCCCGCCGTTGGTGTCCTGCCGGTTCGGCGGCGGCTCGCTGCGGACCATCGTCGCGCCGTCCGAGAGCGTGACGCGAACGCGGGCGTCCTTGCTCTCCACGCCTGTGACGTTGTCGAGCGACACCGTCACAGGGAAGGTGCCGATGCCGCTCGCGACCTGGGGTGTGTTGACCTTGAGCTTCAACTCCGCGGTGGCCCAGTCCACGACGGCCTCGCGCCGGCCGACGACCGTGCCCGGTCCGGTGCCGTTCTCTGCGGGCTTCAGAACCTCGATGGCCACCCGCGTGCGGCCCGGTTGCGGGTCGCGCTGCACGAGCCGCACGACTGCAGCGCCGTTCTCGTCGGTGGCCGCTTCCGCCTCCTTCCCGCCGCTGCCGGCGAGGCTCGTGCTGCCGCTCTTGGGCACCAGCACCGCGGTGGGTCCGTCGAGCACGCGGTAGCGGACGCGGAAGCCGGCCTGCGCGTCGGAGGCGTTGGGGTTCACGGTGGTGGAGAGCGTCGTTTCGCCCCCGACTCTCACGGTCGTAGGGGCGGGGAACGAGAACCGTGCGTCGCCCCACATGATCTTCGTGACGACGCGGCCGTTGTCCCAGTTGTAGACCTCCGGCGCGTAGGCCGTGACGACCGTCTCGCCGGGCACCGCGGAGCTGACGACGATGAACGTCTGCCCCGGCTCGACGGCGACGTCGTCCTTGTCGTCGTCGTTGCCGCGGGTGATCTTCTTGGGGATGTAGGACGTGTAGGTGACCGCGTACTTGTTATCGACCTTGTAGCCGCGGCCCTTGTAGAGGCCGGACTCGTCCGCCTCGACGATGTTGCCCGGCCCCTCGATCATCCACTCCACGCGGCGGTCGCGCCGCGGCTGGCCGTCCTTGTCGTAGACGGTGGCGACGAGCACGAGCTGCGAGCCGAGGGGAGCGGTGGCCTGCCCGCCGGGCTTGACGTCGAGCCGGCAGGCCTTTGGGTCGTAGTTGCGGAAGTAGCCGAGCCGGGGCTTGGCGTGCGTCTGCTCGATGGGCCCGGGCGGCACGAGCCACGGGAAGTAGCCGGGGTTGTACGAGCACCCGGCCGCGGAAAGCGCAACGGCTACGAGAATGAGTGCGGCAAGGCGTGCGGACATCGTTGCGGACCCTCCGCGCAGTGCAAGGCATGCGCGCGGGGAGATACGCCGGGGTTGAAAGAATTGCAAGCCGGAGTGAAACCGGGAGGCTATTCGACGCGAGATTGCCACTCGGCCGGGTCGCGGGAGGTGTGGAATACACTGACCACGATCAACTCGCCGGCGTCTTCGCGGTAGAGCACGATGTAAGGGAACCGTGAAACCACGGCTTTCCGCACTTCGCCGTAGACCGCCGCGTGCATCTTCGGGGTACTCGCGATGCGCTTCACCACGGCCTGAATGCGGGAGACAAAATCCCTCGCCAGATCAGCACCGCGATCCTTGTACCAGTCAATCGCGGCCTCGAACTCGGCCTGCGCCTCCGGCAGGAAGCGAACTTGCAGGCTCATTGCTGCAACCGTGCCAGGGCAGCGGCCTCGACTTGCTCCCACGGAATTGCAGACTGGGGATTCGCCTGGTGCGCCGCCCACCGGCGGTCCACCTCGGCCTTCTGGGCGTCGGTCAGTGGAGCTGCCTCGGCCTGTGCAGCGAGGCTGTCCCAGATCGCTTCAACGAGCGCGAGTCGCTCGTCCACGCTCATCCGGTCAATACCCAACGCTTCCAGTGACGGGGTCATCTGGTTCTTCCTCGCGGTTGTGTTGATTATGCCCTCCTTCAGGCTGATTCGCAAGCGAAGGCCGGGCGCACCGGCGGCCGGGGGTTTCGCCCCGGCCGCACAGGTCTGTGTCAGATTCGCTCGGGGTCAGTCGTCGCGGCCGGCGCTCATGAAGATTCGCAACACGTACCAGAACAGCAGCGCCACCGACGCGAACAACTCCAGCGCCGCGGAGACGTGCTGGTCCGTCGCGTAGTGGTGCATCACGTTCGACGTGTCGTAGATGATGAACCCGCACGCCAGCGCCACCATCGCCACCGCGAACCAGAAGCCCAGGCTCAATCCGCCGATGGCCGCGACGATCACCACGCCCAGCGCGAGGAACGCCAGCACCCACAGCATCGGCCCCATGAACGAGAAGTCCTTGCCGGAGAGGAACACCGCGGCCGTCAGCCCGCCGAAGGCGGCAAGCGTCACGATCCCCGCTTGCAGCGGCAGGTCTTTCCCCGCGTACTGCGGCGCCTGAGTCGCGATTATCAGGATCGGCAGGAAGATGATCGTTTCCAGCATCACGTAGAGCGCGAGCCCCGCGTACTGGACGCCGACCGACTGCCGCGACCGGGCCATGTACTGCGCCGCGAACCCGCCCACGATGAACAGCACGAGCAGCCCGATCCACGCGCCCCGCGAGACGAAGACCGTCTTGAACAACTCCAGCCCGATGCCGGAGGTCAGCAGGAACGCTTCGAGCCCGACGAACGCGAGGACGGCGCCGGCCAGGTGCGCGTACGTGCGGCGGATGAACCGCGTCCGCGCGCTGGGCGGTGCCGACGCGACCGTTTCGCCGTGGTATCCGTCAACGAGATAACTCACGATAGGTTGCCTCCGGGGAGTTACCCATCGTATGCACGCACCGTGCCGCGGGGCAAGGGTTGAGCTAAGGGAGTGAGTCTTAACGAGCCGCGATTTGACCTTCAGGAGGTTAGTAGTCGAATGCGTTCTCGCCGAGCCCGACGTTGAGCTTCACGTCGCTGAAGCTGTAGGCCTCGAACAGGTCGCCCACCGCGGCGCCGGACTTCGGCTGGTCGTAGGCCTCGTAGCGCAGCGGCAGTTTCGTTTCCTTGTCCACGTAGATGAGCATGCGGTGGGCGTAGCGGAAGGCGTGCGGCCGGCGGGTGAGGATCTCATAGCGGGTCACGTTCCGCCCGGCGAACTGGAACTCACCCGTGTAGACCTCCACCGGGTTGTTCAGTGTCTTCTCGCGGGCCGCGGCGGCCGAGACGCGGTCGATGACCGCGGCCATCGTCCACTCCGTGACCGGGTGCCGGTTCTCGGCGAGGAACTTCGTGTCGTCGAGGTCGATCGTGCGGAAGCCTTTGGCCCCTGCGACACCCGCAGCCCGGTAGCGCATCTTCAGGTTCTTGCGGGCTGCGCTGTAGGCGACTTCCATCCCGGCGACGCTGTCGGGCCGCGCGAAGCGAACGTACACGCCCCCGGGGTTACTGCGCACCTTCATCTCCCCGACCTGCTCGGCGGAGAGCTGCCCGTTTCGGAGTTCCTGCCGTGTGAAGGTGCAGGTGTAATCCCGAACCTTACCCAGCGCCGTGCGGGCGTCGCCGAGCATGGCAACGAGCGACTCGCCCGCCTTTGCTTCCGGCGCGGCCGGTGCCGCCGGGCTGGCCGGCGCGGCCTTCGCGTCGCCCTTGGGCGACTCCGCCTTGGGCGGCTGAGCGACGATGGCCCCGCCCGTCAGTAGCCCGGCGCACGCCACCGCCGCCCACGTCTTCGCTCGCATGGTTCGCTCCCCCGACGAACTAAAATCGGCCTTTACGGCGGCACATAGCAAGGCCGGCCGAATCGGGAAAGACCAGTTCGTGTAAGATATTTTCCAGGCGAAGAGTTTTCGACGGGATAACAGGATGAACACGATTGATGAAGAACTGAACTTCCTTCAATCCTGCTTGATCCTGTCATCCCGTCGAAACTCTTCTGCATCTTGAACCGGCCCGGAGTGCGTATGCCCGTTCAGATTATGACCATCGAGTCGCAGCCGTTTGCCGAGAACTCCTACCTTGTGTGGAATGATGGCAGCACGGAGGCGTTCGTCATCGACCCCGGTTTCGAGCCGGAGACGATCCGCGACGCGCTCGAAGAGAACGGCCTGACGCTCGCGGCGATCGTCCTCACGCACGGCCACTGCGACCACATGGCCGGGAACTCCTTCCTCAAGCAGGCTTACCCAAACGCCCCCATCATCATCGGCCGCGGTGATGCGGACATGCTTACCGATTCGATGAAGAATATGGGGGCGCTGTTCGGCTTCGACGTGACCAGCCCGCCGGCGGACCGCACGGTGGCCGAAGGCGAAACGCTGACCGTCGCCGGGATCACGATGGACGTGTTCGACGTGCCCGGCCACTCGCCCGGGCACGTCGTGTACGTGCTTCGCGACGAGAAGCCGACGCTCGTTCTCGGCGGCGACGTGCTGTTTCGCGGCGGCGTCGGCCGCACGGACTTCCCCGGCGGGAGTTTTGCGCAACTGAAGGCGAACATCCAGCGCGTGCTGTGGCCTCTCCCGGACGACACGGTGGTGTACCCCGGCCACGGCCCGGTCACGACCACCGGGCACGAGAAGCGCACCAACCCGTACCTCGCCGACTGAAGCAGAAGAGTTTTCGACGGGATAACAGGATGAAGAGGATTCAGAAAGAACTGAGTTCTTCATCACTCTTGTTCATCCTGTTATCCCGTCGAAAACTCTTCTCTTGCCCTTCTGTCTTGTTTCGTATTTCCGGTTACACTTGCAGGAACGGTCTTCGGAGCTGCCCCGATGCGTTTGAAGTTCCTCGCTGCGCTCTTCGTGCTCGCGTCGCCACTCACGGCGACGGCGGGCGAAGTCTCCTTCGAGCGCGACGTGCTGCCGGTGCTCACGCGGGCCGGGTGCAACGCAGGCGCCTGCCACGGCAACCTCAACGGCAAGGGCGGGTTCAAGCTGTCGCTCAAAGCCGAAGACGCGGCGGCCGACTTCGCAGCGCTGACGCGCGACATGCTGGCCCGCCGCGCCGACCCCATCCGCCCGGACGAAAGCCTCATCCTGAAGAAAGCCACGGCGCAAGTTCCGCACGAAGGCGGGGCGCGGTTCGCGAAGATCAGCAGTGAGTACGCCATCCTTCGCGACTGGATTCGCTGCGGCTGCAAGCATGATGCAGGAGGCCCGACCGTCACGAAGCTGGTCGTCTCGCCCGCGAGCAAGATTCTGGTCGATCCCGCCGACCGCTTCCGCGTGAGCGCGGTGGCGCACTTCTCCGACGGCTCCACGCGCGACGTGACTTCGCTCGCAGCGTTTGAGTTCACACAGGTGGGCGTCGCGAAGATCACGCCCGAAGGCGAAGTGGTTCGCGAGCAACCCGGGGAGGTCGTGCTGCTCGTCCGCTACCTGTCGCAGGTCGCCCCGGTGCGGATCGTCTTCCTCCCGAACCGCCCGGTACCCGATATGGGCACCCTCGTCGCGAACAACGAGATCGACAAGTTCGTATTCGCGCAACTGAAGGAACTGCGACTCAAGCCGGCGGAATTCGCGGCGGATCACGTCTTCCTGCGCCGCGCCTACCTCGACGCGATCGGCCTGTTGCCGACCCCGGAGGAAACGCGAATCTTTCTCGCGAGCAGCGACCCGAAGAAGCGCGAGCAGCTCATTGATTCGCTGCTCGCGCGGCCGGAGTTCGCGGAGTTCTGGGCGCAGAAGTGGTCGGATTTACTTCGCAACGAGGAGAAGGCGCTCGACAAAAAAGGCGTCGCGGTGTTCTACCGGTGGATCGCCGCGCAACTCGCCGCCGACCGGCCGCTCAACGAGTTCGCACGCGACATCCTCGCCGCCAGCGGCAGCACCTACGCCAACCCGCCGGCGAACTTCTGGCGGGCCGTCCGCGACCCTCTCCAGCGCTCGGAATCTGTCGCGCAGGTGTTCCTGGGCATTCGAGTCGGGTGCGCCCGGTGCCACAACCACCCGTTCGACCGCTGGACGATAGACGATTACTACGGCTTCGCGGCGCTGTTCACCCGCATCGACTACCGCGTGCTGGAGAACAACCGCAAGGACAACCTCGACAAGCACGAGTTCGTCGGCGAGCAGATCGTCTGGCAGAACCGCACCGCGGAGATGCTCAACCCGCGCACCAAGAAAGACGCGAAGCCGCGCTTCCTCGGCGCGCCCACGCCGGACATCGGGGATGGCGACCGGCTGGGGGCGGTCGCCGACTGGGTCGCGTCGAAGGACAACCCGTTCTTTGCGAAGGCGCAGGTGAACCGCATCTGGCTGCACCTGATGGGCCGCGGGCTGGTCGATCCCAACGACGACTTCCGCGCCACCAACCCGCCCACGAACCCGGAGTTGCTCGAATGGCTCGCGAAGGACTTCGCCAACGGCGGCTTCCGGTTGAAGCACAGCGTGAAGACGATCATGTCGAGCCGCACGTATCAACTTGCCGCAACCGTGCGCGATTCCTCGACGATGAGCGACGACCTGCACCACTCGCACGCGACCGTCTCCCCGCTGCGTGCAGAGCAACTGCTCGACGCGCTTGCCCAGGTCACCGGTGTGCCGGTGCGGTTCAAGGGCTATCCCCTTGGGATGCGGGCGAACCAGATGCCCGCGCCCCCGCAGAGCGGCCGCCGCTTCGGCGGGGAAGGCATGGGCGAGAAGTTTCTGAAAGCCTTCGGCAAGCCGGACCGCCTCCTGACGTGCGAGTGCGAGCGCAGCGACGACCCCGGCTTATTGCAGGCGTTCCAGCTCATCACCGGCGAACTCATGAACTCGCTGGTGAAGGACAGCGACAACCGCCTGGGGAAGATGCTTTCCGCGGGGAAGAGCGACACCGAGATGCTGGAGGAGTTCTACCTCGCCGCGTTGTGCCGCCCGCCGACCGCGACCGAATCGAAGAAGCTCCTCGCCTATGTGGGTGAAGCGAAGGACCGCCGCGCCGCGTGGGAAGACGTGCTCTGGGCGCTCCTGAATAGCAAGGAGTTTTTGCTGCGGAGGTAGAGATGGGCGGCGCGAATGAGCTTCTTCACGAACTTTGGGAATACATCGAAGACGGCGGGACGTTGTACACCTTCTGTCACGCCGGGCCCGGAGGAGATGGAGCGCGGAGACGATTGCCTGCGGATGCAAAACTGGTTTGGACTGTGTGGGCGATCAGCCACTTTGAAGCGATGACTCGATACTACGAACGGCAAGGTTGGGGAGTGTACACAACGAACCATCCCGTTGATCGCGAGCCATACCCAGCCGAATGGGTTCAGGAACAGCGGCAGTTCTTGGCCGGTCTTTAGCCCCGGAGGGGCGACCGATGTTAGCCCAGGGTGAAGCGAGCGCAGCGAGCGCAACCCTGGGTACGCGATGCCAAAGAAGAACGGAGCCCCGTAGGGGCGACAGAACGAAACGCGAAGGCTCTGTCGCCCCTACGGGGCTTGGTGAATTGGTTGGGGTACGTTTCCCAGGGTTGCGCTTGGCCTTCGGCCTGCGCTTCACCCTGGGCTAACATCGGTCGCCCCTCCGGGGCTAAAGACATGGGGTGAATTGTGCGGAACCGCGATCTTCTTTCCCGCCGAACTGTCCTTCGCGTGGGCGGCACCTCTCTGCTTGGTCTGTCGTTTCCGCAATTGCTCGCGGCGGCGGATTCGCCGAAGGCGAAGCACAAGGCCAGCGCGAAGGCCGTCATCTTCCTGCACCAGTGGGGCGGGCCGGGGCAGCACGAGACCTTCGACCCCAAGCCCGATGCGCCGGATAACGTCCGCGGGTGGTATGGGGCCACAAAGACCAAGCTGCCCGGCGTCATCTTTGGCGAACGTATCCCGAAAATCGCGGCGATGGCCGACAAGCTCACAATCGTGCGCTGCATGCAGCACACGATGAAGAACCACAACTCCGCGGGCTACTACTCCCTCACCGGGGTCGCGCCGCCCACCGACGACCAGCGCCTCCGCGACTCGCTCGAACTCTTCCCGGCTTACGGGAGCATCGTCGATAAGCTCTCACCAGCGCCGAAGGGCGTCGCGACGTTCGTCGCGTACCCGCACGTCATCGCCGACGGTTCCATCACGCCGGGGCAGCACGCGAGCTTCCTCGGCAAGGCACACGCCCCGCTGTTCGTGAACCAGGATCCGAATAAGTCCGACTTCCGGCTGCCGGAACTGACGCTGCCCGAGAACCTCAGCGTCGAGCGGCTCGAAAGCCGCAAGGACATCCTGAAGCTCATCGACGAGCAGTCCGACCTGCTCGAAAACTCGCTCGTCGCGCAGGGCCTGGACGAGAGTTATCAGAAAGCGGTCGCGATGCTGACCTCACCGCGATTCAAGCAAGCCTTCGACCTCTCGAAAGAGACCAAGAAGACTCGCGACGCGTACGGCCGCACCACCTACGGGCAGGGCTGCTTGCTCGCGCGCCGCGTGGTCGAAGCCGGGGCGAAGTTCGTCAACGTGTACTTCGCCCGCTCCATCGGCGGGACGGGGCAGGGGTGGGATTACCACGGCTTCAAGGGTGAGAGCGTCACCGGGCGGCTCGACGAACTACTGCCCATGACCGACCAGACGCTCCCGGCGCTTATTACCGACTTGGAGCAACGCGGGATGCTTGACGATACGCTCGTGGTGTGGGTGGGCGAGTTCGGCCGCACCCCGAAGATCAGTTCCAACGGCGGGCGCGACCACTGGCCGCAGTGCTACTGCGCCGTCCTCGCTGGAGGCGGCACGAAGAAGGGCTTCGTCTACGGCGCCAGCGACAAGATCGGCGCCTACGCCACGGTGGGGCAGGCGCGCCCGGAAGACCTCGCGGCGACGATGTTCGAGGCGCTGGGCATCGACCCGGAGGCGGAGATTCGCGACAAGCTCAACCGCCCGCTGCCGGTCGCCCGCGGGAAGCCGCTCAATGAATTGTTCGGGTAGCAATCACTTCTTCCCGATGGCGTAGAGCGTGTGCTCGACCGAGATGTACAGCACGCCGTTCACGACGGTTGGCGTGCTGCGGATGCCGTTGGGGAATTCGATCTTCGCGAGGATGTACTCCTTCTCGACCTTTGCTCGCTCCGCTCTCTGGATCGCCCTCGCGGCTTTCATATTCGGGGCGTCCTTCGCGGCTTCCACGCCGTCGAACTTCGTCGGCTTCGCCGCGTGCTTGAACACGAACAGGTCGCCGGCGTCGGTGCCTACCAGCACCTTGCCGTCCACGTAATAGGGCGAATTCCAGATTGAGGCTTTCGTGTCGTATTGCCAGTAGAATTCGCCAGTCTTCGCATTCAGGCAGTGGATGTAGCCGTGTAACTCCGTGGCGTACACAAGGTCGTCCACCACAGCGACGGTGCTCATCGTGCGGCCGAACTTGAAGTCCCGCGGCGCCCACTGCCGCACTTCGTCGCCGCCGTAGGCCCACGCCAGCGCCGACGCCGGGTTCGGCTTTGTGGTGACCTTCTCGTCACCGTTCGGCTGCTTCTCCATCCGTTCGATCAGTTCCGGCGACACGTTGCGATCGGGGGCCTTCGCGCCGAGTTCCACCGCTTTCTTCAGGTCGATGCACCAGAGGTGTGCAATACCCGTGCTGTGTTCGGGGTCCTGGCCGGTGCCGATATACACGCGGCCGTCGTGAACGACTGGCATCGCGATGAAGTCACTCTTCGTCCCGATGCCACCGAGTTCGTACTTCGTGCCCTTCTTGTTGCCGTCGAACTTCCACAGGAGCTTGCCGGTGGCCGGATCGAAGGCCCGCAGCCACCCGTCGCCCTGCCCGTGAATGACTTGCGGGACCGGTTCCGTGGCATACGCGGGGCTACACCACTGCCCGTGCATTACGTCCTTGCCGGGCGAGTTATCCTTCCAGAGCAGTTTGCCGGTGTGGCGGTCAAAGCAGATCAGCGCGGGTGCTTCTGGTGAAGGCACCTTCACGTGGCTACTGTCTACGCCGTTGCTGGTGCAGACGAAAATGCGGTCTTCCACGACGAGCGGGGCGCAGTTGGACGCGTTATGCGGGAACACGTTGAGTTCCCGCCGCATGTCGTATTCCCAGATGATGTCGGCGTCGGTGGCATCCTTGTACTTCTCGGTCTGAGTACCCTGGTTGCCATTCGCGAAGCCATTCACATCCGCACACACCACCGTGCAGCGGTTGCTCACGTAGTACACGCGGTTCTCAATAACCGTGGGCGTCGAACTCACCCCAATCAACGGCCAGTCGGTCTCGTTGAGATCAGGCAATTTGTCGTTGACGTGCTGCCAGAGGAACTTCCCGGTCTTCTCGTCGAAGCACATCAGGATGCCCTTATCAATCGGCTCGGCACGTCCTTCGGCGTCCTTCTTGGTGTCGCGCTTGTTCCGCGGGCGGCCGTTATTGGTGCCGATGAAGACGCGGCCGCCGGAGACAACCGGGCTACTCGTCAGCGGCCCGCGCAGACCGGGTGAACCGAGTTCGGCCTTCCAGAGCACCCATTCGGCCTTCCACTTCTTCGCGGCCTCCTCGTCCTCCCAGTTCGGCCCTTGCTTGGGCAGCGGCGGGAGCTTCTCGCGGAGGTTCACCATGTTGCGCGCGGGTGTCCCGCCGAACATCGCCCACTCTTGCGAGGGCGGTTCCTTCGGCGGGGCCGCGCCCACCGGCACCGCGAGGGCCAGCACGCCGAGCCACAGGAAGCGGAACATGGCGTCACCCCACGAAAGGGAGGCGAAGAACTACCGCGACCCGATGGCGTAGAGCATGTTTTCGGTCATCACGTACAGCACGCCGTTGGCGACCACCGGAGTCGTGCGGATCGCCGCGGGGAATTCGATCCTCAGCATCAGGTACTGCTTCTCGACGTGCTCACGGCGGATTTTCCGTTGCAGCTTGGCCTCGCGCTGGTTGTTCGCGGTGAAGCTCAACTCGGAGATCACGGTCGGCTTGGGGTCGTGCCGGAACACGAACAGGTCGCCCGCATCAGTTGCCAGCAGCACCTTGCCGTCCACGTAGTAGGGCGAGCCCCAGACCGAGGCCTTCGTGTCGTACTGCCAGTAGTGCTCGCCGGTCTTCGCGTTCAGGCAGTGCAGGTAGCCGTGCAACTCCGCGGCGTAGAGCACGTCGCCCACCACGGCGACCGTGCTCATCGTGCGGCCGAACTTGAAGTCGCGGGCCGCCCACTTGTGCGTTTCCTCGCCGCCGTACACCCACGCCAGCGCCGAGAAGGGGTTCGGCTTCGTGACGACCTTCCCATCGTCGTTCTGCTTCTCGGCCCGCACGACGAGTTCCGGCGACACGTCGCGGTTGGGCGCCTTCGCCCCCAGCGCCAGCGCCTTCGTCAGGTCGATGCACCACAGGTACGCGATCCCGGTGCTGTGCTCGGGATCCTGGCCGGTGCCGATGTAGACGCGGCCGCCGTGAACCACCGGCATCGCGATGAAGTCGCTCCTCGTCCCGGTGCCGCCGAGTTCGTAGACCGCGTCCTTCTTGTTGCAGTCGAACTTCCACAGCACCTTGCCGGTGGCCGGGTCGAAGCCGCGGAGCCAGCCGTCCCCGCCCCCTTGGATCACCTGCGGCACCGGTTCGTCGGCGTAACTGGGGCTGGACCACTGCGCGTGCATGATGTCCTTGCCGGGCGAGCTGTCCTGCCACAGCAACTTCCCGGTTTTGCGGTCCAGGCAGATCAGGCTCGGGGCGTTGGGGGAAGGGATGTTGATGTGGCTCTCGTCCACGCCGTTACTGGTGCAGACGAAGATCCGGTCTTCCACGATGAGCGGGGAGCAGTTGGACATGTTGTGTGGGAACACGTTCAGTTCCCGGATCATGTCGTACTCCCAGATGATGTCCGCGTCGGTGGCGTCCTTGTACTGCTCGTCGCGCAAGCCCTGGTTGCCGTCCGAGAAGCCATGGACGTCGGCGCACACGACGCGGCACTGATTGCTGACGTAGTACACCCGGTTCCCAACGACGGTGGGCGTCGAGCAGATGCCCTCCTTCGGCCAATCGGTCACGTTCATATTCGGCAGCTTGTCGTTGACGTGCTGCCAGAGGAACTTCCCGGTTTTCTCGTCGAAGCACATCAGGATGCCCTTGTCGAGATTCTCGAACTCACCGTCGGGGCCCTTCTTGATGTCGCGCCTGTTGCGCGCGCGTTCGTTGTTGGTGCCGACGTAGATTTTGCCCCCGGCGACGGTGGGGCCGCCGTAGGCCCGCGAGCCCAGTTCCGCCTTCCACAGCAGCCACGCTTTTTCCCACCGCTCGGTTGCGTCCTGGTCCTCCCAGTCGGCCCCGGCGGGGGGCAAATTCGGCAGCGTGTTGCGGAAGTTCACCATGTTGCGGGCGGGCGAACCGCCGTTCATGGGCCAGTCGCGCGGCGGCGGAGGCCCCTTCGGCACCGGTGCGGCACCGACGGGCACGGCGAGAATCGAAACCAACACTGCAACGAACGGGCGAGACGACATGGCGACACCTTCGGGAAGAGGTGCGTGTCACCCGCCCATACCGCACCCGGCGCCCGCGCTTACATGCGATTCTGACGGAGGCACGGGAATCCGCAAGTTGACTGCCTTTGCGTGCCGCGGTAGAACTGCAAGATCGCGCCACTTCCGCCGCCCCGCGCCGGGCACCTGAGCCGGATCGCCATGAGCGACAGCCTACCCCGACCGGCTACTCCACCTCCTGGGGGGGCCGACAAGGGCACCGACGTCGTCAGTGGGCTCGACGCCCCCGCCGGCCGGCCCACGGTGCCGAGCGACCACCCGAACGCGCCGCACCCGGCCGTCGCGGACGCCCCGCAACTCATCGGCGACTATGTGATCCTTCAGAAGATCGGCGAGGGCGGGATGGGCGCGGTCTACCTCGCGGAGGACACCCGGCTCGGCCGCAAGGCCGCGGTCAAGACGCTGAGGCGCGAACTGGCCGCGAACCAAACCTGCCGCGACCGGTTCGAGCGCGAGGCCCGCGGCGCGGCGAAACTCGACCACGACAACATCGTGCCCATCTGGTACGTCGGCACCGCGACCGACGGCAGCCCGTTCATGGCGATGCCCTTCCTCCAGGGCGAGTCACTCGACATGCGGCTCGCGCGTGTGCCTGTCGCCGGTGTCGGCCTCATTCTGAAGGTCGCCCGCGAGGTGGCGAGTGGCCTGGCCGCGGCGCACGCGAAGGGGCTGGTTCACCGCGACGTCAAGCCCGCCAACATCTGGCTCGAAGGCGACCCGTCCGCGCCGGCGCTGGCCGGGCAAATCCGCCGCTGCAAGATCCTCGACTTCGGCCTCGTCCGCAGCGCCGGCGACGAGGACGCCCAGATCACGGCCCCCGGCCAAAGCCCCGGCACGCCGGCGTTCATGTCGCCGGAGCAGGCCCGCGGACTCAAGGTCGATCACCGCGCCGACCTCTGGAGCCTCGGCGTCACGCTCTACCGGATGGCGACCGGCCGGCTCCCGTTCGGCGGCCCCAGCGCGATGGCGGTGCTCATCGCGCTGACCACCGAGACCCCGCCGCCGGTACGCGAACTCGCCCCGGACTTGCCCCCGGCCTTGGCCGAGCTCATCGTCCGGCTGATGGCCAAAGACCCCGCCGGCCGCCCGCAATCCGCCGCGGAAGTCGCGGCGACCGTCCGGCAGATCGCGAAGGACTTACAGGCGGGCGAAACGCGCTTCGCCCCCACGCCCGTCCCACTCCCCGAGGAGCCCCCGCCACCGACGCTTCCACTGCCGGTGGCGCCACCCGCCGCGGAGTCGGTCAGCGCATCCGCCCCGCAACTGCTCCAGACGGTGAACGAACTCCCCGAACCCGACGCCGCGCCTGAACCCGTCAGGCCGACGCGGGCGGTGCGGCGCCTCCCCTGGGTGGCGGCCGTGGTCGGCTTGCTCGCGCTTGTGCCGCTGGGCTTGTGGCTGGCTGGCGCGTTCAACGGGAAGAAGACCGAGGGCGAGGTCGGCAAGACCGAACCGCCACCGGCTGTCCCCCCGAAGAAGGAACCGCCGAAAACCGACCCGCCGAAACAGGAACAGCCCAAACAGGAACCGGTCGGCGACTCCGAGCGCGCCGCGGCGCTGTTCGTGCTGTCCTGCGGCGGGCACATCGAAATCAGCATCGACGACCAGGACGTTCACGTCGAGAAAATCGAGGAATTACCGAAGGACCCATTCCACCTCAACCAGGTGGTCTTCCCCGCAAATGCCCGGGTGACCGACGCGGAGCTGGCGGTTTTCAAGAACTGCCGACACGTGACGCTTCTCTCCGTCAATAGTTCGGGCGTGGGCGACGCGGGGCTGGCCCACTTCGCGGGGTGCCGGTGGCTGACCTACGTTTACATTCGGGGAACGGGCATTAGCCCCCGGGGCCTGGACGCCCTCAAGGACTGCCCCGAGATCCAGGAACTCAACCTCATCGGCACGCAGGTGGACGACGCGACCCTGGCGGATATCAAGCGATTCGCCAAGCTGGATTACCTCTACCTGCAGGGGACGAAGGTGACCGCGGCCGGGGTGGCCGACCTCGTGCCGGCGCTACATAGCGAAATCGCGTGGGACGGGGGCACCGTGCCCTGCGCCACGGAGGCCGACCGCAAGGCCGCGGAGTGGGTGCTGACTGCGGGCGGAACGGTTCAGATCGACAAGCCCGGGAACGAAGTGAAATCGGTGAAGGCGCTGCCGAAGGGCGCGTTCAAGCTGGTCGATCTTTCCCTGACCGCGAAGGTGCCAGACTCGGACCTCGCGGTGCTCACGCGGTGCAAGCACCTGACGGGGGCGTCCCTCATCGGAACGGGCATCACAAACACGGGTCTGGCCCACCTCCAGTATTGCACGAACCTGAAGGATCTCTACCTGTCCGGCACGCAGGTGGACGAGGGTTCGGTGCCGGTGATCAAGCAGTTCACGAAACTGACGTACCTCTCGGTGGGCGTGACCGAGATTGGCGAGAAGGGTGTGAAGGAGATCGCAAAGGCACTGCCGGGTTGCACCATCCAGTGGAACGGCGGCACGCTCGAAGTGGGCTCCGAGGGCGATCGGGAGGCCGCGCTGTACGTGCTCTCCGTGAAGGGGAAGCTCCGGGCCAACTACGAGGAACGGGATCTCACAGCAGAGAAGGATTTGCCAAAGGAACTGTTCCGGCTAACGGCTGTCGATCTCCGCGACAACACGCGAGTGACCGATGCCGGCCTGGCGATCTTCAAAGACTGCAAGAACCTGACGTGGCTCTCCCTGTGGGGCACGAAGGTCGGCGACGGGGGGTTGGCCCACTTCAAGGATTGCAAGAACCTGACCTATCTCGACCTCGACTCCACTCAGGTCAGCAACGCGGGGCTGGCCCACTTGAAAGAGTTCAAGAACCTGGCCTGGCTCGACCTCGACCACACTCGGGTGAGCGACGCGGGGCTGGCCCACTTGAAAGAGTGCAAGAACCTGTCGGAACTCTTTCTCGAAGCGACGCAAGTGAGCAACGCGGGGCTGGCGCATCTCAAGGATTGCGAGAAGCTGCGGGAACTCTACCTGAAGGGTACGCAGGTGGATGACGCGGGTTTGGCCCAACTCAAGCGGTTCACGAAGCTGACCTACCTTGATGTGGAGAAGACGGAAGTGACCGCGAAGGGCGTGACCGAGTTCGCGAAGGCCTCGCCGAAGTGCAAGATCATCTGGCACAGCGGCACCATCGAGCCAAAGAAATAGCGCCCCGCTCACCCGTACTGCAGCGCCTCGATCGGGTGAATCCGGGCCGCCCTCCGCGCGGGGTATAGCGCCGCGAGCGTCGTCACACCGACCGCGAACAGCACCGCCGCGACCCACAGCCACCACGGGAAGATGAACATCGTCGTCGAGAGCATCTTCTGGCCGTCCATCTGCCCCTGAATCAAACTCTGGACCCACTTGTCCGCCCAGGCCGCCAGCCCGCGGGCCAGCCCGAGGCCCATTCCGCCGCCCAGGATGCCGATGATCGCGCCTTCCAGCAAAAAGAGCGACATGATCTGACCGCGAGTCGCCCCGACCGCGCGCAGGATGCCGATTTCCTTCGTCCGCTCGATCACGCTCGTCACCAGCGTGTTCGTGATGCCCACCGCGGCCACGAACAGCGCGATCATTGCGAAGAGGTTCAAGCCCGCGGCGATGAGTGTGACTTCGCGCTTCGCGGCGGCGAACCACTTCGCCCCGGAGTGCGTCTTGTAGCCCATGTTCTCGATCGCCTTGACCGTGCCCGGCAGGTCGCCGCCGGGCCTCACCCGCACGTCGGCGTTGTAGACGCCGCGATCCTTCACCCACGGGAGCTTGTTGAACATGGCGTCGCCGGGCGCGGGCGGCAGGAACACGTCGCCGTTGGTGAGCTCCCACGGGTCGAGCGGGGTGAGTTTCTTCTTCTCCTCGCGCGTGTAAACCCGCACCACGCCGCAGACCCGGAAGGTGCCCGTGACGAACTTGCTGGACTCGCCCGGGCGCTCGTAATCCTGTTTGGGCGGCGGCTCCAGCAGTTGCGCCAGCGAGAGCTTCTCCTCGGGGCTGAGGTCGAACGCGTCGATCTTCTTGGGGAGGGCGTCGGTGATCTTCTTGAGCGCCCGCATCTGCTCGCCGGTGAGGTCGGCCGCGGGCTTGCGCCCGAGGATCGCGAGGGCCAGCGCCAGCGACGGGTCGTTCCGCACCCCGCCCAAGTCGAGCCGCAGGGCGTGGCCGAGGACCGCCTCCAGGTCGGACTCGCTCTGGTAGCCGAGTTGGTACAGTGCGAACTCGTTGACGACGACCTCGTCGGTGCTGGACGCGGAGGGGAGTCGGCCGGCGAGGAGTCGCGGGGTGAGGTCGTCGAGCGGGCCGCTCACGGTCAGGGTGGGCGCGAACTTCGCGCCGCCCTCGGACCACAGGCGCCCGTCGCCGGTCCGGTAGGTGCGCACCTCCGCCACGTCGGGCATTGCCCGGATCATCTCCAGATTCTCCGGCGTCAGCAGTTTGGGCCGTCGCGGCGGGCCGGTGTTCTGGTGCTTCTCGACCAGCATCTCGCGGATGCGCGCCCAGCGCTCGGGGGAGTGGCCCCGGATCTCGTGCCCGAGCGCGCGCAGCCCGAACGGCGCCGCGTCCGGGTCCGGCGGCAGTTCGTCCACGCGGACGAGCACCCGCCAGAAGTCCTCGCGGCCCTTGAACTCCAGCTCGATGAACTCGCGCAACCCCAGCCCCAGCGCCAGGCTGAACGCCAGCGCGCAGGTGCCCACCGTCACGCCGACGAGCGTAAGCGCCGTCCGCGTCTTCTGACGCCACAGGCCGTGGAGGGCGAACTTCATGAACTGAAGTGGATTCATTCCGGCTCCATTTTTCGGAATGACGAATGCCCCACCAATGCCCCTCCAATGACGAAATGAAAGCACCGATCGTAAATCCCGCCTGTGTTTTCCCTTCGTCATTGGAGGGGCATTGGTGGGGCATTCGTCATTTTCCGGCTTCCCCTGTTGCAGACGCCGCACCGTCGCTACAATTCCCAAACTTCATTCCCGACGTCGCGGGCCGTGTCGGCTTGCCGGGCCTGAAGAGACCCTTAACCTACTGTTCCGGGCGTTTCTCGCGAACCTCCGGGCGGCCCGTCTCCTCATCACACTATGGTCAACCGCAACCTCCTCCGCCAGTTCGACGTTTCCGACGAAGACCTCCAGCAAAACGACCTCGACTTCAACCAGGAAATCGCAGCCTGGATTCAAAGCGAAGAGCAAGACTACGAAGCCAACAAGATCGTCACCGGTAAGGTGCTCGAAATCCGCGGCGACGACGTGGTCATCGACATCGGCTACAAGTCCGAAGGCGTCATCAAGATCGACGAGTGGAAGGAAGACGGGGGCGACACCCCGCCGCCCAAACCCGGCGACACCGTCGAGGTGCTGCTCGAAACCGTCGAGAGCGAAGACGGCACCATCCAGCTCTCCTACCGCAAAGCCAAGCGCCAGAAGGAGTGGAACGCGGTCCTCGCCAAGCACAAGGAAGGCGACGTCGTCAGCGGCAAGGTGCTCAAGAAGATCAAGGGCGGGCTCCTGGTCAACATCGGCGTGAACGTGTTCCTCCCGGCCTCGCAGGTCGATATCCGCCGCCCGCAGAGCATCGACGAATACATCGATCGCACCATCGAGTGCGTCATTCTCAAGATCGACGAGCAGCGCCGCAACATCGTTGTGAGCCGCCGCAAGCTCATCGAAGACCGTCGGCGCATCCAGAAGGACAAGCTGCTCGCGGAACTCGAAGTCGGCCAAATCCGCAAGGGCGTGGTCAAGAACATCGCGGAGTTCGGCGCGTTCGTCGATCTCGGCGGCATCGACGGCCTGTTGCACATCACCGACATGGGCTGGCATCGCGTCACCAATCCGCGCGACGTGGTGCAGATCGATCAAGAGCTTGACGTCTACATCCTGCACATCGACCGCGAGAAGGAAAAGATCGCGCTGTCGCTGAAGCACAAGACCCCGAGCCCGTGGCAGAACATCGAGGCCAAGTATCCGATCGGCCAGCGGTTCCAGGGCGAAGTCGTCAACATCATGCCCTACGGCGCATTCGTGAAGCTCGAACCCGGGATCGAGGGGCTCGTCCACATCTCCGAGATGTCGTGGGTCAAGCGGATCGCCGACCCGAAGGAACTCGTGCAGATTGGCGACAAGGTTGAAGTTCAGGTGTTGAACATCAACCACGACAAGAAGGAAATCTCGCTCGGCATGAAGCAGTGCCAGTCGAACCCGTGGGGCGAGGTCGCCAAGAAGTACCCGCCGGGCACGATCATCACTGGGGTGGTACGGAACCTCACCAACTACGGGGCCTTCATCGAAATAGAGGAGGGAATCGACGGCCTGCTGCACGTCTCCGACATGAGCTACGTGCGGAAGGTGTCCAACCCCTCCGAGATGGTTCAGAAGGGTCAGAAGATTACCTGCCAGGTGCTCACGGTCGATCAGGAGCGCAAGCGGGTGGCACTGGGTCTCAAGCAGATGGGTAACGACCCGTGGGAGACCGACATCCCGGCGCGGTTCAAGCCCGGCCAGAAGGTGAAGGGCAAGGTCACCAAGCTCACCAACTTCGGCGTGTTCGTGGAACTGGAGCAGGGCCTGGAAGGGCTTCTGCACATCTCCGAACTGTCCGACGACAAGATCGAGTCGCCGGAAGAAGTGGTGAAGGTCGGCGACGACGTGGACGTGAAGGTTCTCCGCGTCGATGCGAAGGATCGCAAGATCGGCCTGTCGATGCGGAACGTCGATGACCCGACCGTGCCGGACGAGATTCCGGACATGCCGATCGAGGGGCCGGAGGCCGAGAAGGCGATGGAAGTCGCCAAGACCGCCCGCGAAGCGGGCAAGAAGGAAGGCGGCAAGGAGAAGGAGAAGAAGAAGGAGGACGACGCGGTGAAGGAAGGGCTCCGCGGCGGCACCGGCGCCGCCGGCCCGCTGTTCCAACTGCCCGCCGACAAGCCCGCCGACAAGAAGGAAGAGTGAGTCGCGAACGCGAGGCACTCCGCACAATCGGCCCCGGCTAACCGCCGGGGCCGATTTCTTTTCCGGTTCTACGGATTCTGCGGCGGGCCGCTCGCGGGCTTTCCGTTTCCGGGGGATGTGGTCCGGTGCGCTGCGGCTGGTTCGCACGTTCGCGGGATCGGAAATCTCCCGCCGCTGTTGAATTCGACGGCGTGCGCAAGATTTTCCGCAAAAGCTCGGTTGACTTCACGAAACTTTCTGGTGTTGTGCGGGGTCATAAAACTGGCGAGGGAGTAGCAGTCCGCGCGGAGGGAAGAGAATAGTGCGTGCTCCGTGCGGAAAAAAAGATTGATCTGATACCGGCGCCCCCGTTATGTTTGATGGAGCCGCAAAACCTTCCCGTCCGGTTTTGTCGGCCCTCGACCCGGTGGCGTTGTGCGGCCTCACCCGGCTGCACCGCCCGTGACGATTGGTCGCGGTGACCGGGTTGTGCCCGTGGTTCCTCAACGGCGCTCGCATTCTCCCCTCGCGCAAGCGTTCCGCCGACGCGTTTATCCAGGTTATCGTTTCAGCGGTCGATACGTCCCTGCGGGTTCGTCAGGAGGCGCGTTGGGAACGCCTCTTGCCTGTGCGACCCGCGGACTCGCTCGACCGCGACCGATGTCGGACCCTCAGTGCGGTTTCAACCGAGCGGTGGCTGGTGTTCGGCCCGTGTCTTGCAGGATGCTTGCGAACCGAACGCCACACGCTGAGTTGTTGAAACTCGACCAGTTGACAGGATGCCTGTTCATGTCGCGACTCCGCCGCTACCGCCCGGACGTTGTCCAGTCGCCCCTGGAAACGTACCTGCGGGAAATCAACGAGACCGCCCTGCTCACCGCCGACCAGGAGAAAGAACTGGCGCGCGCGATCGGCGAGGGTAGCACGGAGGCCCGCGACCGCATGGTCCGCGCCAACCTGCGGCTGGTGGTCAACATTGCCCGCGGCTACACCGGCAAGGGACTGGCCCTGCAAGACCTCATCGAGGAGGGTAACCTCGGCCTGCTTCGGGCGGTCGAGGGCTTCGACCCGACGATGAACACGCGGTTCTCCACCTACGCCAGCTACTGGATCAAGCAGAGCATCAAGCGGGCGCTGGTGAACACCGCCAAGACCATCCGCATCCCTGCTTACATGGTGGAACTCTTGGCCAAGTGGCGCCGGGCCACCAACAAGCTCTCCGACGAACTGGGCCGCCCGCCGACGCACGAAGAGGTTGCCAAGCTCCTGGGGTTGCCCAAGAAGAAGCTCGCGATCATCAAGAAGGCCATCCGGGTCTACAACGCGGCGCCGCAATCGGACCAGACCGAAGCCGGCTGGTCGATCGACGAGATGCTGATGGACAACCGGGCCAAGACGCCTGACACCGAGATGGTGGAGACCGACGACCTCAAGCACGTCCTGATCCTGCTGGAGAAGATGGACAAGCGCGAGGCCACCGTCCTGAAGATGCGCTTCGGCCTCAACGACGAGGAGCCCAAGACGCTCAAGGAAATCGGGGAATGCCTCGGCCTCACACGCGAGCGCGTCCGCCAGATCGAAAGCGAAGCACTCGCCAAGCTCAGCGAAGACCTCAGCGGCGAGTGACAAATTCTCGCAACGCCCGTTGACAAATACTGAACGTGCGAATACTATTCGTTCGAGGCTCGACGCCGAGGGGGCGTCGAGCCTGTCCGAACGCGCGCAACCGCGACGGCATCAGGACGGGCGGTGCCGTCGCCGGTTGCGTGTCGGACGACATTCAAACAGTGGCTTGTTGTGCAAGGATTTTTCGTCCGCCCGTTCGCAGTCGGGGGAGCAACCTTGTGCAACCTCCTTCGCAGTCGCCCGCCGCGTGACATTCAAACGGCGGCTTGTTGTGCTACACTTTCGCAGCGCCCCCGCTCGCGGCCCGCACTCGCGGAACAACGCGCACGGCTTGCCCATATTCGCGCCTCGCCTCGCCAGGTTCGCCAGATCGCGTGAACCGCTACAACCCACGCCGTCGATTCCTCCGCTATTGCCGGAGGAAACGCGATGCGGGTTCGGGTTGCGTGTCTGCTGTTGGTCGCTGCCGTAGGATGCGAGTCGATGCGGCCCGCGGCGGAGCCAGTGAGTGTCCTGCCGCAAGCGGCCGTGAAGCCTATCGAAGCGCCGAAGCCGCCTGCCGAGGTGCTCCGCACCGCAGCCGTTCAGCCTGCGCCATCGGCGCCCGCGCAGCCGCCTTCGGAAGACGACCCGCTGTCGGCGGTCGCGCAGTGCCTCGAACGCCAGGACTACCGCGGCGCGGCGATCCACCTCGACACCTACGTCCGCGCGCACCCCGATCAGATGCTGTTCCGACTCCAGCTCGCGGACTTCTGCGTGCGCGGCGGACAGGTCGCGGAGGCGAAGTTCCACTACGAGAAGTTCGCCGCGGACGCGCAGACCGGCCCGGCGACGCTCCGCCCGCACCTCGTTACGGCGCACACGAAACTGATGGAGATCGCCCAGCGCCGCAACGACCGCTTCGGGGAACTGTTCCATCGCGGCGTCGGGTTGCTCCTGCTCGTGAAGCAAATGGACGGCGCGCCGGACCGCGACGAAGAGTTCTGCGAGGAGATGCTGTGCAAGTCGCTGCGGGCTCTCACCGACGCGAAGGAACTGAAGCCGACCGACCCGCGCGTGCGGGTGTACCTGGCGGAGGCGCTGGAGCGCACCGGCAACCGGCGCGCGGCGGACGCGGAGCGTGCCGGGGCGCAGAAGGGCGTGGCCGGAGGCGAACTGACGGCGAGTGAGCGCAGGCCGCTGCTGTTGGAGTGATTTTGTCGGACAGGCTTCCAGCCTGTCCAAGCACGACAGGCTGGAAGCCTGTCCTACAGCCGGTTACCGCCGCGGCAGGCCAAAGAAGTCGAAGACCATGTAGAGGTTCAGTTCGCCGTTGACGAGGTAGTGATCGACGGACTCCACGCGGCCGCCGCGAGCGGTCAGCGTATCCAGGGTTTCCTGCGTCTCGTGCCACCACAGAAGCGCGAGCGCGTCCGGGTTGTTCTTCGCGGTGCGGCGGTAAGCATCGAGTTCGGCGCGGAACGCGGCGGCGTCGGCGCGGCCCTGGTCGAGTTGCTCGTCGCGGAACTGGGCCGCCTCCTGCTCGTACTTGTACCGGATCGCGGCGGCCTGGCTGAGCCGCTGGTCGCGCTCCTGCCTCGCCTGCGTTTCCCGCGTGCCGATGGCGGTCTGCGCCTGCGTGACCGCCTCGAATGCGGCCCGCACCTCGTCCGGTGGCGCCAGAATCGCGACGCTCGCCCGCTGCACGCGGATGCCCAGTCGCAGTCCCGGCAGTCGCTCGGCGAGTCGGTCCATGACCCACGCCGGCAGCGACGCACTACCGGTGAGCAGCACCTGGTCGATGGTCCGCCCCCCGGCCCACTCCGCCACCGCGGCTTCCGCTGTCCGCGCGAGTGTGGCGTCCACCAACTCGCGGTGGATCACGTAGTTGTCGAGGTCGTCGTCGGCCTCGCCGATGGCGTAGTCGATGACGAGCTGCACGTTTACGAGGTTCTGGTCGCCGGTGAGCATCTGCCCGGCCGGCGTGCTGGTGTCGTTGGCGGTGTCGGGGTCGTAGCCGACGCGGACCTGCCGCACCGTTCGCACCGGGACGCGGTCCACGCGGTCGATGCCCCACGGGAAGCCGACGCCGAGCCCCGGCCCCGGCCGCGCGACCACCTGACCGAACCGGCGCACGACGGCCCGCTCGTCCGGCCCCACCTGGTAGACACCGGTGAGCAGGTACGCGACGATCAGCGCGGCGAGCAGGTAGCGGGGTGTTAGCATTCGGAGATTCCTGCGCGAGTGAGGAGGGCTTCTACTCCTCACTCCTCACTGCTTCTTCGCCGGTGGCCCGTCCAGCCCCGGCTTCAAGAGCGGGTGCTTGGAGCTGAGCATCAACAAGTTCCGGCCGCTCTCGACGGCCTTGCGGAACGAGCGCAGGCTTTCGAGGAACTGGTAGAAGCCGAAGTCCTGGGCGTAGGCTTCGGCGCGGATGTCGGTGGCGTCAGCGGTGGCCTTGCTCATCACGATCGTCTTCTGGGCCTTTGCGCTGGCCTCGATCGTGCGGGCGGCACGGTCGGCGTCGGTGATGATGTCCGAGGCCCGCTTGCGGCCTTCGCTCTCGTAATCGGCCACCTTCTTGGCCCGCTCGCTGCGGATGCGCTCCGCGATGCTGCTGCGCACCGCCTCCGGGTAACTGAATCGCCGGACCCGGATGTCGATGATCTGGATGCCGTACTCGGTGAGCGCCTTCGTTCGCAGGTCGTCGCCGGGGGAGGGCGTCCCGCCGAAGAGGCTCTCCGCGCCGAGTATCCGGCGGCGGACGCGCTCGTTCCGCTCGTCGATGAGTTTGCTGTCTTCGAGCCGGAAGGGGGCGTCCGGCAGGCCGACCACCATCCCGCCGCCGAGCGCGGAGAGGGTGGTCTGCGTGTCGGCGACGCCAATGAGGTCGTCGAGCGGCATCGTGCTGATGACCGCAGCGAGCCGGCCGTTGATGAGCGGGCCCAGGATCCTCTTCGCCTGTTCGGGCGTTCGCACTGCTTTCACGAACCGGTCGGCGGCCTCCGCGTCGGGGATCTTCCACGTCACGAAGGCGTCCACCGCGAGCGTCTTATCGACGGTGCGGTTGACCGGGTCGCGGGTGAGCGACTCCACCGCGGGGAGGTCGAACGACTGCACGCGCCGGTCGATGCGGATGACCGAATCGACCGGCCACGGCGCCTTCACGTGCAGCCCGGCGTTGGAGGAACCATCATGGATGGCTTCGACGTGGCCGAACCGCGTGACGTAGACAAACTCCGCCGCGTCCACGCTGTAGAACGCGGACCGCGCCCACAGTGCAATGAGGGCGATGCCGACGATGAGGAAGGAACGATTCATGTATTCTTCCGGGCCGGGCGAGCGGCCGGGTTTAGCCCGGCCGTGCCTTGTTATTTCACCAGCCACTCGACGACCTTGGCGTCGTCGAGCTTCTCGGCGCTCCGTGTCAGCTTATTGGCGGCCCCGGCGGCCTCGTAGGCCGCGCGCGACACCCGGCCGGTGTCAGTGCCCTTGTGGTTGTGGACGAGTACCTCGCCCGGCGCGCAGAGCGCGAGGAACGCGCCGAGCCCGCCGTATTTCACGGCCCCCGGCAGCATCATCGGATCGGCGACGTCCTTGATGCCCTCGAAGTGGAACTGGTTGAGGTCGGCCGCGGTCTTCGCCACCGCGTCGCCGGCCAGCGCCTTCGCCAGAATTGCGATTGGCCCGAACTCGTCCCACCCGACGAGGTGCACGGGGACGTTCTTGTTCTCTTTTTCGAGGAAGTTTTTCGTCAGTTGGACGGCCAACAATACATCGCGAACCCGCTCCGCGAGGAGCGTGCGGTTGTAGCCATAGGTGTAGCCCGCGAAGCCCTTGTCAACGGTGAACGGCTTCTCGCCGACTTGCTCACCTGTGCCAAGCGTGTCGATGGCAAGCAGGTTGTAACCTGCATCGAGAATCGCTTTCGCCGTCGCGGTCCACTTGTCCTTATCGCGAATGCTCGATTTCCCCTTTGGGTGAATCCAGACGATAGACCCTTTCGGAGGATTCTTATCCGCCTGTTTCGGCCAGACGTGGCAGACCGGGACATCCATCCCGGTGAGGTAATTCACCGGCTGGTTGGGGATTTCGACTTTGCTACGGATCGTATGCAAGTGGTCTTGTATCGTGCTGACGGTGTAGCAAGTGGCCTTCAAACTCGTTGTACCATCAGCCCACTTCACCATCGTTGCGCCCGGTCCCGACATCGACATGGCGGGCGAGTGGTGCTCCGCGGGCGGCTGCCAGTTCACCATCACCCGCAGCGCAGTGGCCACCACGCGCTTATACTCCTTGAGGCTCGCGGCGTCCTTCGGGGTCAGCTTCGCGATTTGCTCGTCACTGGCCTTCGTCATCACCTCGCGGAGTTGCGGCGCCTTCAGTTCGTCCTTCGGGCGCGGGTGCTTGTCGTCGAAGACCGACAGTTCCTTCGGCGGGGTGAACGTGAACTTCTTCTCCTCGACCGGGCCGTCCTTGCCGAGCAGGTGCTTGGCGAACCACCCGTACATGAACTCTCGCGACGGCTGACTGTAGTTGTGCGGGTAGTCGAGCCACGCCTGCTGTGCCACCTTGTCCTTCGCCCCGTACAGGCCGTATAGCGCCTGCAATTCCGGGAAGCCCTTGGTGGGGAAGTCCTTCGTCCAGTCGTTGGCGCAGGAGAACGCCTGCGGCTTGGGTGCGAACACCGCGGCGATCTCGACGTTGCCGGTGTTGACGCGCAGGTGCGAGCAGTTCTCGCAGATGCACCCGCCCTGCATCACGGTGCCGACCATCACCGCCGGGAACGCCGCCGCCGGGCGGTCGTCGATGGCGCAGAGGATGAAGGTCTGCGTGCCGCCGCCGCTGGCCCCGGTCACGCCGATCTTCTTCGGGTCCACGTCTTCGAGCGAGGAGATGAAGTCCAGCGCGCGGATGCTGTTCCAGGTCTGCAGGCCCATGAAGTTCTGGGCCCGCAGTTCGGCCTCGGCGTCCGTGAAGCCCTGGCGGTGTGGAATCGCGGTGCTGTCGGCATACCCGATCATGTCGTAGTGGAAGACCACGAATCCCATCATCGCGAGGTTCGCGCACCGGGCCTGGAGCGGCGACTTCGCGCCCTCGTCGGTGGTTTCGGCCCCGCGCTTCTTGTCGGCGGCCTGCGTCTCGGCAGTCTGCACGAGGAACCGGCCGTTGGCCCAGTGCCCGTGTGGGCAGAGCACCGCGGCACGCTTCACCTTCTTGGCTTCCTCGGTCGCGGGCGGCCGGTACAGGTTGCCGCAGACGTAGTGCCCCGGCATCGACGCAAAGTAGACCTTCTCGATGGTGTAGCCGTCGCGCTCGATCTTGCCGTGAACGACCGCGTTCAGCGGCGTCTTCTCCGGGAGTGGCCACAGCCCGTTGGCGACTAGAAGCTGCTCGCGCACCTGCTTCCGCCGGGCTTCCCATGCCTCTTTCGTCTTGGGCACGTTGAAGGGGAAGTAGTCGTTGAGCGTCTTGGGCGGGCCGAGCCGATAGTCGGTCGGCTTCTTGTCGCCGGTGAAGACCTTTGTTGGGTCGGCATCGTCGGCGGCATTGGCGAGCCGGAGGAAGGGGTTGCCACACAGGGCACAAGCGGCGGGGAGGGTGAGCGCTTCGCGGCGGGAAAGCATGACGGCTCCTCAGTGAAGGTGGAGCCGAAGGTACGGCACGAATGGGGGCGCGTCAATGACGTGCGCCGCGAAGAGTCCGACCCGACCCTACCGGTATTCGCTTTTCGTTCGCAGAATCCACGGCGTGAAGGATCCAGTTTTCGCGTCGGGTGCCTTCGCCGGGAGGAGGTACACCTTCCCCTCGTGAACGGACAACCGGAGAACAATCGCTTCCTTGAGCGGTGCTTTGGGGTCCGCGGTCGTATCGACGAAACAGAGGACCGTGCGCCGGTCATCGGCGATCGAGTAGGAATAGATGTTCCGCACCGGGGCTATCTGCACCGCGAGGTCGGCATCGGTCAGCTTGTGCTGCTTGAGGTAGCCAGGGTCGATGTGCTCACGCAGGGCGTTTCCGTTCTTGTCGCCGTGGTGCCTCCCCATCTCTCTGAGGAACACCTTGGTGAAAACGTAAATCTGATCGTCGTCCAGTTCCTTCTCCGGTGGCGCACCGCGAACAGGAACGGCGAGACACGCAGCCAACAGCACGGGCACGGCAGCAAAGCGGATCATTTTGAAGCCTCCGGAAGAAGGAGCGATACCCCTTGTTTCTACGTGACGGCACTAACAACAGAACTTGGTAATTGCTGAATCATAAACAGCGGTGCGTTGTTTGGCGGTCGGCGCTTTCCCCCGCCTTTGCGCTCTGGCACAATGTCGCCGTCACCCACACCTTCGGAGCCAGTACGATGACGCTCTCCCGCCGCCGGTTCCTTGCCGCGTCCGCGATTGTTGCATCAGGGGGCTTACGCCCCCCGCTCGCCTCTGCGATTGACCCCATCAAGCGCCCCTCCAACAAGCCGGACCTGAAGCTCTCGCTCGCCGCGTACAGCATGCGGCAGTTCCTCGACCTGAAGAAGCCGACGATGACGCTGTTCGAGTTCATCGACTACGCGGCGGAGCTGCCGCTGGATGCGGTCGAACTCACGTCGTACTCCTGGGCCGAGACCACCGACGCCTACGCGGAGAAACTGAAGGCGCACGCGGCCAAGAAGAAGCTCGCCATCTCCGGCGTCCCGGTCGGGAACAACTTCTGCGTGAAGGATCCGGCGAAGTACAAGGCACAGATTCAGTCGGTGAAAGACTGGACCGAGCGGGCCGCGAAAGTTGGTGCCACGACGGTGCGCATCTTCGCCGGCAGCCTGGAGAAAGGCGACACGCTCGAAGACGCCCAGAAGAGAGTGGTCGATGCGATGAACGCGTGCTGCGAGGTGGCTGAAAAGCTCGGGATCTTCCTGGCGCTCGAAAACCACGGCGGGATCACCGACACGCCGGAGCACTTGCTGGACTTGGTCAAGCCGGTGAAGAGCAAGGCGCTGGGCGTGAACATCGACACCGGCAACTTCCACACCGCGGACCCGTACGCGGACATCGCGAAGATCGCGCCTTACGGCGTGGTGTCCCAGGTGAAGACGGAAGTGTTCCCCGGTAACAAGCGCGAGGAGGCGGACCTCGGGAAGGTTGTCAAAATCCTCAAGGACGCGAACTTCCACGGCTACGTCGCGCTCGAGTACGAGGCGAAGGAAGACCCGAAGGTCGCCGTGCCGAAGTACGTTAAGGAACTGCGGAAGCTGATCTCCGGCTGACGCGGCTCAGTGGTCGAAGCGGTGCGTCCCCTGCACAGGCCGCGGCTTCACGACCGGCCCCACCGGCTCGAACGACGCGGCCTGCATCACGGTCCCGGTGGGCTTGAAGCGGGGAGCGTCGCGCACCTCGATGATGACCGGGCATGAGGTGCGGCGCGGGTCGATGACCAGTTGGGTGGGAAGCCGCTTCCCGCCGACGCCGGGGAGGAACATCGAGTACGCGTAGGGTGAGGTCTTACTGGGGAAGGGTTCGACGGTGTGGACGAGCGGGGAGTAGCCGTACAGTTGCCCGGGGGGCACCGGGCCGCCGAGGTAGGGCGGCGGCTGGGCCGTTGCGGCGTTCCACGACAGCGCAACCGCTACAACCGCTACCCCGAACTTGAAGGCACGCATGCTCGCTCCCTCCCGCGACGAATCCGTCCTCTGTGGACTCATCGAACGGCTCGCGGTGCCACCCGCAGCATTTCCGCGCGCGGGCGGTCGGGGCGGTTCTGCCGGGGTTGGGGCGGCGCCTACTGGAAGCGCGTGAACCGGTTGGATCGGTCGTAGCGGTATGGGTCTCCTGACAACCACGCTGTGGAAGTCTCGGATTTGTAGGGTGGGCCGAGTCTTCGAGGCCCACGGACTTCTCTTCCAATCGCAAGCCGTGGGCCTCGAAGACTCGGCCCACCCTACGAAAACTAGCTACCCAAACCCAGCGCGCCGAGGAGCAGGTCGCGGACGTGCGTCATCGGCACGCTCGCCCCGGGGTTGGGGCCGTGCCCGATGAGGATGGGCCGGTCGCGCGGGTCGGCCGCTGCGAGTCCGTGACCCCCGCGAACGATACCCGCGTCCAGCGGCACCACGTCCATCGTCATGCGGAAGCCGAGCTTCTTCTGAAGCACCCGCCGGGCGGCGTGGAGCTTGGGGAAGCGCAACCGCGGGTCGAAGAACAGCTCGCACGGGTCGAACCCGGGTTTGGCGTGAATCGCGACCGCCCGCGCGTAATCCGCCGCGACCGCGTCATCGAGCCAGAACGGGTAAGCGAACCACGCGTCCGGCTCCGCGAGCAAGATCACCTCCCCGCTGCGCTCGTGGGCGAGGCCAAGCGCGGCACGCTCTTCACCGGCGAACGCTTTCGCCACCCCGGGCACCGGGCTGAGGAGTTCCCGCACGCGCGGGACGTCCTCTGAATTCTGCACGTAGACGTGTGCGAGTTGGTGGTCGCACACCGCGAACGCCCGCGAGCCGTACAGGTCGAGTTGCTCGCCGAAGGGACCGCGGCGTACTTCCAGTAGCCCGGCGCTCCTGAGCACGCGGTTGGGGTACACGGGCTTCGATACGTCGCAGTGGCCGTACTCGCTCACGACCCACACCTTCGCACCGATGTCTTTCGCGGCATCGAGAAGGGGGGCACAGGCGTCATCGAGTTCCTTCACACACTTCGGCATGTCGGTGCCCTTCGGGCCGAAACGCTGCGGGTCGTAATCGAGATGCGGGAGGTACACGAGCGTGAGCGTCGGCTTGTGGTCGCGCACCACCTTTGCGGAGGCCGCTGCGATCCACCGCGTGGACTTCGCTCCCGCCATCGGCCCCCAGAACGCCGGGAACGGGAACGCTCCGAGTTCTCGCTCCAGTTCATCGGAAAGTGCCGGGGGGTTCCCGGTGATGCCGAACGCCTTGTTCCCGTCCACCGCGTAGTGGGGTTTGGGCGTCACGGAGATGTCCACCGCGGCGCCCTGGTTGAACCACCAGAACAGCTTCGCGCTCGAGAAGGGCTTTCCCTGCTCCTTCGCCCGCCGACGGGCGGTTGCGTAGAGCGGTTCGGCCTGAATCAGCCGGTTCGACTGCTGCCAGAAGCGGACTTCGTTGGTGTCACGGAAGAGCCAGCCGTTCGCGACAACCCCGTGCTTGCTCGGCAACTCGCCGGTGAGCAGCGTCGCCTGCGCCGTGCAGGTGACCGCGGGCAAAACTTCCGGCATGTCCGCGACCCACCCGCTCGCGGCGACGGCCTTGAGTCGCGGAGCGTACTCCAGGAGTCGCGGCGTGAGTCCGACCGCGTTAATCAGTACGATTGGTTGCATGTGCTTCATAGTAGGCGACTCGCTCCGCGAGTCGCTGTCACTCGCGGAGCGAGCGACCTACTTTGGGAGAACTCATGCAGACTCGCAGACTTGGCAACTCGGACATGCACATCACCGCGATCGGCTTCGGCGCGTGGGCCATCGGCGGCGGGGGGTGGGCCTTCGGCTGGGGTTCACAGGACGACGCCGAGAGCATCGCCGCCATTCGCGAGTCGATTGACCTGGGCATCAACTGGATCGACACCGCCGCGGTGTACGGCCTGGGGCACTCGGAAGAGGTGGTCGCGAAGTCGCTCGAAGGCGTGTCGAAGCGGCCGTACGTGTTCACGAAGTGCGCCCGCGTGTGGGACGAGCACCGGCAGATCGGCAAGCGGCTCAAGGGGTGGAGCATTCGCGAGGAGTGCGAGGCAAGCCTCAAGCGATTGAAGGTCGATGTGATCGACCTCTATCAGGTTCACTGGCCGGAGCCTGCGGAGGACATCGAGGAGGGCTGGCAAACGATGGTGAAGCTCAAGGAGGAGGGCAAGGTCCGGTGGATCGGCGTTTCCAACTTCAGTGCCGAGCAGATGGCTCAGGTGTCGAAGTACGGCCCCATCACCTCGCTTCAGCCGCCGTACTCGATGATCCGGCCCGAAGTCGAGAAGGCGGAACTGCCGTATTGCCTCGCGAACAACATCGGGGTGATCGCCTACTCGCCGATGGCGTCAGGCCTGCTTACCGGGGCCATGACCCGCGAGCGAATCGCGGTGATGCCGGAGGACGACTGGCGCAAGGAGAAGAACCGCCACTACCAGGAACCTCTCCTGACGCGCAACTTGAACCTCGTCGAGTTGCTCAAGGCTATCGGCTCGCGCCACGGGCGCACGCCGGGCGAAGTCGCCATCGCGTGGGTACTTCGCCAGCCGGCGGTCACCGGGGCGATTGTGGGCGCCCGCAAGCCCGGCCAACTCAAGGAACTGGTCGGTGCCGCCGACTGGCGATTGACGCCGGACGAGGCGGATGCGATAGATACGTTCCTGAAAGCGAACCCCGCCTGAGTAAGGAGACCAAGCATGACGCTCGTCACAATCGCAGAAGCCCGCGAGAACCTGCCGGACTTGCTCCGCCGCGCTGCCGCCGGCGAGCAGATTGTGATTGCCGAAGACGGCCGGTGGCTCGCGGCGCTGGGGAAGGCTCCGTCACCGGTTGAGGCTTCCGTTCATTCGCGCGAAGACGAAGCTGCTGTGATCGCCCGACGGGAACAACTCATTCGCGAATGGCTCGGGCTCCGTACCGACGCGCCGGTGCCAAAACCTGACACGATGTCTCATGAAGAGTACGTGACTCGATACCGGAAGGCCGGATGATCTTCTACCTGCCGTACACGCCGAACCCGAAAGGAATGCCGTCATTCGTTCTCGGCGCGGATGTCACGGTTGCGTGGCGAGTTCTGGTGCCGGGTGTTACTTACCCGTCGGACGTATTGGGCCGGATGACTCGTGCAATTGCCGCGGTCCCGGGGTGCTGGTTCCTCGACGTCGCCGAACTTCTGCGTGGTGCAATCCGCACGAAGAGGGTCACCGTCGGGGACGCAGAGAGCTTCCTCACGGGCCTCCAGTCGTTCGCCATCTGGGTGGACGACGAAACTCCGCTTCGTGCCTGGGGCGAGGCGTTCGAGCTTGCTCGTCGGCACAGAATCCCCACCGGCACCGCCGCGTATCTGGAACTCGCTCTCCGGCTGAACCTCCCGCTCGCTACAACAGACGCCACTCTCACCCGCGTCGCGGCTGCCGCCGGTGTAACGATCTTCACCCCGTGATTCCCCACAGGTGCTCTCATGCTTCGCTGGTCGCTGCCACTCGCGCTCGCTCTGAGCCTCTTCGCTCCGAACCCGGTGCTTGCACAACCTGCCCCGGCGCCCGCCGATAAGCCGAAGTTGCTCGCCGGCGCAGAACTCAAAGAGTACATCCGCGCGAACTACACCAAGTACGAGTATCAGATTCCAATGCGCGACGGGGTGAAACTCTTCACCGCGGTGTACGTGCCCAAGGACGACTCGCAGACCTACCCCATGATGTTCATCCGCACGCCGTATAGCGTTGCTCCTTACGGTGCGGACAAGTACCCCAACGAACTGCGGCCCGGGGCACTGTACGCCAAAAGCGGGTACATCTTCGTCTACCAGGACGTTCGCGGCCGGTGGATGTCCGAAGGCGAGTTCGTGAACGTCCGCCCGCACAACCCGGCGAAGAAGCCGAAGGAGGTGGACGAGTCGAGCGACACCTACGACACGGTGGAATGGCTCACCAAGAACGTGAAGGGCCACAACGGGAAGGTCGGGATCACCGGCATCTCGTACCCGGGGTTCTACGCCACCTGTGGGATGATCGACGCCCACCCGGCGGTGAAGGCCGTCAGCCCGCAGGCCCCGGTCAGCGAGTGGTTCATCGGCGACGACTTCCACCACAACGGCTGTTTGTTCCTGCCGCACTGCTTCAACTTCATGTACGGCTTCGGCAAGAACCGCCCGGAGCCGACCAAGAAGTTCGGCCGCGTCGGCTTCGAGCACGACACGCCCGACGGCTACAAGTTCTTCCTCGAAATGGGGCCGCTCAAGAACGCCGACCTGAAGTACTACAAGGGAGAGATCGCGTTCTGGAAAGAGATCATGGAGCACGGCAACTACGACAAGTTCTGGCAGGACCGCGGCATTTTGCAGCACGTGAAGAACATACGCCCGGCGGTTTTGACGGTTGGGGGCTGGTTCGACGCGGAGAACCTATACGGGGCGCTGGAAGTCTACAAGCACGCCGAAGCCAATAACCCACCGCCCCACAACCACCTCGTGATGGGGCCGTGGGATCACGGCGGCTGGAGCCGGCCCGGTGGCGGCCACCACGGCGACGTGCGGTTCAACGCCAACACCGCCGACTTCTACCGCGAGTCCATCGAGTTCCCGTTCTTCGAGTATCACCTGAAGGGAAGCGGGGCGAACAAGCACCCGAAGGCGTGGGTGTTCGAGACGGGCACGAACGTGTGGCGCAAGCACGAGCAGTGGCCGCCGAAGGACGCGAAGGCGACCCAGTTTTACCTGTACAACGGTGGGACGCTGTCGGGGCTTCACGTGACGGTCGATTCAGTCACCCCACCGCCCGCGTTCGATGAGTTCGTTTCCGACCCCGCGAAGCCCGTGCCGTTCATCAACAAGACGGACATCGGCATGGTGAAGGAGTACATGACCGCCGACCAACGGTTCGCGTCCACGCGGACGGATGTGCTCGTCTATCGGGGTGAGGTGCTGAAGCACGACCTCACCCTCGCCGGGCCGATCGAGGTGGAGTTGTACGTCAGCACGACCGGGACCGACGCGGACTGGGTGGTGAAGGTCATCGACGTGTACCCCGACGACTATCCCGATCCCGACCCGAACCCGACCGGCGTGCGGATGGGCGGCTACCAGCAACTCGTTCGCGGCGAGCCGTTCCGCGGTAAGTTCCGTAACAGCTTCGAGAAGCCGGAGCCGTTCAAGCCGGGTGAGGTAACGAAGGTGAAGTTCGTGATGCCGGACGTCTATCACACGCTTCGCCCCGGCCACCGCTTAATGATTCAGGTGCAATCGACATGGTTCCCTCTGGTGGACCGCAACCCGCAGACGTTCTGCGACATCTACAAGGCCGACGCGAGCGACTTCAAGAAGCAAACCCACCGCGTCTACCGCGACGCGGAACATCCGTCGCGGATTACAGTGGGTGTGATAAAGTGACGCCATGAGCGAGGAGGCAGGATTCATCGCGGCCCTTTTGGCCGAGCCGGACGACCGCACGACGTTGCTCGTGTATGCCGACTGGCTCGACGACCGCACCGACCCGCGCGCCGAGTACCTGCGGCTACTCGCCGCGGAGAAGCAGGACGAGGCGCGGGTCGAGGAAATCCGGACGCAGTTGGCGGAACTCCGCACGCGTCTTGATATCGGCTGGCTCACCCTGATCGGCAGCCGACACTTCGGGCCGAACTGCCGCGTGAAGTGGGGGGGCGACCCCGGCGTCATTTTCGACTTCACGCCCATCACCGCGGAGCGGGCCGGGGCTCTTGTACGTCTTTCAATCCGCCATCAGTTTCGCGTCCTTGACTTCGGCTGGTGGGAACTGGAAGTGCTTCCGCGCTGAGGGAGGGCCCGCGTGAACGAGGAGCACGCATTCATCGCCGCCCTCGCTACGGAGCCGACCGACCGCACGACGCTACTCGTCTACGCCGACTGGCTCGATGAGCAGAGCGGGCGGCTCGATCCGCGGGCCGCGTGCATGCGCCTGCTCGCGGAGCCCAAACCCGACTGGGAGCGGATCGCGGAACTCAGCTCCCCGGCCGCGGAAGCCCGCGAGTGGGTGAAGTGGAACTGCTGCGGGTGCGGCTCCGTCGTGCGGCTCGACAGCGGGCCGTTCGCCGGGCACCTCGGGCAGGTCGTCGGCGTCTACCGCAACCCGCCCGATAAGCTCCTCGTCGCGGTGCGGATTCTCTTCTGGGGCGGGATTATCGACAACGAAGTGGACTCGCGCCTGATCCAACGCATCTCAACTGATTAAGGTGCGTCATGAACGAAGAAGCCGGGTTCATCGCCGCGCTGCTCGCGGAACCGAACGACCGCACGACGCTCCTCGTTTACGCCGACTGGCTGGATGAGCGAAACGACCCACGAGCCGAATACCTTCGTTTGCTTGCGTCGAAACGCCCCGATCAGAGGCGCCTCGGGCAACTGCGCCGCGAGTTCGACTTGGTCTGGGCGCTGGCCGTGACGAACCGTGTTAGTCGTGGCTGCCCGGTTCGGATCGCGGGACCATACGCGGGGGCGTTCACGGGACACGTCGGCGAAGTCACCGACGTCCGCCTCCGCGCCGCAGACGATGACACACTCGGCGATGACGAGGTGATCGTGGTGGTGCGAATCACCATCTGGGGACGTCCACTCGATCTGACACTCAGTTCCTCAGCCGTCGAACGCGCCTCGCCACCGACGGCCTAACTCAAAATCCCCTTCACGACCTCGCCGTGGACGTTCGTGAGGCGGCGGTTGATGCCGTTGTGGTAGAAGGTCAATTGCTCGTGGTCGATGCCCATCAGGTGCAGCACCGTGGCGTGGAAGTCGTGCCACGGAACCGGGTGCTCTTCCGCCTTCCAGCCGATCTCGTCCGTTTCGCCGAACGCGAAGCCCGGCTTGAGCCCGGCACCGGCGAGCCAGCAGGAGAAGCCGTACTTGTTGTGGTCGCGACCGGTGCCGACGACGTTCCCGGCGCTCTGCGTGAACGGGGTGCGGCCGAACTCCGTCGTGAAGATCACCAGCGTGTCCTTCAGCATCCCGCGATCCTTCAGATCGCGAAGCAGCGCCGCGACCGGTTGGTCGATGCGAGCGGCTTCCGCACCGTGGTTCTCCTTCACGTTTTCGTGCGCGTCCCAGCTCGTTCGCGGTGAGCCGGCGATGGGGCCGCCGCTGTAGATTTGCACGAACCGCACCCCGCGTTCGAGCAACCGGCGTGCGAGCAGGCATCGGCGCCCGCAGTCGGCGGTCTTGGGGTCGTCGATGCCGTAGGCGGTCTGCAATTTCTTAGGTTCCTTTACTAAATCCGCGACCGCCGGCACCGCGAGCTGCATCTTCGCCGCGAGGGCATAGCTGTTGATGCGGGCTGCGAGGTCGCTTTCGCCACCACTGCGATCCAGGTGCATTTGGTTGAGCTTTTCAAGAGCGGCACGCGAGTCTTTCTCTTCTGCGACCGAGATGGGCTTCTCGGGGAAGAGGTCGCGAACGGGCGAATCGCCGCCGCGGAACACCACGCCCTGGTGCTGGGCCGGCAGGAACCCGCTCGACCAGTTGCTCGCGGCGCCGTTGGCGTCGCCGCGGCCGTCCGGCAGCACGACGAACGCCGGGAGGTCGTCCGCTTCGCTGCCCAGCCCGTAGGAGAGCCACGAGCCGAGCGCGGGGTAGCCGTTGAACTGAAACCCGCTGTTGAGCACGAAGAGGGCCGGGGTGTGGTTGGCACTTTCCGCGGTCATCGACTTGACAACCGTTAACTCATCACCCAGAGTTGCTATACGCGGGAACAGTTCCGACACCCACAGCCCGCTCTGGCCCCGTTGCTTGAACTCCCAGTCGGGTTTCCGCAGTAAACCCACCTGATTGAAGAACACATCCGGCTTGGCGTCTCCGCCGAGCGGCTTGCCGTGTCGTTTGGTGAGTTCCGGTTTGTAGTCGAAGCTGTCGATGTGGCTCAGCCCGCCGACGAGCGAAATCTGAATCGCACGCTTCGCTTTGGGTGCGTGGTGCGGCTTCGCGCCCGCGAGATGCGGCAACGCCACCATTGCGCCCAGCGCGGAAGCAGAGCATGCGAGGAAGTCTCGTCGATTCACAAGCATCGTGGGTGCTCAGGTGGATGGTTAGCCGCGACCCGAAGGGGAGCAATCACGTCCGCGCCTCGGACACGCGAGCGTAGATCATCCGCATCTGGATTTTCTCACTCAGTGCGGCGCACTGCGAGAGAAAGATCGCGAATAACTGGTCGCCGCGGACCTTGTCGCTCGTGAGTTCTTTGAGCGCCTCCTGCTTGATGGCCGTGACTCGGCGCAAGTAGGCGCGAAGCTCTTCGGGTTCGGTCACGTCCATCTGCTCCAGTTCGACCGCGAGCGTGCGCTCGATGAAGCCTTCGAGCTTCTGCTTCTGGACGCGGTCGGCCTCCGCGGCGATCCGCTCGCGCCGGTTGCGGACCCAACCCCAGAGTACGACAGCACCGGCGACGACTCCGAAGATGGCCTCCTTCGACTTCGAGAGAATCTCCATCGTCTGCGAGACGCGCCGGAATGCGGCGGACGGGTCGTGGTACTTCACAACGCTGGGGTGCATGACGGCACCGCTGTACTCCTTCGCGGTCTTCGCCGGGATCAACGCCGGGTACGCGGCGGGGAGGTTCGTTTCGTAGAGCGCAGCGAGGGCCTCGCGCACGAGCGCGTCTGAGGCGTCGGACCGGGTCGCGAGGATCGCGGTCACCGCGACGGTGTGGACCGGCTTCTCCGGCAGCGGAGTCTTGCCGTGATAGATACCGCTGGGAATGGTGGTTGGCGCGAACCACGGGTACCGCGTCGCCAGCCCTTCGGGGTTGGGCAGGTCGCGCAGTTCGAATTCCTCGTTCCGCAGGATTTCTTCGAGCTGCGGGTTCATCCAGCCGGTTGTCACGATAGCTGCCTCGATCTCTTTGTCAGCAGCGATGGCAGCGAAGTGATCCCTTTCCAGCACAGTGGGATCCGAAGCTTGGAATTCACGTGACTTGAAGTCGCGGC
>JADMIO011331844.1_pt1 | contig 37581 bp, 64 predicted proteins | sample 8958161 | NCBI WGS metagenome assembly JADMIO01 (sample SAMN16585339, study PRJNA669376) | soil metagenome | isolation source: Crop rotation soil | place: USA: Cullars Rotation, Alabama | collected 2011 | reverse complement strand
CGACAACTTGTCCACGTGGAATTCTAAGCTTAGGATCCCAATGTGCTGGAAAGAGCAATTTCCAAAACAGGTAATTAATATCACCATTTACTTGAACATTTCCAAGGGACAAACAGATACAGTAGTTTATAATTGTATCCCTATTGATTAATTGACGGCACAAATTGCAATGTTTTGTTAAATCACAACTTTAAGTAATTTTGCCAGCCAACCTGTGGCATAATTGAACAATAAAATTGACACAAGTAATAGCAAAAGTTGTCAAGCATCATACGCGACATTGGGCATCAGGAGAGGGGCGGAATTTGTGAACATTTTTGGAACGCCCAAAAAATATTTTTGTATGGTGAAAAAGAGAAAAATTTGTCCACAATTTTTCTGTACCGGAAAAAACGGGATTTTTGCCGGAGAGGGGGGGAGGGACTCCCTCGATTCCCGGGCTTAGTGACGCCCATGTCAAACATTGATCCTATTTGAAACGGTCTTGGAGAAACAAGACTTTGTTGTACTTTGGTTGTATTTCCTACTGGTAAGATACGATCTAGTCAGAAATTTATAATTTGCTGTTTTATTATTCTATTTTTCTAATAATTTTATAATTGTTGTTATTAACAATAAGTTATTATTACAATAAGTTCTAGTAGGGCTCCAGTTATTTAAAACAAAGTTGTCGTACTACTATTGACACACAATAAGAATAAATTCTCAACTGAAAGTTCTAATAATATTCGATGACTTCATTTCGCTCCACAAATTTGTTTACGTAACACCGTCAACATCAAAACCAATATACGAATCAATTCAAAACTCCATTTTCCAGTAAACATTCATCATAAATTCACAAATACCTCTCAACTCCAATACCACCAATCTAAAACCAAAGATGTCCGACGAAGCAGCAACAGCAACATCTGCCGGTGATGACGACACCGGCGAAGAATACATCGTTGAAAAGATAGTGGCACGCCGAATGAGGAATGGACGTGTGGAGTACTTGTTGAAATGGAAGGGATATAGCGAGTATGTAACATATTCACTCATATATATAAATAAATGACACTTGTAGTGAGGACAATACGTGGGAGCCACGGGAGAATCTTGAATGTCCCGAATTGATCAATGAATTCGAAGCGGGCGAGAAGGAACGCAAACGCAAGGCGGCCGAGAAACATGCGTCTGTTAGCGAACCGAAGAAAAAGAAAGATGTACAGAAATATTAATATTTGTTATTCAAATAATGAAAACACTTGCAGGACGATCGTCCACGTGGCTTCGATCGCGGACTAGAGGCAGATCGCATATTGGGTGCCACAGATGGCAACGGTGAATTGTGTTTCTTGATAAAATGGTACGTCAACACTCCCACTTTCCATTGCATAATTGTTGCAGGAAGAACACGGAGGAAGCGGATATTGTGCCATCACGCATCGCCAATGTCAAATGTCCGCAAGTGGTGATCAAGTTCTACGAAGAGCGCCTCACCTGGGCAACACATAAAGCGTAAATTGATCGAATGTGCAGGATGCTATGAATAATCATGTCGCGAGCACATTTCAATTCATTTATTGCCACGAATCATTTTTGACACTTTTATTTGCATATACGACGACTTTTGCTGTTCAATTTTATCGTGTTGACAGAACATTTATTTGTAAAATTCGAAAAAACAAATGCACGTGTTACATCAATAGGAAAAATCAACGAGAATTGTACAGAATATAAATAAGCAAGCATGTCAGTCATACTCGTCGTCGTCATCATTTTCATAATTGTCTTCCTCCTTAAACCGTTTAGCAACAGGTTGCCCATCCATATTATACGTGTCTTGTTGTTGTTGTTGTTGAACTTGTTGTTGTGTTGGAAGTGCTGTAAATATGTTCCCTGACAACCTTCACATCCCACTAACCCTGCACATTCTGTGTAGCATTGATGAGCACCAAGAGATCACCCCTATTTGGTATTTGCACATGATTCGCCAATAAACAATGTCGATCAGGTGGTAGTCGCAAACCAGATGTGGCAGATATTGATGGTAGTGGCTCAGCATTGATTTCAGATGCCATCTGTAATTTAACATTATTCATTCTTGTGTATTGTGCCACCTGTAATGAGAACTGCGTTGGTGGAGGATGCATGGCGGTTCTGTCCAATTGCAACTTTAGCGCAAATTTCACATCATCGTCGGTGATATTCTCATGTTGGCACATTTGTGACATACGACGTGCATCGTCAACCTAAACCTTAATGTTTTCTATCAAACTTAGACATACCACATTGGCGACATAGCGTGTTGCAAAGTCAACCAATTGTGACACCACTCGACCATCGTGATCTGTTGCACCGCAGTCGGATAGAATTGATGATACCGCACGTGCAGTAGACATTACTCTAAATTAGAATTTCTAATACTCATTTCCATCAACAATGCTGTAAAATAATCATCTTGGAAAATGTTGGTTGCCATTGTATCCAAACGTTTACCAAAACAATAGGAGAAAATGAACTGCCAACTTTATTGAATAAAAATTGCACAAATACCGAAATTACACGACGATAATAAAACGCCAAGAAAAATGAAAAACTCGCAAATTATGCGCCTTTATGGTTCACAAATACGATAAGGCAGTAATATGAAATTGAATAGCAATAATAATTGGTCGGGTGCGATCAAAAAGTGCAGCGATTACAAATAAATTTAAAAAAACGAGAAGTGAATCACCATATATTTATCCGTGCATAACGGTGCGCACAAAGTCGGCGATGTTGACATTACCGTGAGCATCTTCCTGACCGGCCAACAACTGATCAACCTCCTCATCCGACAATCGTTCACCTGAATTTATATTTTATAAATAATAATAATAATATAAAATGTTTCACAAACCAAGTGTGGTAAGTAGATGACGCAATTCAGCCACATTGATAGTACCATTACCGTCTTTATCGAAGTGTGAGAGACCCTCAACGAACTCATCGACCGTGTGTGTTGCGCGTGAACGATGCACCGACTGATAAATTGGCAGGAAATCTTCGAACGTTATGCGCTGCTCTGTAATTACAAATTTATTAAACAAATTGCTGTCATCAAACATATAAATCTAATTTACAAAAATAATAAATATACTTACCGTGATCGCGCCAATGTTCGCAACATTTACGGATGTCCGATTCGGTGGGATTCTGGCCCAATGCGCGCAATACATCGCCAACTTGTGTGACAGCAATGCGTTCATCACCACGAGTATCGAAATAAGCGAACACCTCGCGCGATTCTTAAATACAAATTAACAACAACAACAACAACATTCACCATACCTGACAATTGATCGTCGGTGAGTGACATCTTTTCTGCTACCATTATATGAATTGGCACCGATGATGTTCAATAAACGTGCACGAGTGAAGCAACTGCAATATGTGTAATATTGACACACACGAGCACAATGTAAAATATGCACGCAAGCGCGCAGAATACATATGTGTTACACATAGAATGAATCACATATGTATTGACCTCGAAAGGCACAACATATTTTCATATAAACAAACGTGCATGTGCAACGTATTTAAATCATACAAATCGTAATTCACGACAACACAAATCAACTTTATTCCAACACTGTACAAGTAAATCATTAACCAGAATTTAACAAAAGCATGTGAGAATGCAAGTATCACAAATTACCACCAGTAATGCCAGGAAGCCAATATGCAAAATGTAATTCTTCTTGTTCAGTATAAATATATGCCAAATGATGGTGAACAATGCCTTGAAAGACATGAAAATGTTAAAAATTATGACAAACCAAAAACCAATCGATAAGCGTGCAAATTAGTGCAATGACAGAATTGTGTAAACGCGCGGGCATCAACACGAACAGTGGCGAGTTCATAAACATCACGATCTAAAATCATAAATGGACAACCGTTGCAACTAAAAATCCCAAACCCGCACTATTTTCCGTATCAAAATTCGTCAAATCATGAAAATAATTCTTAACAATGACACCATCAGATTCGCCATTCAATTCCATTTCATGATTATAATTCGCAGCAAGTGTCTATGAAATATTACAAAATAATTATAAAATATTATAAAATAAAATATTTAAAAAAATATAACGTTCCAAACTCACAATATATTTGCACTTCATATTCTTGCAACACTGCACGATGCGCGATAGTTTCTTCATAGATGGTAGAGCGATGAGTACCTGGAATAGTAGATTGAATGGAACAACAATAGTGCTACATGAGGTGTTGGTGCAGTTGGTGGATTGTAGTCGCCGCAGTGATCTTGTTTGATTATCAATATGGGAATGTCGTGTGTAATTGTGCGAATGTCTCCTGTTGATCCAGACTATAAGGAATGGAAATTATGTAAGGTGATGAAAGATTGTAACGTACCTGAAATTTCATATCGAAACTCATATATGGATTTTGTGCTTTCTTCGTCAAACGTATGCGCATACTTTTCGCCGTTGACTGACTTCGTTGCAATAATTTTATTGCATCGGCTGGCACCATTTCAATATAAATATAATCAGCAGTTGAACTCATACCCGCCATTCGAACGTCTTCGAATATTTCAGCCTGCACAACATATAGGAAAAGAAAGATGAAAACTGACAAAATTAAGACGGAAATGCAACGTGTGTAACGTGTTGGCATCTGTGATAGCACCGTTGTGTATAAATGTGATACTTTCGCGATCGATTCGTACAACGCATAATTGACCAAGTTTCGACACCGTTGTCAGCGCCTCTGTGACACACAAATTAAATGTAGAACGAAATCAAAAACTCACTAACAAATATGTCAATAGAAGAAGCATCGCGTGCGCGCACGACGAAATGCATTCTTTTTAGGAAACAAAACAATATGTTCGTTTGAATTCTAGAAAACCTCCATCAGAACCGAACAAAGTTACAAAATTCTGCGAAAACTCAACACGAAACCACACCCACAATTTAAAATTTCAAAATAATATCACGCTGCTTTTATGCAAATTTATTTACACTATAACCTAAATATTTTTAAAACTTTTGTGTGACGCAATTTTATTGTTTGCATATCATATTGTTGTAGCTCGGATTTGTTTCTCAAGTGTTGTTTACATTATTCAATATGTGACAATATACGTTTACAAAATCATTTGGCCAATCACTTGTAAAACTGTACTAGTGTAACTTTGTTTCAGATATGGCGCGTTGATGTTTGATTCACACGCACACATCACATAGAACAGTGACGAAATAGCACAACGCTGATACCACCCATTTGATGTAAATATTTATTGTTGTTGTTCATATAAATACACTGCCTTGCGCAGGTTGACTAATCATTGTAGCTTTATGCAAAACGCTCTTTATACAATCTGTTTTGGACACACGCCTATTGCGTTTATTTGTAATTTTGCAGACAGTCTGCTAAAATGCCGCGAACACGCAATGAAATGGTCCGATTGAAGGACATATTCGATACGGTTTGTTAACAATTTCAACATTTATTTATTTATTTCAACATTAATTATTTGTTAACAAATATTCTGCAGTTCGACACAGATCATGATGGATTAATACCGTTGCACCATTTGGCATTAATACTTGACGAGAATAATGATGGGCCATTACAAGCAGCTGAAACACGCGTCATTTTAAAAGCAGCTGACAAGAATAGAGATGGCCAATTAAACTTTGACGAATTTGCTGTTTTGGTAAATGTCACTTTTTATTATGGAAGTGGTTGTGTCACTGCCTTAGACACACACATAAGCGTTATATCAGTTTTATATCTTTATCATTTCTCTGTGTTACAAAGGAGGGGATGTAAGAAAGCAAAATGCGGTAACCAGGAAAAGACAAGTTATTCACCAAATTGCTGTTTACGAATGCGACAACATTTTACAGATGTCGTCATCATCGACTGCCCCGACGCCGTATCGTCGTGTCTTGTACGCCGTTGCCGATACTGTTACACCAATCAATCATCGCGCTGGAATACATTCATATTTATCAGAATATAATTGCATTCCACCACCATTGTTCATTTTGTTGATTAGTATTGCACAGGTTGGTAATTCGCACTTTCCTCAATATAATTAAAAATAGATTGGCGTATTTGTGTACTACGCTTTATCAACACCAGGCGAAGCCGTGTCATGGACAACAGGTTGTCCAGGTTGCTTTGAAAATCACGAACCTGGACCACTCATGTTTGCACCATATTTACGACAGCAAGCGTGGCGATTTGTTTCGTACATGATGTTGCACGCCGGCATTCAGCATTTATTGAGTAACATAATTATGCAGTTGATACTGGGAATACCATTAGAGTTGGTGCATAAGATATGGCGTATTGCACCATTATATCTCATTGGTGTCATATTAGGTTTGTGAAAACAGACACACAATTTAATATTATTTAATTTTTATTTATTTAATTAATTTAATATTATTTATTCAGGTGCAATGGTGCAATATACAGTTGATTCAAAATCATTCCTTGTCGGTGCATCGGGCGGTGTTTATGCGCTTATCATCGCGCATTTGGCAAATGTTATTCTTGTATGTTATAGTTTTCAGATTTGATTAATTATATTGCAGAATTGGTCTGAAATGCCGTTTCGATGGGTGAGGACACTTGCAGTCGTCGCATTTGTTGGCTTTGATGTTGGTCATGCATTGTACAGGAAATTTGCATTGGGCCAATGTGATGCGGTGTGTTCACATTGTTTCTAACAATTATAAATTGTTTTTAGGTATCATATGCAGCACATATTGGTGGAGCGATAACTGGACTCCTACTTGGTGTTGTCATATTGAAGAATTTACGCATATTGCCATGGGAGAAATACTTGTTTTGGATATCATTAGGCATTTATATTCTTGTACTCATTGGATTTACTGTTGCTGTCATTGCTATTTCTCCTGGAACAGAGCGATTTTCATGTCCGTGATGCAAATTAAATTCGCATTATTGTCTTATTTTTGATCAATTCAAATTATATTTGTGTCGCTTGATAACCAATGAATAATATTGACTCAATATATTCAAATGCCCGCGCAATATGCTCTCGTAAGCTTGCGAAATGATATGACCTTAACAAGATCACAAATGTTTGTAAACCTAAAATTCTAACAAAGATAATGTTGCGCATCGATGGAGTACATATTCTCATTTTGTATCTTGCTGTGTATCATTCCAACAACAACATCTGACGATTCATTGGAGTGTCAGAATTTACTTACAGCTCAGTAAGTATCATTTTACTTTCCACTTTGATTTCCATTCAGATATCGCTGCAGCGCATTAGAATTCGGAGCTCAACCAAATAACCTGAACTGTAATCCCAACAATACAACCACCAGTTCGTTATATTCTCGCAATATTTCTATATATTTATAGTCGAGTGCCACGCTATCGAGGGAATCGATTGTGTTGGACTGAACAAAGGCGTCTTTAATAAAACCATTCCGTGCCACTATTCGTACGTGATGTTCACAAATCTCAACACAGTATGATTACAGGACGGGTACAAATTGGCGAACATCACTCTTCCTCTCTATATTTCTTGGCTGGCTGGGCATTGATCGTTTCTATCTTGGCCACTACGCAATTGGTCTATTCAAGTTCTGTACATTCGGCTTCTTTCTCATCTTTCACTTGATCGATATCATTCTCATTGCACTACAAGTTGGTTGTCATGAAAACAGTTGAGATTTTTATATTTTGAGCAGATTGTCGGCCCCGCTGACGGTAGTGCATATTTTATTGACGCTATTGGACCCGTAATTAGTGCAGTGCGACAGACAACAAATACAAGTCATTGATATGGCGGAACATAACGAATCATTACATCAAAACAATACTCCTGAAGTTGTATTTCCAACAGGTAGGCAGAATTTGTAAACGATGTCATTCAGCATGTTTAGTCCGTATTGAATTCACGGATCGTTCATCTCGTGGTCGTGGCAGAGGCCGAGGTCGAGGTAGACCAAAAGTGCACACACCAACATCAATGCCTGCAGTTGGTGACCAAGTAGACATTCACGGTGGTCCAACAACTCGTGCACGTACACGCAAAGGTTCGGTCCAAATCCCACCTACATATCCACCAAAACATCTGCAGAACACGACGACACCATCGTCCGTCTCGATTCGCCGGACAGTGCCATAAACGAAGCCGGATTAATCGGCGACAGTACCGACGTCCACCGTCCCGTCGGTCGACTGGCGCCGACAATAGTCTCGCGCACATCACGTGGACGTGTATACAAAGATGCACCACCACGACAACACGATATCAAGGAGACACTCAGTGGACATGGCACTCGACGCAAACAGACACTGCATGTGGAAGATGACTGGGTGATTGATAGTCGCGAGTATCTGCTGCCGCGTATTGACGACCCGGACTCGAAACGGCGCACAGCGACAGATCAAATAGGCATTCTGCCAGGTACATCCATTTGTATATCTCAACACCACCTCCAGGTGGTCGTATATCCCTCGTCCACTTCGACGGCACATTCAACAGTAACCTCTTCTCTGAGATCTCATCATCTGCTCGGTTGATCGTGCAAAGTGTGTATGATATGATTGTCAATGATTATTCAACGGTGCTCAATGAACAAACACCGGAAATGGCTGCGAGGTATCGACATAGTTGGATTGCAATAAGTCATTTGTAGTCAATTATGCGGCATTCGGCATGACTGTATCGGGAGGTATATAAGCCTCCACACGAACGGAGAACAGCATCCTGATACCAAAGTGCGACATACATTGTGGTTTGATAAACTGACTGCAGATGCGCGAACGGTTATGTATACCGGTAATATTTTCAAATAGAAGTATTCATGGATTTTTTTAGTATATCGCAATGTTCTATTGACAGCACAGCGTTTTAACACAAACGTTCGACGAATTGATTTGGTTTGTTGAAACCCAAACATTTAACATACAATTTACAGGTTGAGATAGTATCCCGTTTAACTCGTTGTCGCGCCGGTACAATCTACCGTTTATTGCGCGCCGCCCGTCGTCAATGGCTGGATTCTAATCCTTGCGCGAAAATAGCCATGACAAAGACAACATGTGCCGCATTCTTGCCAGGTTCACGACAATTCATATTCAACGCAGTGGACACAACACAACAAATGCATCGAAAGGTGCACGCACGAAGACACACGGTTACAACTCATGAAAGTGTTGATGTGTGTGTTGAGAGAGCACGATTTGGGATTACGAATAGACGACTACTACAAATTCGACGAATGATTGGACACGCACAACGACATGGGATACATGATGAAACACATCTTATATGGCTGGCTAAAAGACATCTTGGTGCTACTTTAATGCCGGTTGATAGATTTCGATCACTGTTCATGGCTAGAACTTCAAGATATTAACTTTGTCTTGTCTTTTATTGTCTTACAATTACTATATTACATGATTCATTTCAAACTTAGCAAAACCGATTACTATTGTTTACAGTTAATAACTCCCTGTTATTGCCAAATGTAGCACAAAGGTGTTGGCGTTTGTAAAATTCAATTACTAAAGTTGGTGTTGTAAACAATTATGCGAAAACAGTTAGATTGACATGCGCTTATTTAGTATTTGTGTGTGTGTGTGTGTGTTACAAAACACAAACTAGCAGTCATAACACTTGTGACAGGTGTATACTTTTATTATAAGTGTAAAAAGAGGAATGTTTACATAATTTTATTTGCTATTCTTAGTTCTAAGACAAATAAATCTAACCGCACGAACATATCGAACGGGTGTCATAAAGTCAGAATAAAAAAAGAAAACAATAGACACGGTAAAGTACAAATGTTAGGTGCATTAACAACCCGCATTGAATGTGACGGAATTGAGCCTTGCTTATGGTATAAATAGGCCATCTTTAAGAGACTTCATAAAATTGAAGATATTGTCACATGATGATTCGACGAAATCACCAGTCGTCCCTGACATACCAAGGCCCGTACGTTGCCACCGATCACGGGAAGCCCATTGTTCGGCTGTCATCCAAACTGGAAATTTGTGCATGAAAATGAACACAAAATAACACAAACAGCTTTTATATGGTCCCTTTGACTCCATTAATAATGTGCATTCGCCTGGAATACATTGATCTGATGCAGTCACTGCCACCAATGGATTGTCCAGTTGGCATAATATCTTCAACACAATAGTAATAGATATTATGCATTGACACGCACCTGAACACAACAAGTCGGCTTCTTATCATCAGTACACTGTATCTGACATTTGCCACCAGTTAACTTTGGTGTTTTGACAACTTCAGTGGTGTCAATGCCGCCAGGTAACGACCACACTTGTGCACCAGGTGGAAGATTCTTATCAAATTTAGCACCTGACTCGACTATTTGCGACATTAGATCACGTGTTGAAGCGCATTTGAATAGGACTCGATTTGAAATTGTAATCCATGCGCTGTAGAATGTTCGTGCTGGAATAGGTATTAGATGAATGATAAGCATATAAACATTTACACGCACCTGCAAAATGTGATGTAGATTGATTGTCGACCTTCTTCGATTCACAATGGCGTTGTGCAGCACATCCAGAGCTAACATCGTAGAACTTTGTTGCATCGTTACATGATACTGTTACACAACAAACAAATGGTATTTTCCACTTGATCCATTTCTGATCACAATCATTATCTGATGTACAACTCATATGAGCGTCCGGGTTTTCAATGTTACAAGAAATGTATTTTAATAGAAATAGTAATAATAGATGATGAGATCGGAGTATCATTTTAAACATTCTCTGTAAAAAATATAATAACAGTGTATTGAATAATAATAATAAACAACAATGTACTTATCAAGTCACTCAACCGGTATGATACTCATATAAGGTGTACATACACAATCGATACAAACATATACTCTGCGAAGCTAGTTTACAACAACAGCTATGTCAACGACATATCATTTATATGAGCACACTACTGTTTGACATTACTGTGACGTCCGCACTTGCTTTATTGCCAATTACAACAGGGAAAGCTAGTTTGCATACAAACAGTTTGTAATTTGTGAAACTTAGTATGTGAGTAATTGTCAAAAAATTGGGCCATAAAACACATAAGAGTAACTGGTCGTGTTTTGCCAGTAACCATACTCAATGTGCATGCTTAGTATGTGTATCACAAAATCACAAAGAAAATGGTGATAATCCGGGATTTTTTTAACATGTGTCCGAAAATAATCAGCTTATCATTGCATATTTGCCAAATTGTTACAATTACAATGTTAAAAATGAGGGATATGAATGAGTAAAGGGAAGTGGAGATTGTTCATGGTCAAGGTTGCTGCTCTTCAAAACAAAATTTTAAGATTTAAAAGAGCAGTAAAATTTATTGCAGGAAGAACATTAATAATTTGATTTAATTTGTCAACGCAAATTGTATCTTTAAAACTCTGTAGGGACAGGAAAAAATTTGCATAAATATAAAACTTGTAAAATTCAAAGTTAAGTTAGATCATTTTTGCTATTTCATCGAACTTGTTTTCAGTTTTATTCTCGTTTTCGATAATTTGTTCTGTTGCATATTAGGCGCGAGATAGTTCACATTTAAAAATTCGTCTTATTATATTCATCAAATGATACATTTAAAATGCCAGCCATCGTTCGCTTACCCGATGAAGTAATTCGCCACATCGCCGCCGGTGAAGTTGTCCAGTCATGTATGAACGTAATAAAAGAACTTCTCGAAAATGCCATCGATGCGGGCTCGAAAAACATAACCATCACGTTGAAGAAGGCCGGATATAAGACAATTGTTATACAAGTTCGTCATTAATTTGAATATTTATATTCCATTCATTTTGCAGGATGACGGATGTGGCATCAATGCGGATGATCTGCAAATTGTGTGCGAACGTCATACAACAAGTAAATTGTCCAATTATGATGATCTATCGACATTGAACACGTACGGATTTCGTGGCGAAGCATTGGCATCGATCAGTCATTGTGCACAATTGACAATCAAAACACGCACAAATGATAGTGAATATGCGATTAAACAATCGTATCATGGTTGGTGTTCATCATTATTTCAAATTATATTTATTGCAGACGGCCATCCAACAGGCGATGTGTCCAAATCCGCCGGCAACATTGGCACTACGATAACTGTGTCCAATCTATTCTACAATATGCCATTGCGACAAAATGGGAATGTCTATGAAGAACAAAAGAAGATTGTTGAGGTGTTTGTATATGTTTTGTACTTGTTCAATTGTCGTTGCAGATGGTGTGCGATTACTCATTAAATCAAGTATGCAACGGTGTGACAATTTCGTTGCGAACATTGAACGACAACGATGAAGTGAATGTTTTATGGCAAACAAAACTACAACGACAACCAACATTCGATATCAATGCAGCACATCTACTGGCGATTAAATATTCCGATGATAATGTGTGTTTCTATTATTGTGTTCGAACGTTTGTTATTCTTAGTCACCATTTCTACATTTGCACGTCACTCCAACGGATCGTCTAATTGTGAAACAATTGGCGCTATTGCGACCCACAATTCGTGTTTTTGCGCGCAACAAACCAACATTAACAGTATTTATAAACGATCGACTTGTAGCCGCGCCGGTGTTGTTGCGAAATCAAATAACGGACACAATAACATCATGTAATCATATTCGTTCATATCATTCAAATACCCATTTCAGCATTCTACACCCCACCAAATGTTCCATATATATTCATTAGTATCACTGTGCCACCTCACCACATCGATGTGAATGTGCATCCGACAAAACATGTTGTTACGCTGTTATATGAAGATCATATTGTTGAGCTATTGTTGGCGGTGTGTGAACATCTTTTAACAAAATTTGTTCCTTTTTAGGAAATCATTAATGCACTTACATCGTTGAAATCGAGCAATGAGATGCCAAGTAAAGCATTGAAGGATAAATTTCCACCTAACCCGCACGCAACAAATTCTCCTAGTTCGCAAAAGGTTTGTTAAAATAATTGTGTTCTTTAACATATTTTCAATTAATTCTCAGATCGCGCCATCATCCCAAGTGCGCACAGATGCCCAACAAACATCATTAACAGAGAAGTGGGGCGACAAGATGAACAGTGATGTTATATCAGATGTGAATGAAGTGGTACAAATTGTCGCATCTAATCGGCTTGTCAAATTACAATCCGTGTTCAATCTACGTCACAAGGTGGCATTGATAGATATTCTTTTATATTTATACCGAGAGATATAGATTTGTTCAAATGCATCGTGTGACAAACGACACATATTGAAGAACATGGTGTATGTTGGTTATACAGACAATTTAATGTTTGTGCAATATGAAACACATTTGTATATGCTACGGATACGTCAGTCGATTATCAATTTAGTCTATCAGGCTTGTTGTAATTCATTTATTGTGAAATGACATTTGTTCAGGCGACAATCTTTCTTTTCGGCAACATTCCCTGTGTGAAATTGAATCCACCGCAAAAGGTGAATGATATTTTGAATATTGGTCGGCGTGTATTGCAAGTTGATGATGACAAATGTGATAAATTGATACAACAGCGGCATATGTTGCGTGACTATTTCTCAATTTATATTGATGACGATCATAATTTGAGCACTTTACCAATGCCTGTGGATAATTTACAAGTAAGTTGTACGTGTTTAACATATTTTATTTCCAGATGCCAACACCATTGTCGATATGTCAATTTGTAACACAATTAACAACACTCGATTATGATGATGAACAGACATGTCTCGACTCAATTGCACATTCGATCTCGTATTTGTATGCTAATACAGCAAGATATAATAACATTGGTATGTTTATCGTTTAATTAATTTCAAACACTTGATTTAGTTGTTTCGTCATTATTTACAACGATTAAGCGTCAATTACTGCCCTCAAATGATTACGAATTGTCGTCAATGGTCGATCTGCCAAGTTTATATCGCGTATTTGAACGATGTTGATTTCAAATTCATTTCATTCTTAATTGTTTACAATATAGTTACGCATAGCTTTTTGATGATGTTAACATTTCAATTGTAAGTAGTAAATTCAAATAAGTAATTGAGCATATAATAACATTTCAATTTATCAATGCCCATCATCAACACCGGTATTGTAAACATCAACAGGCGGGGTTGGGTCCGTGTAGACAATATACATAAATGCGTATCCAATAATAAATAACGTAAATGTTATTGGGAATGTCCATATACAAAACCGGTCAACGAATACACTCGTCAATTGAAAGTGTTCCAGTGCTTCAATGAATACCAAGCCCCAATTCGATGGCTGTCGCACATTAAATTTGATTCTCGTTTTCTCCTTCTTTTTCCCATCTCTCAAATCCGTCTGTGTTTTCCCATTGCCCAATGCCGTAACAATAGAATCGTGTTGTTTATTCACAACAATATATGATGAATCAGGTTTGGGGATTGTACGTTGCAGTACCATTCCAACACCCGCTGCTATTGACCCATTTGGCTGTTGTTCAAGCTCCAGTTGTGCACGTCGTCGTTCCGCCATCAATGTTAGCCAATGTTGGATCACATTTGTGCTGATATCACGCGCACGTTCTCGTCTATGGATGCAGTGTTGGATAAGAGCAATGGGACACTTACGCGTATAATTTTGCAACAATTGCAAGTTCGATAAGTGTTAAAAAGACGAATATCACGCACACGATCATCCATACGTCGATACCTGAAATTGGGAATGAGATGTGCGTGAGTGCATTCTACTGTACATTTAATGTACGAAACACGTGGAAGATGTCGTAGCACATTGCCGAACTGAAACGTCAACGCTAACAACGACGACACACCCAATGTTATTCTGAATTAGAGCAGTTAGTAGAGCAGTATAATAAACGCTCCAGTTACCTAGCAGACACACTTCTAACATCCAAATAGAAGCTGACCCAGCTACTGATCACCGTCAGTGCAGTAGGGAAGTACGTTTGGAACAAGTAGAAGCCATAACGTCTCGTGAACACAAAAGTCACCTGTGCTCGTTCCCACATGCCATTAGGATACATCAACTGTTCCGTTGTCGTTCTCCACCCGACTAGTTCGAAGTCTGGCAGTTCCACCTTCTCCATTAATGTCACGGCGTTGTCACTGAGCCAGGAGAGACGCACCTGGAATCAGGGGTGTTTGGAGGATGGTAGGGACTACCTCGGCGGCGTTGAAGGAATAACTTTCGAACACCAGGGAGCATTGCAACGCGTCGAATGGAAATCGCGCGAGATTTAATTTGCATGGTCCTGTCACTTTCAATCTATAATTTGCCCATATCAGTCCGTCCTCGTACAATATAACGAATGTGTTCTCGGATGGACTACTGTGTATCCGAGACATTTTACTGTTAATAATGCACGTATCAGGTGTCCATATATTTTCACGAAAGTTTGATTTCAATGTGATATTTGTAGCACAAATATTCATTGGCTTGAATGCAAGTCGTGGATCGTGCCATATTTCACTGGAAGTTTTGTGTTTTTTAACTTTCTGATTTACAAACCTGTACATGAGATCGAGTTCAAAGTCGGCGGTTAGTTCACTTATACCCGTTATACCTTGTACGTGTAATTCAATTGTGACATTCGCACCATCTTCAGCGGGCAATAAATGTGTGTCATAGCCAGCCAGTAAATGTTTGATTATGGAACTTAAATTGATCGAATTTCGCGTACATAAACCAGTACTGACGCGCTAGAATTAAAGAAACAATTAGGTGATGACATGAATTAATTAACTGTATTACTCACACAAATTGGCAGAATAAGATTAGCGAAGAACACCCATTTACACGTGTACATTCCCGTAGTTGTGTTCAACGTTGTCACATTATTGTTAGAATCTGTAATTAGGCGTATAACTGGCACAGGATGCTATTAAATAGACAAATACTTGGAGCTTAGTGTTCACTCAAGCGAAAGTTGTGTGGGCGTCCGGTGATTTCAATTCAGTTCAATCAAACACAACACACCCAACTTGTTCAACTTTTACGATGAGCACATCATTGAACAACACACTCATCAAAGGGGATTTCATGGGACAAATAACAAACCATGTTGTATCTCTGTCGTTGTAACGTATGTGACGCAATATAGTAGAATTATTGATAAAAGAGATTTATTTAACATGGCTACATAATAATAATATCATTTCATGTATATTGTGCGAATACAAATCCCAATAGATGCAATTGAATACTTCAATCAATTGACAACTTTGGTCATCCTACGTGCACTTGTGTGTGTTGTACCTATGTGTTGCTTTGCCGCTGCCACATTCATAACACAATTACCGATCGACTTATACATGTGTGCGTGTGATTCAGTGCATATAAGCACACCTACCATCATGAACAACTAATAAGGCGAACACACAAATATAAGTACTAAGTGTATGCTCAAATGTGTGCAACTGAAATGTGCAGATGTGTAGAAACTGGAATCAAAGTGTATTATCTTTCAATCCATTCATACTGTTTTTGTCACTTCCTTCACTGCGTTGACAAGTTCTTTGTCACTGCGTCAAAATTCAACACATTCTCCAAGTTACTAGCAAATATTCATCTTTTAAACCATCTATGTCAGCCATCGATAGAAACCATTTATGAAAGACGTTTGTTTTATTGAAACAAAACAGAGTAATATTTATAAGCAGAATTAACAGAACGGAAAAGTACAAACAAATAAATACAAATCAATTGAGATCATTTATAATTTTGAGATTGTCCACTTTTTCTGCATCAGATGGTAATTTCGAATAAATAAGTATTGTTCGTACTGTAAATTAATGAAAAATATATTAATGCAGGATATGCCTTACTATTTGATAAACGTCTCGTGTCTTGTTCATCATTATCAATACTTCTTTCTTTTGTCGCTGCTGTTCGTCTCATCATTCGCTCATAAACAGCCAATTCGCGTGCACGTTGTCGGTCACGTCTGTATTTCATTTGTGTATTTATTGCAACACACACACACTTACCGGACAATTGTTCTTTCATGTTTCACATGTTTGGCATGTCGTCGTTGAAATGTTTCATCATCAACTCGTTCAATTAATGTACGTGAACGACACGGACGCATTGGTTCCAATGTGTGCAATGAATAACCCGGTACTGAATTTGAATTTTACAAGTTTCAATGAGCCCTAATTCAATTACATACAAATGACTTCAACATCTGTCACTTTCTTCTTCCTTTTTGGTCTTGTTTGTCTATCATTTTGTGTTTTGTTGGCTGTGACGTCCGTAGTTCTTGTTCTTCTCGTCCGTTTTCTCGTACCATTTTCAATATCACTACTGCTTTGCGGTTTATTTTGTGAACGTTTCACTTTGCGAATTTTCGAAGTTGGTTGTACTCGTCGCTGAACAACATTTTTAATACACTTTCACACACTAACCATATTTTGTTTGCCAGACACGCGACTTTGTACGGGTGTGAGTGGTGCAGCAAGTCTTGTGTGTTCAATTCCCATTTGTTAATTAATTAAATGAATGCCAAGTCGTATTCATGAACAGTTGTTGCCTATTGTTTGGGCGCTAAGATTGTAACACGCGCTATTATGCTGCGCAGAATAGTAGTGGGTCAATCATCAATAGATGGCGTCACAAGTATCTTGATATATCTGTTGCATCAGTGAATTAAACAAAAATACGAATATAAATAGAATTGCGTAATAAATTTGTTTAAGTTTGTGTAGATTAAGATCAGGATAACCAGTATCAATAAGGAGTGCCAATACGACAAATTGAACAAAGAGTTGACACGGCAAACAGCACGGTATTAATTCCATACAAAACCTAAATAAGATTATGTGTTTATCTGTGAGTTTTGTGTTTATATATGAATTTACACATGTTGCGGCCAATCGATTGCGGAAATCACAACCAGTAAAACCACAACTGTATTGGTCGTCAAATATTTCCGCCGTACGTACAATAGCAGTAATGAGACATGCAAAACACAAGCAGGATCCAAGGAAATTGTGAATACTCTCCTGTAAAGAATAATAACATATTTGTATCAACCTCCACATACAGCAATCCGCCACCCATCACGCCTCTTTGTTTCATTATAACCATAGCCGCTGATAAACATAAATGGTAATATTGAAAATAATATAGTAACAGCAAAGATGACAGCAACAGAGAACAGAAACTGCCAATGAGCTACTGTTCGCCAGTAATCATTTGCACCGTAGCCCAGCATCTGATTATTATGGAATATATGGAACATGATGACTGTACCTGATTGTACCACTCTTGTCCAGGATTGTTGGCAAATGATTTCGATAAATATGGACCCATCAGAATTGCAATTACAATTGATATAATCTGTAATATATTTAACGGGAATTGTTATTACGAGCTTTTAACTTACAGCGATGAATATTTTCAGAACAACAACGCCCGTGAAGCAAGTATGGAAGTTCACCTCAACCATTTTTGCGGCAATGTTTCTATTTGTTAGAATGAATCAACTGAACGATGCAGCTAGCGTTTACGATGTGTGATTAATGTCTCCTATCAAAATATCCAAACACGTTTCAAATGTTATATGATGATTTGTATGTGACAGCTTTTTATTTATTTACTTTTCGCGAAAAATGTGTGGGATTGTACATGTCGTAAATGGTACGATCATATGTTGTCTAGTTTTAATGCCAACTTAAAAAATAGCAAACGAAAATCGAAAAAAAATTTCATAAGACTTTTTAGAGGCTAAAAGGAGATGGGTAGAGAAATTTGCATATAAAACGCGCGTAAATTGATTTTCAAATGCTGAAAGTGCTTATTGAGTACCCAATATTGCGGAGCAGTTCGGTTAGTGATTTTTTTTTGGGTTATTTAAATTGTCCATTTTGTTGACAACGAAGTTCAAGTAAAAATAACAAGTATTCTCATTCACAATAAACAGCAGTAATGGATTCAAACAGCGAACAAACATCCTTGGATGAAGGTAGTTTTTTTTGTTTTTTGCACAGCAAATTATTTTTTCATTTTAGAAACGTCTCGACGAATCTTCAGAATGCACAATATCATTGATCTGACAATGGAACACATAAAAGAGAAATTGGTCGGCGAGAAAAGTTTGTTTTCAATCGTTGCATATATTCATTCAAACTTATTTACAGGTCCATTGCATAAATTGTTGTTAGAACACAAAATCGAGCATGCAGATGCGATAGTTCAATCATTCTCAAAGCATTTCAATCCAAAAGTGCAAGCCAGCGAAGTGTGCGAAGATTCAAAGGTTTGTTTCTTTATTATTTGTTTTGGACAAACAATTTATTTTTGCGGGTATTTGAATCGGTCTCATCGATGCCCTCACGAACAAGTGAAGGTGACTGGCGTCCAACTGGCATTCCTGGCGCAGATTTGGTTGCACATCAATTGAATGCGTATCAAACGTGCGTCATTTTGCCTACTAATTTGCAGTAAATGAATGTGTTGTAGAGGGTTGACATTGCTATCGGGTCGCACAGCGGTACAACATTTACATGTGCAAACGTTGAATGAGAAAGTCAATCAATTGAGAAACGAGAACGATGAATTGTTGAAACAAATTGGTGACGATAGTGTGTGAAGCTCTTTAGTCTGCAACTTTATTTACTTATTCAATTACTTTTTTGTATTTGTATTCCTTTTCAATGAAAATAACAACTTTTCAAACAATAAAGTGTTTGAGCGAGAAACGAATCGTTTTGTTAAGAAAGTGAAATCAATCGATATGTTCTTAATAATAGCCAATCTTCATCACAACTTATTTTGTAATGATTACGACTAGAGTGTTTTAAGTTGATGTTTCTCAGCCAATTGTTTCATTGCATTGACGATCGGGGTGAATGTGGCCAGATATGTTCGTGCTTGATCAATGACAACTGTTATATCTACCTGACCATTGTATTCACCAATGACAATCGATTGCAATAGTGTGGTACGTGTGGGTGCAGCTGTCATTAGTAATGACTGCAATGACAATGTTTATAGAGATAAGAAATGCACTTCCGTTGTTATGACAACGATAGCTGTGCAGCTGAGATTAATAGTAGCACACTTACACTAAACAATGATTGTGCTATCCATCCGTGATACTGCTTCAATGTATTATCGTATGCCTGTCGCATTGCTGTACTTACGATATATTCGTCATTTGTATTATTCGTTATTAAGGCATTAATAAATGCTTGCATAAATGATAATCCTCTGGAAATGAAATGTATGAATAATTCAGCTGCTCTGTTGTGAACCTTGTCAACCAAATAAATGCATCAGCTGTTTTATCACTCTTATCAGTTAACAATAGTGAGTCAAGTGTTGCCGCATTTTGGATATATGTCGTATATGCAGCACGAACTTTGCGAACATTACCAGAGACGTCATGACGGACAGGTGTAAAGGCAATGCCAAATGCTCCTATTATTGTAAGATAAATGAAATAAACGACAATTAACATACCAATAAACTCAACAACTTTATCACATGAAGCAAGGAACTCAAATGTGGTAATGTCTTCGATATTTTTGAATGATTGAAATTGATTTTGGGGTAATGAGAAGAATGTTACAAGTGGGGCGTTATTATTTGCAGCCATCTCACAAATAACTACACACACACAAACTCTAACACGTACCTGAAGACAAATGAATCAAGCTTGTGCGTATAGTTGTCGAGTTTCTAGTAAGCGCCATAGTGTCCGCACATTATTGTCAATACTTATGTGTGTACAGCCAAAATGACGTAATATGCTGTAACTTATTGATTGTTTGTAGACATTCATTTGAATACAACATTATTATAAATCTTGCAAAAATGGCATCATACGCACAATATTTGTCAGCAGAGAAGGAGAATGAACTGCGTGCAATTGCAGCACAAATACTGACACCTGGAAAAGGCATATTGGCAGCAGATGAAAGTAAGTATCCCATTATCCACCACTTACCCAAAATCCAGGTACCGGCAGTATGGACAAGCGTCTCCAGCCACTCGGCCTGGAGAACAACGATGAGAATCGTCGTAAATATCGTCAAATGTTGTTCACAGCACCAGCATTAAATGAACATATCAGTGGTGTGATACTCTTTCATGAGACATTGTATCAGAAACATGATAATGGACAGACATTTGTGCAGTTGTTGCAATCACTTAATATTGTACCGGGGATTAAAGTGGACAAAGGGGTTGTACCATTGGCTGGCACTATTGGGGAATGCACAACACAAGGTGACGTTATATTAATGAAATATAAAACTTGTAATTTCCAGGTTTGGATGATTTGAATGCCCGTTGCGCGCAATACAAGAAAGATGGTGCGCAATTTGCAAAATGGCGATGTGTATTGAAGATCGGACCACATACACCATCACACACAGCAATGATGGAGAATGCAAATGTGTTGGCACGTTATGCTAGTATTTGTCAACAGGTACAGTCAACACAACACAAACACTCCAATATATGACACAGAACGGACTCGTACCAATCGTTGAACCGGAAGTATTGCCAGACGGTGAACACGATCTGTCACGGTGTTTGAAGGTTACTGAAACTGTATTGGCGTACACGTATAAGGCATTGAGTGATCATCACGTATTTCTCGAAGGCACACTGTTGAAGGTATGCACATCTAAATCATAATGAAATATACTCGCATACAGCCAAACATGGTGACACCAGGCCAATCCTGTGCGACAAAGTTCTCCAACGTAGACATAGCAAAAGCGACCGTAACCGCACTACAACGCGCCGTGCCACCAGCCGTGCCAGGTACACATTCACATCACACAATCACAAATCTGTAGGTGTTGTATTCCTGTCGGGTGGACAATCAGAAGAGGATGCATCAGTCAACCTGGATGCGATGAACAAGTTGCCGATGAAGAAGCCGTGGACATTGACATTCAGTTATGGACGTGCACTGCAGGCGAGCGCGTTGAAGGCATGGGGTGGCAAGAGTGAGAATATTCAAGCTGGACAGGCTGAGTTGCTCAAACGTGCCAAGGTAGAGGAGAAGGTATTGATGAGACTATGTTGCAGGCTAATGGCACGGCATCTGTTGGCAAATATGAAGGCGGCGTACAATCAGCTGCAGCTGATACATCGTTGTTCGTTGCTGGACACGCATATTAGGATTGAACTAGTCGATTTAGAATTTTATTTAGTTTGGCGTACAATTTTATTTAGCATAATCAAAAGTTAACTGTTAGAAATCTCCAATTTATTCTGGTCATTTTACACCTTCCAATTAGGAACACTAGTCCATTGCGTTGCAATATTTATTTATTATAGCTTTAGCATTAATTCTGATTCTTCGGGTTGGTAAAAACATGTGTGCTATGTTGCTTGCAAGAATAAAATGTATCAAAAATTAACAGCTAGTGTCTATAAGACGCGGCAGCTGATGAACTCAACACACGCACATTGCATTGGCACTGGATGCAGTTAAGCAGCTTTAAAGAGCACCATTTTCAACAGCTTTAAACTAAGAACAGGGAAGGGACGAAAAATAGAATGGATGTCGTCTTCTTATGCAATTACACGTGTAAACTTATATAACTACAAAATCATTTATTTCTCTTCGAAAATAACAAATAACAACAAACAAAATCTCAAAATCAAACATTTGTACGTCGTGTACATGGTGGTGTTGCAAAAGAAATGTCCTCATCACGATTATCATCGATCAATGTGTACTCATTGTCGGTCGTTACATCCTTCAATAAGAAACGGTATATTGATATACAAAGATGATAAATAAAACATACCAAATACTTCTTCTCATCTTCAACATCGGCCTTCTTTACACATGTTTCCATGGAATATTGAATACCCAATTGACGTAATTTTTCATTCTTCGCACGTTGATTTCTTGCCTTGCGACGAAGCGACTGGAAAAACTCGGAATATATATGAATTGACAAAACTAAGGAAAACCTTCTTGTTCACATTTGATGCTGCTTTGTTATACACCTTCGCGTGTTTGTCACTCGACCAGTTCTTCGGCACTGGGACCAGAAAACGCGGATTGTACACATCTTGAGGCAATTCGCGCACAGTACGGCCTAAAATAACACCGATTTGCAAATTATATTCCCCAAACATGACATGTCGAACTTACATTTGATCAATTGTCCAAAACATAAGTAATTATTCATCGTATCAGCCGCAATCTGCGCAACATTTGCGAACTCGAAACGAACGTATGCGACGCCACGCGATGTATTTGTCTGCAACCATAATAGAAAACCAACACTGCAATACAACCACCCACCTTCTTACTACGCATCAAACGAACGGCCGTGACTGTGCCAAACTGGTTGAAGAAATCGCGCAGTTGACTTTCAAATAATCCGTCAGGTAATGATGAAAGACGAATTGATGTCGCCATGTTTGTAGATGATGTTGCAGCAGACATTTTTTGAAACGTTTGAGCTGTCGAAAAAATTGCTACAGACATGGTTTCGGTTTACGAAATGGAAGATCGCGTGATTTAGCAGAAACGCAGAATTGCAAAAAATGAATTACTTTTTTAAAACAATTTATTCTTGGCCTTTTACAGGACGGCAAACAGGAAAACAAAAAGAAATCTACCAAAAGAAGCCATATATGTACACTTGTAATTAAAATAAATATATTTGCTACAAATATCCAACAATGACCAGAAAACACATAAAGCATAAGAAATACAATTTGAATAAATTCATTGCACTCGTAGGTGTTGCTGTCGTTCAGTACGTCTTTTCCTGCAAAAATCAACATCATAAACTACATCAACCATTTCACAAACCTCACAAACGCTGCGATGTCATCGATCGACACGCCAACATTGTGCATACTGTGTGTAATATTGCTCACAAAGGCAAACACCGCTCTATTATCATCCTCCTTTATCATCTAGAGCAGTACATAAATGGGAGGTTACAGAATGACACACCTTCACGAGTCTTTTCAACATGTTCACTTGACGTGATTGATGTGTGATCTTTCGTGTTGGCGGCGTTACGACTGCAGGTTCCTGTAAACGATCAATGTCTAAAATTGGAATTATTGCAACCTGTTCAATCAATATTGGCGCTGGAGTCGGTGCATTCTGTGAGGATGCATTCATCGTGCGGTGCCGACGTGCGCCTCTTGGTTCCTGCAAATGAACAGTTGTTGTATGAATTTGGAAATATTTGTAACCTGTTCAATCGAAGTCGATGCTGAATTCGTTATTTGGGACGATGCGTACATCGGACGGCGCCCACGACCGCGATGAACAGTTGTTGTCGACTACAATGTAAACATTTTAAGCCAGATTAAATGCTCAAACCATAATTTTGAAATCGTCTGGCAATTGTTGTCGAATTATTTTCAGAATTTCTTCGCGTTTATCCATGTTCAACGAAATTTGAATACCACAATCATCAAGTAGCAAAAGTATTGGCACTAACGAAGGAAACATACAGAACAATTAAAATTTAAACCACTTGTAAAAACCATTTTATTTTTAATACCAATTACCGAATAAACAGTTGCAACCCACAACCGTACATTGTAATAATTCACCGAAGTTGAAATCTTAGTAGATTGTCTTGGTTATTTGAGAATAATGCTAGAATAAAACGACAATAAGTACATGTCGTAATAAATATCAAAATGGAGCAATCCTATAATCAATAAATCAACATATTCCTATATCCGTTTCACGATTCTTCAAGCTTCAACATTTGCTAACGATTGCGCACACGACTGATAAAATGTCTGAAAAAGATAAATAATTACAAATTTAACAAACTTATAGAAACTTTATAAATGAAATTATTTATCGTAATAATATCAAATAAGAAAATTTTTATACTAGTTACCGTAAACAGTTTGATAGCATATGCAATATCGGTGATAGAGCACATTTCACGTATACTGTGCATTGCCAATTGTGGCGCCCCAACATCAACAGTACGAATGCCCAACTTCGATGACAAAATTGGTCCAATAGTTGATCCACAAGGTGAATCATTACGCATTGTTAGCTGCATTAGATAAATATACTCAACATCAACACACATCCACACCTTCTGTAGTGGCACTTGTGCCAATTCAGCAATATGACGAAGTACAGCATATGTTGCGCCAGTTGTTGCATAACGTTGATTCACATTCACCTTGACAACAATACCACCATGCATCAGTGGACGATGTGCTGCCTATAAACAATTGATATGACAATTGGAATTATCGAATAACAATACTTCATGTTTGCCAGCATAATTCGGATGTACGGCATGTGCACAATCAGCACTGAGCATCATACTATTTGCAGCGGCACGTTCAAATTGTGCGCCATCGAGACGACGTAGAAGCCATTCTGTACCAGAACTCATTGCCCCCGCGTAACTCTCGCTTCCACACTGCAATTATTGACGTTTTAAAGTTTATTGACGTTTACACAAACGTACCTCTTCATTGTCATAACATGCTGCAATACGAATCATTGTCTCGCCACTGACATCTGACGAACTGTCAATCAACGCACGAATCGAACAATATGTGCTCACGAGATTGTCCAGACGCCCTCCAGCAATAAATTCTTCATAAATGCCGCCAATAGCCTGCAAATAGAAATTCATTCAAATTCCTACAACCCACCGCCGGCTGCGTATCATACAAATACAATTCCATGTCAGCGATGTTTTCAATTGCAACATTGGCCTGTGTCGATATCACATTCATCAATATGCTGCAATGATCGCACGATGCCTTGAATAAATATTTGAATAAAAATTATATTTTCATCTGGAATAAACGCACATCGTCCTTTTTATTTGCTGCATTCAATTGTTTCTCCAGATATTCTGTAGCCATAATAGGACGGAAATGTTCTTCCTTGTTTGGTTCGAAACGATCGCGATCAGTAGCGGTCTCCAAATGAATACACAAATTCGGCATATACAATATCGGTTTGTTGATACGAATCAACTGTTGACGTATTGCCCCATTGTTGCCCTGAAATTCAAATTAACGTGGGAATGTGTAATCGTGTGTACCTTGATAAATATGCGCCCAGCGATACTCAAATCACGATCAAACCATGTGCGCCAGATACCGCCACCATATGTGCTCACAGCTACTTGATGACATCCTTGTGATGACAAGCGAGACGTCGGTTTCACCTACATATCCAAATAATAATCTCACGATAAATGACTAAATAAAATGAATATTCATAATCGACCAATGTACTCTAACATAGCATAACATACACGTAAACACGGACTATCAGTATGTGCACCAATGATTGAGAATCCATTGCCGGCCTTGTATTGTCCACCAACAACGAATGCACAAATTGTGGACTTGTTGCGTGTCACGTAGTACTAATATAACGAGTGTAATGAACAAATCATGCACACGTACTTTGCTAGATGGTTTCACATTCCATTCATCGCCTTCGCGTAATTCGGCAAAGCCCGCCTCACGTAGCATATTAGCGCATTCTTCAACGGCTGCAAATATGAAATATTAACTGTGAATACTCGACTCAAAACGTACCATGAAATGGCGTAACAGCTTTGTTCAGAAAATTGACAAACTGCTGAGCAATCGTTCTAGCCGCATTTGGTGCAATTGTTGATGTCATTTTCCACGTCAATATTTCGATGGTTAAATTCAAAATTTTCACTCACACCAAGTTGTCAACGCGCAAGAACTTGTTATTAAGAAGTACGATATGGCGTTATAAACAAACAACCGCATGCAAAAATAAAACAAAACAAACACTTTATACCGTGCATATTTTATTTCTTAACAACTTATGTACACACGAAAATCAATTATGACGAAGTAGAGATAACAATTTGCCATAAATAGGAAAATAATCAATTCAACCTCCATGCAATGTTGAAATGAACGTGACATGATCATTGGCATTTAATTCATAATCATTGCCGCCCAATAATGCCCAGTCCGTATCGTTCACCAAAACTGTAAAATGGGAAACATTTATTCGAATGTCAAAAAAGAAATACCCAAAATGCCAGGTCGCACAGTGCCATCCGATATCAACATATCGGCATTATCAACGGTCAATAAGTTGTCAACAATCCATGGCAATATGGATCGTATCGTCCATGGCAGATCATTCCTGCAAAGAAGACAAGAAAAAAGAAAGTAATGCAAAGAGAGCAATAAACATACACCAACTGCGGCAAGAAGACATTGTGTTTCTTCACATTACCAACTAACATTTCTGCACCGCCAGTAAATTCAATTAGTAATCGCAACGGTTCAATTGATGATTGTCGTGCAACCAGTGATCTTTTCCGTGACGTATTTGCAACAGCCGATGACATTTTTCGTAAAATGTTCAAAACTGCTGAAAAACACAAAAATTTGAGCAATATATACACAGAACTAGGAATTTCCGAAACAGAAGTCGTAACTCTACTATCTAAAAGTAGTACAACCCGGCAGCCATAGACAGGCAGTGTAAAGTAGTCAACAACCAAACAGCACAACAAGATGCGCGCAGTCTCGCACGCTAAAATATTAATGTGTACGATTAGGACACGATTATAAAACAACAAACTAAAAACGCTAAATAAAATAATGGGAACGTTTTATTTCGGTAAGAAACGAATCAAATAAACAAAACATAAAAGTGGAATTATATTTGTAATCGTATCACAATATCAGAATATTGAATTTCTAAGCGACGCAAATTTTGGAAAAATAGTGTTCTGTCCGTGTAAATCGTGAGATGCTCAAATCAAAATAACTTCAAAGCACTACCAAATGAAAACCTATGATCTACACACAAACTACGGGCTTGAATGGAAATTAAATTGACTGCAATAACACTGATATAACTATCACATGAAATAGCATTTAACATGTTCTAAAGATTAATTAACAAATTGTATTTTCTGCATCACAAATAAACTTATCGAATAATTTAATCAGTGAAACGACGATTTGCATTCACACCAAACAGCGTCGCGCGCATTGCTGGCACCATCTGAAACAAAAAAAAAGTAATTAACGTTTGAAACTGCTGGTAATTGACGATATTCTGAACAAGACTGTGTCTTCTGTATTTTTATGTAGGGAAATATAACCGAGAAAATGAAAGAAGAACAAACCTTCTGACTAAGCAATTCAAGTCGACTTTCCAATGTACTGACAACACGAATCTTGCCATCCTTCGCATACAATTCAACACCGCCTGCCGAATCAGCAGGCAAGAAGTTAGCTTTGTCGATGGTCACCTTAAGCAAACATTCATTTTGAAAATCTAACAACAGCGCATACCTTCGCAGCCAATTTCGTATGTTTCTGTGCTTCATTCATGCATTCATTCAATACCGACTCCACCAAACTGACATCCCGTTGTCGACAACGCAGCTCCGCCACAGGTTCCAGCATTTGACACAGCGCCTGCACACATCACAGACATGAGCAACACGTTTCTGACCAACATACCGACATAATGAGTCCCTTGAGGACATTCTGATATCGATTCGGGTCATTACTCAATGTGCTCAACTTCGCGCGCGCCTCGTCCAGCACATTCTTGATGTGATCTTCGCGCGCCTTCAACACCTTCAACCGTGCCTGGTTCATCATGTTCGAGCTTTGGATCTTGCGCTGCAACTCCACTTGCTTCTCCTTCTTCTCGTAGTGCTCCATGATCTTTGTTCGCTGCTGTTGCACGAGACGACCCTGGAATGGTAGAGGTGGGAAATTATTTCAACACAACTGACACAACACGAACCTTTTCGATGTTGAATTCCTCTTCGGCTTTGGCATCGATCTCTTCGGCCTTCTCATTTGCCTCCTGTTCAATAAACGCCATCATGTGACGCAGCTGTTTCTGCACATCCGTGTCTGACAGTGCCATTTTACGCTAATTTATGGTCGACTTTCTGCAAACATGAAACATTTAGCCATAAAATGACATGGATCAAGCAATTCAAAAGAATTAATAGGTGCGGCGGACAGAATATAATGAAAGTTCAATTGCACGATATAGTTTTACAAAAAACACAAATCACGTGCAATCAATGTTCTCTCGTTATCGGCCACAAAAAGTTGGGTGTGACTAGCCAGCGTGAAATCCTCAGTTCTGCGTTGCGTTTATTCTACTGCAAGCACAGTTAAAATACAAATTTACTTCAGTGCAAACTCTTTTAGTGGTCAAGTTTTGAAAAATGATTTTGCTTTTGCCAAAGTTGCGGTTATAATAAACGATTCATTAGACATGCATAGGCTTCAGTTTGATAGTCGATAAACAGCTTATTAGCAAAGAAATAATATTTGAGTGACAATAAATTTTCGATATCATTGACACCAAACACGCACACATCACGTATGTACTTCCCGTTGCATTGCCCCTTATTGCGCCATAATGCATATCTTGTTCGACATAATCCATTTTCACACTGCAATTGTTGATGTTTAATTGAATGCACAAACATTTGACTGAAATGCTGAGCTATTTGATGGCAAGATTTGTTTATTTCCAATAATTGTCGCCCAGTAATGCTCGTCTGGCATCTCTGTGTCATTCAACCATTTGTTTAATTCGATACCGTATTCACTATTCAGTGTCCACGAGACCTACAAAGATGTTTGATATGAAACACAGATAAACATACAAGTTGTCTTGTCAATGTTGTGGCAATATTGTTCTTAAATATCGTCATCTTGTATGGCGCTTGTGATTTGCGAATATCTGTCCGTTGCAATGTCGATGGATGACCATGACGTGAGTACAATACGCGATGATGCTGCATAGATTCAATTATAATTCAAATCAAACATGTGTACCATATTGTATCTGTGTTCATGTGCACTATCATCAATAATTTCGATATCATTCTTGCCGTTTAGTTCATGTTCAATGAAGTACCTCAATTCATAATTACTGTATAATGGAACATCCTGCGCTGACAATGTGATCACGTGGGTCCATGTTGACAATGTTGATGATGTGTTTAATAAATCCGACATGCAATTTAGTTGTGCCTATAATGTGCATTGTATTTATGGGTTTATTGTACATACCTGTAAGATCCCATGCCCTGCCCAAAACACGTCAATGGTGTCTGTTGCTACAATAATATTCTTAAAACAGCTAGAAAAATATTGTAGTTGTTGATGATAGATTGCACGCGATTTGTTGTCCAAATGAACACAGAATACAGTATCATCGGTGTATAACATACGAATGAGATTAATCACATGGTCAACATCCCGATATGCAAGTATGACAAATGCTAGTTTAACATTCGACGAGTGTGCAATTCGATGGAAGCCGCTCAATTCGGTGTAATCATCACATGTATCATTGGAATTGGTTCGATAAATAACATTTGTATCAAATGAACATATCGGTGATGAGGTATTCACATAACAGTAAACACCGATAATAATGATTAACAATGTTGTTAATTTACCTTTATTATTCTTTTGCATTTAAACCATCTTGTTTATTTGTATGTTCTCTAATCGTGTGTGTATGAGATGGAATTGATTGTTAAATGTGTGTCACGCATACTGCTACTTATGTATCCTCATGTTGTTACTGTGGATGTGTATAAGTGAGTTGTGCTACATTTTTATTTATTTTATTTATTTCGAGAAGAAATGTGCAGTTTTTTGCCACGTGCGCTACGTTTCGGTTATATATGGATGCATTTGAAAGTATTAACCGGGTGTGAATTTCGCAACAAAAAACAGACAATGAGTGTCAATGCCAGTGTTTTAACAGCTGTGAAAACGTAGTTTCTCTACAAAATGTAATGTCTGTTACATAACAAATGCGCACACGCAAACACGCAGAACAGCGTGTATTACTCAACGAAATCGTGAAATTTAAAACCGCAACATGTTTCTCAATAAAAAGTAAAAATGCCATAAAATAATGTGAAGTACAATGGAAGATGCAAGCGAGAGTGAACTAGCGTTCTACAATGAAATCCGAGAATATATCGTGAGTTGTTCAGTTCTTAAATTCTATCTTGTCGCAGGTGTGTTTATTAATATTTATGATGCTGTATGCGGTGTCGTTTCTAATCATTGGGAGATATAAAACAAGATCTGATCATGATGACTTATACGGCGGCGATGTCGAAGAAGATTATGTTGTGTACAGAATTGCGTATGTGTTAACAGTTGAAATCATCCAAATGAGTATTTGTAGTGTGTGGTTGTGTACGTTCTCATTGAGCGTGTCCATTGGCGCCGCTCTATTATTGCCAGTGTCCATTATTGGACATCTACTGCAAACGCATTTCACAAATAACAAATATCTACAATGGCTAACACATTCACTTATTTATAGTTCGTTACACTGTCATTTGTACGTTTACGAAATATGTACATTTACAGATTTGTGGGACTACATATTTCTATTGAGCAATTGCTGCATGTACGTGTTATTACCATTTGCATATTTCTTTATCGAATCACAAGGATTCTCTTTTGTAAGAAAGGTTAGTGTGCCGTTGTTCACAGACTGAACATTCACATTTACAGGGAATAATGACACGGGTTTATGAAACAGTTGCAATATGTGTTTTATTAATTATCTTAATCGCATACATCATTCACATCATCACAAGTGTCATCGATGATGTTGCTATAATTAGTAAATGAGAAATATTGAATCATCTGTTACATATTTCGTATTTTAGAATTATGGCGTGTCGATCTGCCATATTTATATTCATACATGTCACTAGTCGGTGTCGCTCTTCTCTTAATCTGCACACCATTGGGGTTTGCGCGACAATTCAGTGTTATTAGCGATTGGTTGGTAGACAATCCATCAAATACAAAACGACTCGAAGTTGTTCTGCCACCTGTCACATGTCAGTCAACTGTTCCTTTTGAAATATAAACAATGTGCAGTAACATCAATCCATGACAACCAGAATGTTCTCCGACATCGCCAACACAAAGCTGCGCTAATATTTCAGTCAACAAAACAACAAACTAACACATTTCTCTCTTATATCAAGTACCCTATGGGAATGATAACTGTATTTATATTTACGGTGAGACATGAGAATATGACACGAATATGATGAACAGGTGATAACGTTGTTATTTGTGTGCGACAATACAATTCGACTGACATTTGGTCGTCAACGTGACACAATCACAAATATGACAACAACAATAACCACTGCATCTTCATTGATTCATTTATTTATTATTTGGTAGGAATAATTATCATGCAACAATAACGTTTACAGTTATGTGTGCGTGTCATCATTATTCGGTGCATATGCAGCACCGATACTCAATCGTCTCACACCAAAGTACCGTCGTACATCTATGACACATGTTATTTTCAATTGTGTACTCATGTTGTTGCTGACTAACTCGCTGCCATTGCTCACTAATATACTTGGTACGTTTATATCAGTATGTCTAAATCACTGTTTGCACAGGTCTTTCACCGTTTGATCTATTCGGTCTGTATGGACAACTGACTTGGCTACATAATGTAACACTGATATTAGCATACAATGTATTATTCATAATTGCAACCAGTATATGTTTACTGACTAAGTTTACAGCAACTGTCAGAAATGAAATACTTACAAGGTATTAATGAGAACTTGTTGATGCAAATATGATTTTTAGGTTGCGTGCCGCTAAACGAGAAGTAACGAAGAGACAATAGTTTATAACTTGATGCAATTGTTTACTTATTTTGTCTCGGTGATCACAATTTCTTTATACGTGTTTTTCTACCGCTCAATACCTAATTGTGCAATATGTATGTATGCAGGTATAATCAGTTTGTTCTCAAGATAAATGCGGTGCATCGGTTGTGAAAAGAATAATATTTATTTCATAATATACAAACAAACGTGTGATATAATTATATATGACAACGTGAATCAACCAAACAGAGATGTTTGGAGGCAACAACAAACATGACAGAAACAGAATTTCCCTTTAAAAGTTATAAAATATCAAAATTAGAATCTAAATGTTTACATATCATTTCTCGTGTGTTTCATTTTCTCGTTCATTTTGTGCTGCAACTGCTGGCTGAAAATAATCAATCATAAAATGAATAATTTTAAGATAAACCAACATCGATTGTTGCTGCATCAAATTTCTTATACTTCGCCAAATGTTGTTTCAACGCAGGTTCAATATCTAGCTGGCGCGAATACTTGTAATATTTCAAAAATGCCCAAAACTTTTCCAATCCATAAAATTGTTCACGATTAACATCAGCCAATGTTTCGCGAATGAAGTCACGATACACTTCAGGACGGAAGCGCGCTTGTAATCCGTACGAGTAGAATCGAAACAGGCACTCAATTCCGTACCTGTTATGTGTGTGTGTGTGTGTGTGAAAAAGTTGTACACATACCGATATCCAGCATTGGCATCTTCAACAGCCAATTGTCTGAACTCTTCGTACATTTTGCGATTAAAATTATCGCGTAAAAAGAATGACCAAAACCGGAACAACGTATTCATTTCCGTAGTTTCATAGCCGCAATTCTTCCGTTGTTTCAAACTAGCAGCACGCCACGTCGAATAAACCTGCGTGCTGAACCCGTTCTCTTGTAGCAACGTGTGTGAAGGATGTTGCGATGAACGAACACTAGAATATGGGTAAATGCCTGTTAGACATGTGTTACTTGGGCTGTTCCTGTGGCTGCAGCATCCAACCGACTGGGGGATTATCACTTGCTGATTTCTTATTTTGAGGAGCCTTTTCCTCCTTATCTATTGCACCGTAGAATCTGCTTATCGGTGCTTTGGCCTCACGTCGTGCCATTGGGGATTTGGGTATTTGTTGTTGTGGCTAAATATATTCAATATTACCAAAACGCCCATTCACCCACATTTTGTGTCGTCGTTGTTGCCGATTTCTGGCGTTCCATAGCCTTTTGTTGCCAAATATTGGCCGGTGCAGATTCATCAGCATTCTGTGGTCGTCGTGTTGGCGGTGGTGTAGCACCTTCGATTGCCACTGGTGCAGCGACATTTGATCCAGTGCCCGAGCCACGCCGTCCACTCAACGCCTCGAACTCTTCTTGCGATACTGTGCCAACCTGATGGTGTTGTATATAGGAGAAGTTGTGCAGTGTGCAAGTACCTTGTTTACAACTTGGGTTGGATCCAATGTCCACAGGTCCATTTCATATCGACGCAAACCATCGTCTATTTCACGAACCATCAGTGAATTGGTGCGACTACGTGGAACATGTTCACCTAAATGTAATAATTGATTATTATTGATGCAATGTGTCCTTACCAGTTCTATCATATTGTCGTTTAGCAGTAGGTGGTGTCTGTGTGACAATGACCAGTTGTGACAGTAATTGATCACTGATTAGATCAGTACCATAACCTTCTTTGGTGCCACTCTCAACAGGCTTCTCATCCTCCGATGACGACCATTCATTCGTGTTCACTTTTGCATGTGTCTGCTTCGCGTGCGTGTCCACGTGACCGTGTGCGTGTGGCTTGTGTTTACCACTCTTTGTTGACTGATGAACGGACTCCACTACTTCCTCAGGCTGAAAATAATTACGTGTGAAATTAATGGTGTTTGACTCACCGTGTCGTCGTTGTCCATTTGATTTTGACGTTGAGATGCTGTGGCTGCAAAGTAAGAAATGTATTTGGCAAATAAATACGGTAATATTATGTAGATTTATATTATTTCGATAATACTGTACCATTGGAATACTGCGATGTTTGTTTTCGTGGCCGCCTAGTTTTTACTTCCTTCCATTCTTCAACCGGCTCCGGTGCCTTACTTACAGGTGCTTTAACCGGTTCAGTTTCGTTCTTTTGAACTTGCACTGTCTCAACGACCGGTTTCTGTGCTTTCTGTTGCACTTGTTGTTTATTCTTCTGTGCTCCAACATCCTCCTTGACCACACGTTCCTCCCGTATATGTGGCGATGGAATGGGTGTTGTCGTTGGTCGATTCAACGTTGTGGTCGGTGTTTGTGTTGGTGTTGTGTGAATGTGTGCTGTTTGAGTGTTGTTTATTGTATCCATATCATCCGCCGTTGTCGCTGCCAATGGCCAACGTTGTGGCGCGTCGCGGGAACGCACCTGGACACGAACTTGTAACACAGCCACAACACAACACAACCTTTGTGCCTTCCTTATTCATTTCCAACAACGATGAGTCACGCACAGCGTCGCCAATGACATGCACATCGGATGTCAATACTTGGAGACGATGGAAGGAGGCGATTAGTGTCAGTGGCAGATACCCATTTGCGTCCATCTTTCGACGCATGAATATATCCTTTTGCAGATTATCTGCCGAGAAGTAGTACTCACTGCAAGATAGTGTTCAAATTGTATTATTGTACATGAACATACATCTGTTTGCGCACATAATCTTTTAGTGTGTCATCTTTCACACCAATAATGGGATTCTGTGCTGCAACTGGAAACACTGTCGAACCAACTGAGGGTACAAATGGTCGTGCAACGTCTGTTGGTGCCTGAATATATATTTCAGTAGAAATTCATCTACAATTTGATCAAACATACGCGAATTGGTGCAGTCGGAAGTACGGGTGGTGTTTTTGGAGCGATGCCTCGTGGGGCAAATACGCCTAAATGTGAAAATTGAATGTGATGGAAGTGTGTGTGTGTGTGATACCAGTGGGCATCATCGGCGGCATATTGGCACGTTGTACACGACGCGTAGGTGGCGAGATGATACTCGGTGGACGAATGATGTTGTTAAATGTCGGTGCAGCAATTGTACAATACTGCATCATCTGTGCAATGTGTTTAGATGTTGAAGTTACTATTTCTATTATTATTAACCTGGGTTTCGAACATTTCCATGTAATCAAAGTTATCATCCATATCTTCGTCAATGTCCTGATTACGACCACCAATTGGTGCTATTGTCAATAATGAACGATGCACTTGACGATTGGCATTTTGTGCATTCGCCTGATAGTTATATTTATATTTATTTGTTATTTTATTATTTTTTATTATTTTATTATTTTATTATTTATTTATTCAACATGAAAGTACCTGATTCTGATGCTGCTGTTGCATATTTTGTTGTTGTTGTCGTTCAGATGCACTATTTCGATGTGTGCGTTGTTGTTGTTGTTGTTGCACACCACCGCGATTATTTTGTGTGAATTGTTGTCGATTAGCGTTTTGGTTTATCTGTTGCGTCTTGTTCACATTCTGATTATTACGAACTATAAAACAAATGCACCTTTTTGTCAAATTCACATTCAATTCACTACCTCCAACATCAACATTATGTTTCACATTTTGCATATTCGCTGCGTGTACATTATTTCGTTGCAAACTACTCATTTTCAATATAATAATATCATATTGACTCACTTGTGTTGTTGCAATTGTGGAATCGTAGACCATGTAGGTACAAACTGGGAACATTGCATGATTGTAGTTGGTGCACCACCAACACGTAGTGCTATTGATTCTTCAAATATTCGTGAACGCCACCCGTGTGTTACACCCTAAATGTATTCGTATTTGATGAAGGCAATAAACACAAACATGTTGATAATAGAAACCATCAGTGCTATCGTCATATTGTGCTGACAGTTCATTCGATTCGCTCATTGCTCCATCACTGGACTAAAAATAATATTGTTATTGAATGAAAAAACACGAATCTACAAAGAAACGTACACGCATTGTTCTCCTGTATTATTTGCAATATGTATTTCTATAATATAAACCCTAAATTACATATCATTTCATGTTGTTAAAGTGGAGAAATGAAATAAATGAATGAATCTGACATACACACATACAGAGACAAGATTGCGTCTGTGCGCAAAAGGTGAAGCATGCGGGATACTAGCAAAGTGAATATAACCAGCACGCCACCTACGCATTTAGAATAGCTTGACAATATTTATTGAAACGATGGAATTACAAAGAAAATGCTACAATGCAACGAAAATACCAAAACATTTGTGCAAAGTTTGTCAAAAGTTTATAAAAATATGGAAACGTATCTTGATAGATGAAAACGGAAAACACTCGCTCTGTGTTTTAAAGTTGTCTGCGTGTGTCGCGTATAGTTATGAGCGGAATAGAACACACAAACACAGCTTGCACACAAATCAATAAATACAATATTGCATCACATTGGTACCAAAGAGGCGTATGCTGTTTTGAATTATTTGAGAATGCGTATATCACCGTTTCATAATTCATAGTTGCGCAATGTATGAGAAAGGCTTGAAAAATGAACCAGGAATGTGGTCATTATGCTGAACAATTACTAATTACTAATTAATAAAAATAATTACTCAAAGACTTCTTTAATTTTGTTTTTGGTTAGAAGGTTTAAGGAAAAACACTTCAATAGTTCGACATATCCCCTATTTTTACATTATAAGTTTTACGCTAATTTATGACTTCTACAGCACAAACACTGATTAGCAGTATCTTTCCAGCACAGTGGGATCCGAAGCTTGGAATTCACGTGACTTGAAGTCGCGGC
>JADMIO011121679.1_pt1 | contig 37590 bp, 33 predicted proteins | sample 8958161 | NCBI WGS metagenome assembly JADMIO01 (sample SAMN16585339, study PRJNA669376) | soil metagenome | isolation source: Crop rotation soil | place: USA: Cullars Rotation, Alabama | collected 2011 | reverse complement strand
GGAGTAAAATTGCCGCTGTACACAGCGCCCGCCGTCACCCGTACTTCGTCAATCATGCCGTTGAAATACTGCACCGCATCGCCGCCCGCCCGGCCGATGATCAGACTCCCATTTCCTGAATACGGTGCGAAAGTCGAGGCCATGCTCCCGTCGAGATTCCCATCCAGATAGACGCGACATTCATTGCCGTCAAACACGGCGGCCACGTGATGCCAGACATTCGCCGACATCACCGTGTTACCCGCCACCCAGGTGTAGCTCGTGCCCGAATGAAATATATCCAGCCGCACTTTGCCATTGTAAAGCAACAGCTCGTAACCGCCGTTGCTTGCGCCATACCCATAGCGACTCACAATCTGCTGATATCCTGTTGTCGAACTGGTCTTGACCCAGGCTTCCAGCGTCAATGCGCCGGTAATATTAAGACTGTCGCTGTTAGGTATCTCGACGTATTGGCTCGTGCCGTTAAGCGAAAGGGAATGACCCGGCTGTGCCGGCACCGTGCCGGAGTAAGCAGCGCCCCCGGCCAGCGCCGCCTGGTTGCCGTTGCCCGATGCATCACCAAGCGATTGACCATCAAACTTCCAAAGTCCCGCGGTGCCGCCCAGCGGAACCAAATGCGCAGCGGGCGTGAAAGCGTTCGTGTATACCGCCCCGGAGCTAATACGCACTTCATCGATCAATCCACTGAAGTACTGCACCGCATCGCCGCCTGCGCGGCCAATGACCACGCTGCCAGTTCCTGAATAGGGCGCAAACGTCGAACTCGATTGTCCATCCAGGACCCCGTCCAGATAAACGCGATACTGCGTCCCGTCGAATACCCCGGCTACGTGGTGCCATTCATTCGCGCTAATAACAGTATTGCCGGCGAGCCACGAATAACTAGTACCATTGTGGAAGATGTCCAGACGCACTTTGCCGTTGTAAAGCAACAGTTCATAACCGCCGTTACTCGCGCCATAACCATAGCGACTGACAATCTGCTGATAGCCCGTCGTCGAACTCGTCTTGACCCAGGCTTCCAGCGTGAGCGCGCCGGTAATATTGAGACTTGCGCTGTTAGGTATTTCGGCATAAGCGCTGCTGCCGTTCAACGACAGAGAATTGTTCGCTGAAGTGCTGATGGATGTTTCAGCGGTAATCAGCAACTCGCCATTGCGATACCCGTATTCCTTCTGCGGATTTGAGGGCGCAGCGTTCGCCGCATACTCGGCGATTAACTCTCCGCCAATCCCGTAAACCTGCCAGGTGTCAACGCCGCCTACGTTCCGTTTCACACGGTGGCCGTCGCCGTCGTAGCTATAGATTCCGGCGTCATAACTGTTGGCCTGGGTCTCTTTAGTCATGCGATTCTCAGCATCGTAAACCCGCGTAATCGCCGCCGCGCTGTAAGTATCCGTCGTGAGATTCCCCACGTTGTCGTAGATCATCGCGCCGGATTGTCCCGAGGGCACGCCCAGGCGATTTGTGTTCGCGTCCACAGAGAACTGTTTGTTGTTGATGCCCGTGCCGGAAGTTGCTCCGGCATTGATAGTACGATTGCCAAAACGATCGTAGGCATAAGCCTGCACAAAATCGGTTCCACTTTGGCTGGCTTGGCTTCCGTGCAACTCAGTAACCGACGAGAGCCGGTTCAAAGAATCATAACTAAACGTGTCTTGCGTGTATGTGTAGGTGCTGGCAGAGTCATTTCCCGGAACCCAGGACTGCTGGCGAATGACATTGCCGTTATTGTCGGAACCGCTGTGAGCCATACAGTCATTAGTCTGGCAGGAAAAGTCAGCCGTCGCGTAATAATTGACGATCGCGCCGCGGTTCCAGTTCCATTGATCCGTCTGCCACGGGACGGTGCTTGCGCGAATGTCGTTGAGCTGCCCGCGCACGTTGTAATGCAGTTTGTGATAGAGCGCTGTCTGAGTGCCGAACTGCTCCTCGGTCATGCCACCCAGAGAAGAGTAGCTGATGCCGGTTGAGTAAGTGCGCGGCGTTCCGTCTCCAAGCGTACCCGCGAAGCTGTTCAACCTCCCGGCGTCATCAAATGTATTCGTGATCGAACGACCCGACGGATAAGTCATCGTCTTCACGTGCCCGGCCAGATCATAGGTATAGCCTACGTAATAATTCTGAGAGCCAATTGTCTGCGTAGCTCCCGTCGCACGTCCCAACGCGTCATAGTCGCCGTAAGTGTAGGCCGACACGCTGGAAGTAACCGACGCAAGTCTTCCCTTGCCATTCGCAATGGTCGTCGAGTCGTAGGCGTAAGTGACTGTCGGCGTTCCGTCTGAATAACTGCGCGATGTAACACGGTTCAAGGCATCGTAAACATAAGTTGGTACGATACTGCGCGCGTCGCTCTTCTGTGTGAGGTTGCCGTTGTTATCGTACTGATAGCTGACCGTGCCGCTTTCTGGATTCGTTCCTGAGGTCAAACGTTTCAAAGAATCGTAAACAAACGTCCGCGTCTGACTGCCCTGCGTCACTGTCGTCAAGTTATCAAGCGTGTCGTAAGCGTAAAGGGTTGACTGTGCCGGCGCGCCGTTCACATCAAGATTACCGTTCGCGTCAGGCTCGTCCACACGCACGAGGCGGCCCAGCGCGTCTGTTACGCTGCGTCGCTTCTTGCCTGCCTGATCCGTCACAGTGACGATGTTGCCGGAAAAAGAAGTCGTCACCGCTGCATTGTCGGGCGTCGTCACCAATATTGCGCGACCCAGCGCATCAAAAGCACTCGTAGTCCAGACAGCCGTTTCGCTCTGCCAAGGCCGAAACGGATTCGAGGTCTTGAAGGCTCTGCCCATCGAATCGTATTGCGTCTGCACGGCGACATAGTTTGTGCCGCCTTCGTATTGCCGCGATTCAATTGCGCGCCCTAGCCCGTCATACAGCACCTGACTCTTGAGCAAGTTGTCATCGTAAGTGCTTTGATCACTCGTACTCGTGATCGTGCGAGCGGTGTCGTTGTAGGTAATCGTTGTCTGGCTCTTCTCGTTCACGCCGCCGTTGACGGCGCGTACTGTCTGCGTCAGCCGGTTAAGCGGATCGTCGTACGCGAATGAAGTCCTTTGACCGTTTGCATCGACGGACGCGGTCACAAGCCCGGTGGACAAATCATATTCAGTCGCCGAGGTGAGGGGCACAAGCGGTCCATTTCCATCCGGATCGGCCGACGTGCTCAAGGTCGGATAGGCATAGCTGTAGGTAGACGAATAGTCGATCTGAGATTGATTTCCTTTGGCGTCGGTAGTTGTGCGCACATTACCGAACTGATCATAAGTCGCATGCGTTGTCAGATACGTACTCGCGGTGTTCATCCAACTACCGGTGCTGGTCACGTTGCCGCGATAAGGGGTTTGCGGATCAGTCCATCCATTGGTGCTGCCGATGACCTGCAAAGATGTTTCATCGTAACCAATTGAGCTTTGCGCCACTACGTTGCCGTTACTGTCCTTCACACGTGATGAGGTGGGCAAACTCAAAAGATTGCGATTACGGTAAGCGGCGCGAACACCGGCATCGACGTTGGGGTCATTGACGAGAAAAGTTGCCTCGCTGGTTCGAGCCGGCGGTTCTGCGGTCACGAAAGAATTGATCGAGCCGGTTTGGGCAGTACTGGCGCTCACCGTGAAGTAATCATACTGATTGGTCGCGATCACGTTGAGGTCCGCGTCGTATGCCATGGTGGTTATGGCTGCGAGCGCGTCACCACCCGTGTCCAAAATAATGTCGACTTTCTTGGTCAAACGCGGATTCCGCGTTGCCCCGTCATAGCCACCCGACAACGGCCCGGAAACGTCATAAGACATGAGCGTGCGCCGCAGCATCTGCCCACTGGCTGAATACGCGCGCTCTTCCAGCGGCATGCCCGCGCGGGCGTCATCGAATCCGAACTTCAGTACGCCTGGCCCGCGTCCTTTCTGAAGCACTCGTTCGCTGTAGCTGCCGTCGGGGGCCGTCGTACGAATTGTGTAAGGCGAAGAGCTGACAACTGTGTAAGTCCAATGGGCAAAATTATTTTCTGTTCCGTCGGCGCTGACCCAGCGTTCAACCACGCCACGATTGGCCTGCGCATAAGGTTCATTCAGGGGATCGAGGCCGGGCAAAGTGTCATATCGGAATTTTTCATAACCACCACCCGGATAAACGACCTTGTCGATCTCGCCATAGACGTTGTAAGTGAAGGTGTAGCTTTGTCCATTGGGCAGAGCGAGCTGGTATAAAACCATCGGATTAAAAAGTGATCGTGGTGTGGTGCGGCTGCCGCCTGCCGAGGTGAATAGGCCAGCTCCAAAAGTGACTGCGCCATACGGCACCGAATCGCCCATATTGGCCAATCCTTCGGAAGTGGTCATCACTCCTGAGTCACCAAGGTGCCTGTAACGGAAGGTATAGTTTGCCGGCGTCCCGTTGAGACCTGTGAGTGAATAGATCTGATCGGCGGTGCCACTCACATACTGCAATCCAACAGCGCGACCCAAGGTATCAGTGACCGTTCCATTCGTATTGTAGGTGAGAGTGTTGCCGCTTCTATCGATGTATTGTTGAGGCGTCTGGCCCATCAAATATCGCGAGCCGTCTGGAAGATAAAGCGTGGCGGCCCCGCTGGTATTTTCTTCGACATATCGAAGATTTGAGCCGTCAACAGCGTAATAAGTGCCGATATCGTTGACGTTGTTGCTGAAATAGACTGAATCAGATCGGCGTAGCTCGTGCGTGGAGCCGTCGGGCATGCGAATTTGGATACGCTTCACCCAACGAGACTGATCCAGCTCGCACGCGTCGCACGGATCGCCCTCAAAGTTATACCGCGCGATCATGCCGCCGACCACGTACGGAAAGTCGAGACTACCAGTCCAGCCGGCATTCGATCCCTGGCCGGCTGAACTCATCGCATAATAAACGTTAACCCATGAGTATTCGTTGTCGGTGGGCATGCCTTGAGGATTAGCAGTAAAACTTGGAGCACAACAGGTGCCCTCCTGATAGTAGCCGCCGTATTCCATCGTCCAAACTTTCGACGAGTAATAGAGAGTGACGGGAACGCCCAGGCCAGCACGGCCTGGATACGCGCGCAATGGTAACTGCAGGCTCAACGCTAGTGTTGACGGATCAATTTTCAAGTCGCTGCGGAAGCCATGATCCACGGTGGCCTGTTGATGCTGGACATTTTGCGCGTTGGCGGTCGCAATGACTGAGAGCAATAAAGTAAGAACCAGGAGAGAATATGGAAATGCGACACTGAGAACCCTTAGCGAACCGAAACGCCGAGAGAATCGAGCGTGTTTCATGGGGGAAATGCTCCTGAAAAAATTGATCGAACAAGACACTGCAAGGGCTATTCCAGCAGTGAATTTGCTAATCGGCTGCGGAATTCTGTACTTTCGCAGGCCGAGCTGGGTAAATTCCGAGACTTGTCAGCGGGAAACTTCGTGAGGTTTAGAAAAGCGAGGACGCTTGCCAAACCGCGGAAGCGCGATGTAAGAGCGATAGATGCAACATCATCTCGTTTGGGTTGGCTTTGAAATCGCGCTCTTTCATGGGAATCAGGCGAGCTGGCGCGGGTCCCCAAAAACTCTTGACGACGGCGCGAAAGGCGACTAGACTGCGCCCACATTTTCACGGCATTCATAGTTACTTCCGCAGTTCTTTAAAAGTAGGCCGCTTGCAATGGGACGATCTGGCACAGGTCGGGCCGGGCGGTCGCTGTAAGAAAATCGCAGGTTAGGCACCTTACGGGCTGGTTGGCCGACGGGGTGAAGATGGTTCCCAACTCTCTTGGGGCCGCTCGTCACAGCAGACGACATTTCCCAACAGCAGAAGCCGTCTTTCCACTGCGAAAGATGCCATTATCAGTCCGAAATTCGCTGTCAGCAGCGTGAAATACGCCGTTAGCACTGCGGCAGATGGCTTCAGCACCATCTGAAATCGTTTTTTCAGCGTGAAAAATCGCGTTAGCGAGCGCGCGAGATGGCTTCAGCAGCGCGAAATATGGTTTTAGCAGTGCGCGAGATGGTTTCAGCACCGTCAGAAATCGTTTTTTCGGTGCGAAATCTGGTTTTAGCAATCCCAGAAATCGGTTTGCCGGCGCAATAACAGGATTTTCCGCCGCAAATTCGGCTTTTTAACCTCATTCCTTCAATTTGAGAGGAGATTTCCAAATGAATGACCAAGACGTTAGAACTTACGAAATGGGAGTAAGAGTGCGCGACTTTCACACTGACAACGTTGCCTCGTTTCCCCTCGGAGGGTTGGCGGCGTCGCTGTTCACGACCATTTCCACGGCCGTGACCACAGTCGGCAATGCCATGGCCAGTCAGAGCGAAAGTAGTTCAGATTTTCATGAAGGCACGATCAGCAAGGCGGTCGCGGCTGAGACCGTCAGGCGGTCGCTCGAGCGTCTGCGCCGCACCGCGCGCTCAGCCGCCGAGGCCGAAGGCAACGAGCAGCTGAAGGCAAAGTTTCGCATTCCGCGTCAGCCAACGCACCAAACGCTCTTGGCGACAGCACGCGCCTCGGCTGCGGAAGCTGAACAGATGAGCGCGGAACTGGAAACGTATGGGCTGCCGGCCGATTTTGTGGACACGCTCAACGAACAGATTGCCACCTTCGAGACAGCCATAACCCGTCAGAACACGGGGTTGGATAATCAGGTCGAAGCAACACAAGCAATCGAAGAAGGCCTTGAAGTATTAGTCAGGGCAGTGCGGCAGGTCGATGGGATCGTGCGCAACGTCTTCTTCGACAATCCGGCCAAGATTGCCGCCTGGGAGAGCGCGCGGCACATTGAGCGCGCACCGCGACGCAAAGCCGCGGCGGCGGACACGCCACAGCCCTGAGTGGCGGTCGCATAGTAAGTTGACCCTTTTTCAACGCGGCGATTACGCCGCGTTTTTTTTTGGGAGTTCGTTTCGGTTGAACCGCACCTGCGGACTCAGGGGCGGCGCGCTTTGCGGTGGCGCGTCGCTTTCGTTTACAGTCAAACATATTCAGCAATGGCATTTTGGCGTAGAAAAAAAGACGACTTTGTTTCGCTGGGACTGAACACGCCCCTTTCAGATCAACCGGCGCCGCCCGAAGAAATCAAGGCGCCCGAAGAGTTTGCGCCGGTGGCACCGCCGCCTGAAGAACCCGCGCCGGCAGCGACACCCTGGCAGACGTCCGTGCTCGGCCTCGATCTTTCGATCGAACAACTGCAGGCGCGCGAAGCGGCTCTGGAACAGGAATTCTCGGCACGATTTCGCCGGGCCGTCTCAGCAACGCGTGAATCTCTGTCGCAAAGAATCGACACCGTCTTTGCCGGCGCAAAACGAATCGACGCAGAGCTGCTCGACGAGTTGGAAGAAGCTTTGATCGCCGCCGACATCGGCGTGCCGACCACGATGCACGTGCTGGAAGTTGTGCGCCGCGGCATCAGCCGGAAAGAAATCGACGACATCGAAAAATTGAAAGCCGCAATCAAGTCTGAGTTGCTGTCGATTCTGAAGGACGCGGAGGAGCACGGCGTGGCATCTGAGACGAACGTGCCGCAAAACATCGCGCCTTACGTAATGATGATTGTCGGCGTGAACGGCGTCGGCAAGACGACCACGATTGGCAAGCTCGCGCAGCGAATCAAAGCGGAAGGCAACGACGTCCTGATTTGCGCGGCGGACACTTTTCGCGCCGCCGCGACTGATCAACTGGCGATTTGGGCTGAACGAACGGGTGTGCCTTTGATTCAACAGAAGCAGGGGACTGACCCCGCGGCGGTGCTGTTTGATTCGATGAAAGCAGCGAAGGCGCGCGGCTCGGATGTGCTGATAGTGGATACCGCGGGGCGTCTGCACAACAAATCGAACCTGATGGCTGAGCTTGAGAAGATGAAGCGCGTCGCGGGTCGCGAAGTGGAAGGCGCGCCGCACGAAACGCTGCTCGTAGTCGATGCCGTCACCGGTCAAAACGGGCTGGAGCAAGCGCGGCAGTTTCTGAAGATCGCGGGCGTGACGGGAATTGTTTTGACGAAACTGGACGGCACGGCAAAGGGCGGAATCGCGGTGGCGATCGCGAAAGAGTTGGGGTTGCCGATTCGTTACGCCGGCATCGGCGAAAAAGTTGACGACCTGGTGGTGTTCGATCCGGAGCAGTACGTAAACAGTCTTTTTAATTGAGAACTTGCCCTCTCTCCCGGGGAGAGGGTTGGGTGAGGGTCTAGCCATCGAGAGATCGGGCTTGTTAGGATTGCGAGAGATGAATCCCGATGCATCTGGATTCATCTCTCGCACAAAGCTTACATAAGAAATTCGCCAGGCCCTCATCCCCGGCCCTTCTCCCAAGGGGAGAAGGGAGAAGAAATGAACTGTTTAGATAGAGAATCGCTAAGCCCTCATCCCCAGCCCTTCTCCCAAGGGGAGAAGGGAGAACAAGTGACAGTATGAATGCATTGCATCTGCTCCCGCCCACTGAAAAGCGAAAACAATTCGAGTTGCGTGCGCTGGGCTTGCGCGAATTCGCCGGTGTGCAGCCTCATGAACCGCTCGATCCATTTGCGTTGGCGCAGTTCGCGAAGCTACTCGTAGTTGATTTCGATCAGATCAAAGGCTTGTCAGATGAAACGCGCGCGCATCTGCTCGGCGCGGGAACGGATGAATGGTCGGGAGGCGCGTGTTCGCAACCTTTGCCGAATGGCTGGCGCATAGTGATTCTGAATCCGGCGCACGGACTGCATCGCAATCGCGCGACGCTGATGGAAGAGGTCACGCACGTCTTCCTCGGTCACAAGCCGAACCGTCTGGCCATCGTTTCGGCGGACGAGAAAAATGGCAAGCGTTCTCTCGCGCGTGACTACAACAAGTCCAACGAAGAAGCCGCATACGCGATCGGCGCGGCGGCGCTCGTGCCTTACGCGGCGCTGCGGCAGCTTGTGTTCGAAGGCCGCACGGCGGAACAGATCGCGCGCCGCTTTCGCGTCAGCCGCCAACTCGTCGAATACCGCATTAAAGTGACGCATCTGTGGGCTGCATATAAAACTGCTTCTGCGGCACGCACTCAACACGTATAATCAATCGTTGAATATGAGTTCCACCGCGGAAAGACGCAGCGTGGGAGGCTTGTCGGTGGTCGACAAGCTGCGCATGCTGCTCGACATCACTAACAAGATCAGCCGGTCGCTCGATCTCCAGGAGGTCTTGAACCTCGTCATGGACACGCTCGATTCGCTGATTCCGTACGACGCCGCGGGCATCTACCTGGTGAAGTGTTCGCGCCCTTTCGCCGAATGGGACGGCGGTCCTGACGAGACCTGTGTCTTTCACACGGAAGCGGTGCGCGGTTACGACATCGCGGACATGCAGGAACTGCATTTGAAGATGGGCGAAGGTTTGATCGGACACGTCGCGGTCAGCGGCAAACCGTTCATCTCGCACGATGTCAGGAAAGAGCCGCGCTATGTGAACGCCCGCGCCCGCACTCGATCCGAAATGGTCGCGCCGATTATCTCGAACGAAGAAGTCATCGGCGTTTTCGATCTCGAGAGTGATGAGCTGAAGGCGTACGCCAAGGACGACCTGGATGTCTTGATGCTGCTGGCATCGCAGGTGGCGATCATCATCGAGAAGGTGATGCTGCACGAGCAATTGATCGAGAAGAAGCGGCTCGAAACGCAGCTCGAAGTCGCGCGACAGGTACAGCTTGAGCTTCTGCCGGCCAGCGATCCGAAGATCGAGGGATTCGACATCAGCGCGTACAACTTTCCCACTGAAGAAGTTTCCGGCGACTACTACGATTGGGTACAACTTTACGACGACCAGATCGGAATTGTAATTGCGGACGTGTCAGGCAAAGGCGTGCCCGCGGCGCTGCTGATGGCGTTTCTGCGCGCGAGCCTGCGCGCGGCGTCGCACATCGGATACGCGACGCACATCTCGATGTCTAAAGTGAACTATCTTTTGTGGGAATCAATCGAGCGCAATCAATTCGTCACGGCCTTCTATGGCGTGCTTGACGCGACCAACCGCACGCTTGCCTACGCGAATGCGGGCCACAATCCGCCGCTGCTGATGGATGCCGCCGGCAATGCGCGTTTTGAAGAGCGCGGCGGCGTGCCCCTCGGCATGTTTCGCGATTCGCGATACTACGAATACTTCGCCACGATCAACCCGGGCGAAACGCTGGTGATGTACACGGACGGCGTAACCGAAGCGACGAATCCGGCCGGCGAAGAGTACGGCCGTGACCGCCTGGTCGCTGCCGTTCGGCGCGCGCGCGCGTTGCCCGCCCGACAGATGATCGATTTCCTTCAGCGCGATCTAATTGAATGGACCGACGGGCGCGGCGCGACCGATGATGTGACATTCTTTGTGGTCAAAGCCCTCTGAAAATAAATGAGCACAATTCAACAGCCCGCCGACCAGGCACCCGCGCCCAGTTCACTCAATCTCGCCACGGTTTTGCAGCGGATGCTCGCCGTTTCCGACAAGGTGAGCGATCTGATTTTTTCTCCAGGCCGCGCGCCACAAATCGAATTGGTCGGCAAACTTCAGCCGGTTGATATTCCTGGCATCGACAAACTTTCGCCCGCGCAAATCGCCGGCATCGCGAAAATCATCCTCGGCAATCACGAAGAAGCCGTGAACAGTTTGGAGAAGTACGGTTCGGCCGACCTGTCATTCAGCGTTCCGAGCCTCTGCCGGTTTCGCGTCAACATCTTCAAACAGCGCGGCACGCACGCCATCGTGATGCGCGTCATCCCGCAGCGCCCGCCGAGATTCGAAGATTTCGATCTGCCGCCGCAGTTGCGCGAGATCGTCGAGATGAAGAACGGCATCGTGCTGGTTACGGGCCCGACCGGCAGCGGCAAGAGTTCAACGCTGGCAGCCGTCATCGATCTCATAAACGAAACGAAGTACTACCACATCGTCACCATCGAAGATCCGATCGAGTTTCTCCACACGCACAAGAACTCAACAATTCATCAACGCGAGTTGCATTCCGACACGCCGAACTTTGCACTGGCGCTGCGCGCGGCGTTGCGACAAGCGCCGAAAGTAATTCTGGTCGGCGAGATGCGCGACCGCGAAACGATGGAAGTAGCGCTGGAAGCTGCTGAAACCGGACACCTCGTCTTGTCGACGTTGCACACCATCGACGCGGCAAAAACAGTCGAGCGAATCATCGGCGTCTTTCCGAAAAACGAAGAACAGATCATTCGCACTCGTCTGGCGCAGTCGTTTCGTTACATCATTTCGCAAAGGCTCCTGCCGCGGGCGGATAGCGGCGGACGCGTGGCCGCGATCGAGATTCTCAAAGCAACGTCGCGCACGCGCGAGTACATCGAACGCGGTGAGTCGGAAGGCAAATCGCTGCTCGACGCGATGGAACAGGGCGAAGTCGAAGGCATGCAAAATTTCGACAGCGTTATCGAGAAGATGATTCGCGCGGGCAAGGTCACCAAGGAAGACGGACTCGCTTACGCCTCGAATTACGGAAACCTGCTGTTGCGCTTGGGAGAGTACGGAAGCGGCGGCGCGCCGAAGGATTCCGAGACGCAGGTTGAATCGATGCTGGATATGATTGAGCCTTAGCCTGCAAAGCAGTTTCGGCTCGCTGACAGATTTCGCCGCATGTGACTTATTGATGTACCGCCGTTTACCAGGTCGACACTCTCCCGCAGTTGTCGCTTGTGCGACTGTGTTTGCGGCCCTGCTTGTCCTTAACTCTCTCGGCGTTGCGCGCCAATTCACGGCACGCGCGACACCACAAACCGATACCAGCCTTAGATTTGAGTTGCCCGCGAACGGCAATCTGCGGGTTGAGAATCAGCGCGGCGCGGTGGCCGTCGAAGTATGGAACGAGCCTTACGTTTCAATCTCTGCGGTCGCCGATACCGGCGAATCGGTGCGTTCGCCGGCCGTGATTCAGTCGTCAGAAAGCTTGTTGTCGATTCGAGTTGCGCGCGCCGCAGGTTCTGTGCGGGTGAATCTTGAGCTGCGCGTCCCCGCGCGCACGCATGCGGCGATCTTCACCGGCAATGGACCGGTCGAAGTGAAGGGCCTGACGGCAGCTCTCTTGATTCAAACCGTTTCAGGTGAAGTTCGAATCGAGGTTCCGGCCGAAGCGAACGCGACACTGGTCGCGGAATCTCGAACCGGAAACGTGAACTCATCGCTCGCCGCGGCTGTCGTCGTCCAGGGACAACGACCGCAACTGCGAGCGCGGCTGGGAAACGGCGCGGGCAACGTGCGCGTCAATTCGCAAGCCGGCAACATCACCATCGCGCCGCAGGCTGAGCCTTCCGAAACGGCTTCGATTAAACCAATCGAAAGACGCCAGGACCTTTCGCCCTCAAACCCGCCCTCCCCGGCACAGCGCCCCGAACTAACCGGCGAAGACCCGAACAGGCCCGGAGCCGGAACGCCGGCCAAACCTTCTACGACGCCGGAAGAAGTCTCGGAAGGTGACGTGATTCGCGTCGATACGGGATTGGTCAACGTCAATGTGAGCGTGGTCGATCGCGGCACCAGCCATGGCGTCAACGACCTGACGAAAGATAACTTTCGTTTGTGGGAAGACAACGTCCCGCAGCAGATTCTGCAATTCGAGTCGTCCTCAGCGCCTTTCAATCTGGTGCTGCTGGTCGATCTTTCCGGCTCAACCGCACGGGTGGTTGAGTTGATCAAGTCAGCGGCGCTGCACTTTGTTGACGCTGCGCGGCCATTCGATCGCATCGGCGTGATCACTTTCGCCGGGAGCCAGGTCGTCGTATCGCCGCTCACCAGCGATCACGCGCTTCTGCGACAGCGCATCAACGCGATTCAGACGCCCGAGGGAAGCACTAAGCTTTACGATTCGGTTTCGTTCGCCATGGAGGAAGTGTTTCGTGAAGCGAAGGACTCGCGCCGCAACGCGATCGTAGTCATTAGCGATGGACTCGACAGCGTCATGCCAAACGTAACGGGCGAAGGATCACGTTTGAGTTATCAGGAACTCCTGCGACAAGCGAAAGAATTTGATGGCGTGATTTATTCGATTTGGACTGACACGCAGAGTTACGAACCGTTGAGCCCCGGGGACATTCAACAGGAGACCTTTGATCTTGCGCATGACGAAATGCGCGAACTGGCCGACGCGGGCGGCGGCGCTTTCTACGAGTGTTTCCAACTGCAGGACTTAGCGGGGGCTTACGATCGAGTGGTAGCCGACCTGGGCACGCTTTACACAGTGGCGTACCGGCCGACTAACAAATTGCGCGATGGTTCGTGGCGCACGATCCGGATAACGGTTGACCGGCCTAACGCCGTCGCGCGTGGAAAACGCGGATACTTCGCAAACTGAAGCTGGACAGCCCATCGCGTGGTGCTATAATCGGCCCATTAAGAACTTAGTAGGTCTGAACCCTCCCAAGAGGTAACCGTCATGAAGAATCCAAAATACATCCTGTTTGTCACTCTGGTAACTTTGGCGCTGTCGTCCCTGGTGGCGGCGCAAAACCGCGAGCGCTTCGGCATCTCGGCAAAAGCGGGCGTCGTGAACGCCGTCGTGGGGCGCGTAATGGTCACGCGCGAAGGTCAGCAGCCGCAGTTGCTCACGCAAACCGAAGACGTGACCGCGATGGATGTAGTGAGTACAGGATCTTCAAGCAACGCAGAAGTTCTCCTGAATCCGGGTTCGTACCTGCGACTCGCTGAGAATAGCGAGTTTAAGTTCGAAAACGTTTCGCTGGACAATCTGCAGCTGCGTCTGATGAAGGGCAGTGCAATCATTGAGGCGACCGGCGTGGCCGACATGAATGTCGGCATCAAAGTGGCGACCCCACACGGTGAATTCACAATCATTCGCAGCGGCGTCTACCGCATAAACGTGCAAACGGATTCTTCCGAGCTGATGGTGCGAAAGGGTCGCGCCAGTTTTGGCCCGAATAAAACGGACGCCGTCAAAGGCGGCAACAGCGTCGCAATCGGAAATGGGTTCGTTTCGCAGGGTAAGCTTCCGAAAGATAAAGACGCATTCGAACTGTGGAGCAAGCAGCGGGCGGAATTTCTGGCGAAAGCTAATGAAAGGCTTTCGCGGCGCGCCCTGAGTAATTATCTCTCCGATTTCAATAGTTGGGATTCCTGGTATTGGGGACCGCGCCGCTTGGGACTGTGGACCTTCAGTCCGCGATTCGGCTGCTACACCTTCCTGCCTTTCTACTACGGCTGGGCGTCGCCTTACGGTCACGGTTACGGGACCTTCTATTGGCGCGGCGGCGGTTACTGGACCTCGAACCCGATCATCGTCAATAACAATCCGGTGCCGTCGATAACGGGGGTGCCTCCTTCCGGTTCGTCGATTCCAACCAGCGGAGGCGCCATTCCAAGTCCTGGCGCGTTCGGCAGTCCTTCGTCGCCGCGGAGTACAAATGCAGCGCCGCGCGATCCCGATTCCGGCGGCCGAATCCCTACTCGAAACCCCGAGCCGTAACGAATTCGCATCGTTACGGTCGCTGGGTAAAGAACTGCTGAAGCTCTTCGTTAACGATCGAAATAATTTCTGAGCGGGACAGGCCGGCGAGCGCGAAGTGAGTGAGGCTCGCGCGCAAGGCTTTGCGCAAATCTGCGTCAGTGGTTTGCGATGCGTGCCGGGCGGCGACGAACGCTCCGGAGCCGTGACGCACGCGCACCAATCCTTCCTTTTGCAACTCGCGATAAGCAGCCGCAATAGTGTTCAGGTTCACCCCAAGGTCTACCGCAACCTGGCGTACGGGCGGCAGGGCGGCCCCTTCTTCCAGCTCGCCGCGGGCGATCAGGGTCTTTATCTCATCAGCAATTTGGCGATAAACAGGCCGCCGGTCAGCCTCATCGATGGTAATGTACATAGTCGGCAGACACTATACAATCGGGATGTCTGGGATACAAGGCAATTGTTTGGGAGTGCGAAGGAGGTCGTCAGGAACTAGTAATCTCATCGGCGATGGCGACGGCTGAACGTGCCAAGCCCTCAATACCGACCCCGGGGCTCGCAGTGTCGCTGACGACGAACACGTTGGGAAACGGCGTCGTCAGCGAGTCGCCGGCAAAAGGCTTTGACGGCGCGCCAATCATGCCGAATTTCCGTCGGGTCGTTTCATAGAACGTTTGGGGGGTGGCGGTTTCGATGACTTCGACACGATCGCCAAGTTCAGGCATCGCCGAATGTAAGAGGCCCCACCACTTCTCAAGTTCGGCCTGGTCGCGGCTTTCATGGGCGCTGCTATCTTCGTGAAATGAAAACCAATCGTCGGCGTGTGTAAACGCCCAGGCTGTCAACGCGCGTTTTCCGGCGGGCGCACGCGCGTCGTCAGCGTTCGCGCAGTTCAACGTCAGTTGCTGTGCAGGCGGTTCGTAATCGGCTGAATCTGAATCGTTGACCACCAAGAGTCGCGACGGAATCTCGTTCGCGGCTTGTTCGTCGATGCCGATGAACATCAAGTAAGCACCCCACGCCGACGCTTGTTTCAGTTGCGCAGAAATTACCTGCGGCGTGCGGCCTATCCCGATCAGTTTGCCGTACGTGTCCCAGATCGTCAGGTTACTAACGATCGCGCGCGTTGCGATCACCCGTTCGCCGCTCAACAAGTCCACCCCGATTGGCGCGCCGTCAGTGGCGTAAGCCAGGCGCAACACCGGCGAGTTGAGGCGTATCGAGCCGCCGCTGCGCTTGAGACTTTCTACCAAGCGGTCAGCCAACGCCTGTCCGCCACCGGTAATCGACCAGAGGCTGCCGGTTGCCACCCGCAAAGCGGCTGCCGCGCGCGAAGTCGAACACTCGGCGCTCGCGCACTGAGCGAAGGTTTGCAATTGCGCGTCGACAAACATTCGAAAGTCACGAGATGTACTTTGCAAAAGTCTCGCGACAGGTCCGGCATGCTCCGCAGAGTTTTTGTTTCCGACACCTTCGATCGTTTCGAAGAAATGAAGAGCACTATTCGCGCAATCAGGGAACGCCGCAGTGATGTTGGCTTCGAAAGTGTGCGGGTCGTCGGCGACGGCGACATCGTCTCCGCTCGGCAAACGCACCGTGTAGTTGGGTGTGAGCTTGCTCACTTGCGGCGGCTCGACCGGCAAATCAGCAAAGATGTTTTTCCAGGCGCCTTCATCGCCCCAGCCTGAATACAAACCAGCGGTAGGCTCGAACGAGTAGCCAAGGTGATCGAAATTCGCGAGGCAACCGCCCACTTGCGATTGTCTTTCGAAAACGCAGACGTCAATCCCTCGCGCCGCGAGCAGCGCAGCGGTAGTAAGACCGCCGATGCCGCCGCCGACGACGATGACTTCGCATTGCATTAGAAAAAGGTCAGGAGCGAATACAGAATCGCGGGCGCCGCTTTCGGCTGGGGCGGATTACCAAGCGAGCGCAGGTAAGGATCAGCCACAATCACTATCGCTTGAATGCCGTTGAAGACCAGGTGAATTACGTAGCATGGAAGCAGCCGACCTGTGCGCGCGCGAATGATGGTTAGCGTCGCGCTCAAAAGCGTGATCGAAAAGATCACCGCGAGATTTGGCCAGTATTGCGGAACGTGAGGGATTGCGAACATGAGCGTTACGACTACGATTGCGGGCACAGATCCGATCAAACGCTGCCACGCCGGAAACAGTATGCCGCGATAGACGATCTCTTCGACCAGCGGCGCGGTGGCCACGGCCATGAACGCAATCAGCAGCGCGGCCGCACGCGAGCTGTTGATAATCCTCTCAAGTTCCGTTTCTTTTCCGCCAAATGCGAGCACGATCAACCACGCGGCGGCAAACAAAATCACGGCAACGACGACACTCCTCAGAAACCCCATTCGGTTTCCCCAAGCCCATCGCAGCGCGGCCCTTGCCGGGACTTTTCCGAAACGAGTGGCGACAGCCCAGGCAATCGCAAGCGTAATCAGATGCGCCGGCAGGATCCCCGCGATGAGAATGACGATCACAGTTTTGTCGGCGAGCAGGACTTCGGCGGTCGGTCGCTGACCGCGGTAATGCGACATGATGTAGGGAAGAGCCAGGAACTGCGGAAGAAATAGCAGGGCGACGCTGGCGAACCATGTCACCAATGCGGCCAACAATCCCCACGGCGGGTGCTCTCGAATTGACGCGTCCTGATTCGGAACTTCAGCGGCGGCTACGAAAGCGGGATTGCCGCCGGTTAGTTCGAGATTGTCAGGTGTGTTCACGCGCCAGAAGTTTACCGTACGCGTTGGGTCAGCGCCATCGCTAGTTAGAGTTACTCGCCGTCAGATTGTGGCTCGTCGTTTTTGCCGGTATGCGGATCGAGTTTGCGGTAGATGGTCTTGCGACCGATGTTCAGAAGACGTGCGGCCCGCGACTTGTCGCCCGACGTGTAGTCCAGTGTGGCACGAATTGCCTGGCGTTCAATCTCTTCGAGTGAGGACGGCAGATCGATTTCAAGAGTCGCACTGCGGCCTTCGCGTGCCGCATGGGCGCGCTCGGCACGCAGCATAGATTCGCGCTGCGTGACGCTGCTGCTAATCGCGGACGGCAAATCGTCGAGCTCGATCTGACGACCCGACGAGATGATGACCGCGCGCTCGATTGCGTTCTCGAGTTCGCGCACGTTACCCGGCCATTCGTAACTGATGAGCGCGCGCAGCGCTTCTTTTGAAATTCCCGAAACGAACCGACCCGTGCGTTGCTTGAAATGCTCGAGGAAATGAATCACCAGCACGTGAATGTCTTCGGGCCGAGCGCGCAGTGATGGAAGCAGAATTGGGAAAACGGACAAACGATAAAAGAGATCGCGCCGAAACGTTCCCGTCTCGACGGCCTGCTCAAGATCGACGTTTGACGCCGCGATGATACGCACGTCCGCCTTCAAAACTTCGTTGCCGCCGACCCGCGTGAACTCGCCGTCCTGCAAAACCCGCAGCAGGCGGACCTGCGCGGCCAGGCTCATTTCGCCGACCTCGTCTAAAAACAGCGTGCCCCCGTCAGCCTCTTCGAAGCGGCCGCGGCGGCGCGCGCGCGCGTCAGTGAACGCGCCCTTTTCGTGGCCGAATAATTCCGATTCGAGCAAGGTTTCCGGAATCGCGCCGCAGTTGAGTTTGATGTAAGGCTGATCTTCCCGGCCTGAGTTGTAATGAATTAAGTTCGCGACCAGTTCTTTGCCGGTGCCTGATTCGCCCTGAATCAAAACCGAAGTCTGGGTGTCGGCGACGCTCAATGCGAGCTCGATCGCCCGGCGAATCGCCGGCGCCTGGCCGATGATCCGGTCTTCACCATGACGCTCATGCAGGGCGTGTTTGAGCCGCATTACTTCGGCCGACAGTTGGTCTCGCTCCAGCGCTGTTCCGATCTGATCGGCGATGCCCTCGACCAGCAGAATCTCCTGGTCTTTGAAACTTTCCCGGGGCTCGCTCCAGACCAAACCGAGAAGTCCGAACGTGTGACTGCCGACGCGCACCGGCGCCACCAACGCCGCGCGTCCGCCGAGCGTCGCATTGAACATCATTCGCAGCGGCAACGGCAGATCAGTTTCCACCAGCTTCAACGTCTTTCCCTGCGCCAGCACGTCCACCATGGCCGGATACGCCGTGATGTCGAGCGATTGGCCGTGCGTTTCGATCAGGCCCTGGACGCGATCAGTGATCGCGTGCGGCGCGGCTTTGAATGCGGCGAGGCGAATGCGCTTTTCGTCAGAATCCAAAACTCCGAGCGCGCAGTAATCCGCGCCGACCAGCGACAGCGTTCGCTCCATCACCGCCGACGTGACTTCGCCGAAATCAGATCGCGCGTTGAGGACGTTCGCGATCTCCAAAAGGGCCTTGGTCGTCTCTGCCTCGCGCTTCTTGTCGGTATAAATTCGCGTGTACTGGTAGCCGATCGCGAGTTGCGTCGCAATCGACACAAGGAACGCGACCTCTTCGTCGGTCCAGACACGTGGCGCGCGTGTCTGATGCAAGCCAATCAATCCCAGCACTTCTTCGTCGAGCACAACCGGAACGATCAGCAAAGAGCGAGTGCCCAGACTCTTCGCGAAGAAACGAACTTTGTGATCGAGCTCGGGCGACGAAGTATCGTTCAGCCGGATCGGTTTTCGGATGTCGATGTATTCGGAAAGCGTCGCGACGTCGACCGGAATGTGCGCGTTCAGGCTTGAGGCCACTGTGTCGGATGCGCGCCACTCATGGCCCACGACCAGTTCACCTTCAGCGTTGAGCTTGATGATGTCGCAGCGATCGACCTCCATCATCTGGCCCAGCTCTGCCACGATTACGCCGAGAAACGTATCGAGATTGATCGACTTCGGCAGGTCGGCCGCAAGGCGTCCGATGATCGACTCGCGCGCTTCATGGAGCTTGAGCTTGCGTTCGAGAGAAAGAGTCCTGGGCGTTTCCTTCGCGGGTTGCATTCGAATTCAGTCTACAGGATGAGGCTAAGAATTAATGGCTTCATCCAGCGCGGCGATCATATCCAAGCGCGCATCAACTTGCAAAAAGTTAGTCGCGAATCATGGGTCGTTGGCGGCGATGCGTGCCTCTCGTATAATCGTTCACATCCGAAAAGTTTAGAATTACCTAATGCCAATTTACGAATATCGCTGTAAGAAGTGCGGCGCGCAGCTCGAAGTGTTTCAGAAAATGTCGGACAAGCCGCCAGCGCGCTGCCGCAAGTGCGGTGGCCGGCTGGAAAAAATGATCTCGTCGCCCGCGATTCAGTTCAAAGGCGAGGGCTGGTACGTCACCGATTACGCGAGCAAAGACAAGCGGGCTGAACGCGCTCAGAAAGAATCTGCGTCGTCGGAATCTTCTACCACCAGCGCGGGCACAGACAAATCATCCGGCGACAAGGACAAGCCAAAGAAGCCTACAAAGAAAGCCGACAAGAGCTAGCAAACCGGATCACCCGCATTCTTCATCTACCATTTACATGAGTCCGAGTTTCCACACCAGAGCAAAAGCGCGCCTTGATACCTTCGTCTGGATACGCGCCGCAGTTTTGCTTCTGGCCGGCGGCTGTTTGTTGGGCGCCATTTGGGCGCAAGCAGGCCGCCGCGCGCATCCCGGCGCCGACGGCGCGGCCTCGCTCAACGTCGTCGCCTTTCGCGAAAACGAATCGGCGGCCGCAATCACCGCGCGGGACGTTTCGCTGTTCGACAACGGCGCTGAACAATCGATCAAGAGCTTCGTGCCGGATCGTTCGGCGGCGCGGATTGTGCTGCTTGTCGATAATTCTTTGACGATTCGCGCTGACGTCGAAAAGTTGGAAGCCGCCGCGCTCGAGTTTGCTTACGAAATCTACGACGGCGACAAGTTGCTGATTGTCGGCTATGACGACAATGCGGAAATCGTCTCGGACTGGACTGATGACGCAAAGAAGATCGAGGCGGAGCTGAAGACTTTTCACAAGAAGGGCGATCCGCATTTGTTCGACGCAATTCTCGCGGTCGTGGAAGATGCCTTGCGCCCGCTGACGTCGCAAAAGCGCGCGGTCATCGTCGTCAGTGATGGCCTGGACAAAGGCAGCAAATCAAAATTTCAGCAGGCGCTGAGTACCTTGCAGTCTTTGGACATCGCGGTTTATTGCGTGCAGGCGCCCGATCGAACACGAGGCGCCATTCGTCGTGACGTGCCCAAACCGCGTCAGGTCATCGACGAACTGGCGGAAGGAACTGGCGGTCGCATTTTTCCGATTGACGATCCGGGTTCGGCCGCGAAAGCGATTTGCGACGAGCTGCGAATGAACCGTTATGTGCTGTCGTATGTACCGAAGAGCGTGGTTTCAAGTGAGCCGCGGCGACTGCTTGTCGTTGGTGAGCAGGGAATCGTGGCTCGCTCCAAGACAATGCAGCCGCCGGATTGATCTCCTCAGACATCATCCCCCGTCGCTTTTCTTTCTCGAATACAAGTAGAACAACGTCACGATTATTGCCAGGAGAACAATCTCCCAAAAGACAAAGACCGAAGCTTCAAATTGTCCTAGCTCATCGTGCGCGTCCATGAAAACGATGAACGTGCCGAAGGAAATTCCCACCACCAACCAGATGATTTGACGCTTCGTGTCCCACATCAGAGATCGATTCGCATGCGCGGCAGCACTCGATGTTCGTCGCCGTCCATGCCCGCCGGGATTTCGCCGATGTATTTAGCGCCCATGCGTTCGTAGAAGCCGGCCGCGTTCGGATCGGCTGATAACTCGAGCCCGCGTGCGCCTCTCTGCTCGGCCCTTTGTCTCGCGTGCTCAAACAGCGCGCGCCCAACGCCGCCGCCCATTCGCTCAGGCTTAATCCACATGTGCTCAATTTCGGCGAGCAAATTCGTCATCACCAAAGCACAACAGCCCGCAATTTCACCTTCAACTATCGCGACGAAAACCTCATTATTTTTGAGGAATTCAGGCGTAATGGTCAGATCGGCCGTCCACTTTTCGATCCATGTTTCCGGGTAACGCCAGTGACGCTTCGCTGCGTGCGCAAGTTCGGTCAGGGCGGCGGCTTCGTCAGGTTTCGCGCGGTGAATATCGATGCTCACAACCGTCGCAGTCTAACATGCGCAGGAGCGTAGCCCGACTGTATGGCCAACGTGGGCGCAGTCCTACTTCGTGTAAAATGCGACGCAACCCATGGAGCGCATCGTCTTTCTTGAACGCAACACCATTCAGGCGAAGTTTCGTCGCCCGCAATTTGATCACGAATGGATCGAATACCCGGAATCTTTTCCGGAGCAAGTCGTCGATCGTGTTCGTTCCGCGACCATCATCATCGGCAACAAACTCCTCCTCGGCGAGCAACAGTTGTCACAAGCGCCGGATGTAAAGCTGATCGCGATCGCCGCGACCGGAACTGACTGCGTCGATCTTGATTATTGTCGCCGTCGCGGGATTACAGTGAGCAACGTGCGCGGCTACGCGGCGAACTCAGTTCCGGAACATGTGCTGATGATGATTCTCGCGTTGCGGCGAAACCTGCTTGCATACCGGGCCGACGTGCGCGATGGGAAGTGGCAACAGTCGAAGCAATTCTGTTTATTGACGCATTCGCTGCACGACATCAAAGGCAGCACAATCGGGGTCGTGGGCTACGGCGCGATTGGCAAATCGATGGCGCGGTTGGCGCAAGCCGTCGGGATGAGAGTCCTAATTTCTGAGCACAAGCGCGCGACCTCCATTCGCCCCGGGCGCATTGCATTCTCTGACATGCTCGAACAAAGCGACGTCATTACGTTGCATTGCCCTTTAACGGACGAGACGCGCGATATGTTTGGGCGCGCGGAATTCAAAAAGATGAAGCGCGACGCGTTACTCATCAACACGGCGCGCGGCGCGCTGATTCAAGACGACGCTTTAATTGAAGCTCTGACGACTGGATTAATTGGCGGAGCGGCCGTCGATTGTTTGCGCGAAGAGCCGCCGCGGAATGGCAGTTCGCTACTCGATGTCGATTTGCCAACCTTTATCGTTACGCCGCATGTGGCCTGGGCCAGTGACGAAGCCGTGCAGGCACTCGCCGATCAAGTTATCGATAACATCGAAGGGTTTATTGCGGGACGCGCGCAGAACGTGGTCGTTTGAGTGTCAGGAACCGGCGGCTTCAGTCGCCGGCTGCTCGACGTCTTCGGTGGTGTAAAGGTTGAGGATTTCCCGGCCTTGTCGCGAGCGCGGATCGATTGTGCGCACGTGTTTGCGGCCTTTCATTTCCCAAATGGCGGTGACGACGCCGTCTTTTTCGACAGCCTGGTAAGTAATTTCGTCTTCGCCGGTCGCAGCGTTCGGTTGTGTTTCTGCAGTTTCGTTTTCTGCCATGAACCTCTGAGTTACTCCTCGTTGTGTTGTGCGGATTTGCTGCCGAGGATTCTGTCACAGCGAAAAAGACGATGCAACTTCAACCGCGCGCCGGGCGTTGACCACGCCCCAGCCCTGTCGATCGACGTCCACGCCGGACACTCGTTCAGCCGTCCCGATCAAGATTCGTTTGATGTGTTGCGGCGTCAGTTTCGGATTTGCCTCGAGCATGCACGCGATGATCGAAGAAACGATTGGCGCCGCGAAAGATGTCCCGTCGACGTACTTGTAGTGTTGATTGATTACGTTGCCTTCGCGCAGCTTAATCGTGATGAGCTGCCGAAGCAAGGGGATGCGCAGCCCGACGGCTTGGTCCAGATCGTTGTCGATTCCTTTGTTCTCTTCGATCAACGCCGGTAACTCATCGTCAGAAGCAGCATCCAGTTTCGCGTAAAGCTCGGCTTCTTCAGCCGTCGGTGTGCGCGGCAGAATCGGCGCGGCCACCCAAATTCCCGGCGCAATGACTTCCGGCTTCTGCAATCCATCAATCGTCGGGCCGTAAGACGAACGATACATTCCGCGCCGCGCGCGATCGAGCGAGTTCTGATCGTCGAGTCCGCCCACTGCGATACATGAAGGCGCGCTCGCCGGCGGCAACACCGGATGCCCCGGTATATGCCCCGCGTTGCCGACAGCGCAAACGATGGTCAATCCTTCGCGCGCGCATTTCTCAACGGTCTGCGCCAGCGCGTTCGTGAGATAGCTCTCTTCAAAATCACCACCGGCCGAGATGTTCACGACGCGAATGTCATGTTCGTCGCGATGCTCGAGGACCCATTCGAGACCGCGCCGGATTTGTTCTTCACTAATTCGTCCGGTGAGACCTATCTTCACCAGCACTAGGTCGGCGTCCGACGCAATGCCGCGATACAAACCGTCGGACAGCGAGCCGCTTCCCGCTGCCACGACTGAAGTCATCATGCCGTGCCAGCTCGCCACGTCGTTGGTTTGCAAAGAGGTGGCATCGCCGGCGGCGGCAAAGATGCTGTGATATGCGACGATCCGATTGCGAGGTTCGATCAGATCGGGATGCGCGTAGAAGCCTGAGTCGAGAAACGCCATTGTGATGCCGCGCCCGGTGAATCGCTCGTCAGCATCCATGCGCAGCGGCGTCGGCAGAACGAAAGCATTCTGTTCGAAAACTACGGCATGCGAATCGATTTGCCGTTGCGCGCGATGAAAGAATTCAAGGCATCGTGCGCAGAGAGCGTCGACGTGCGCGGCGTTAGACTCGAGAATCCGCCGTACATTCGGCGGCAGCGTGTCGACGGATATTTTCTCTCCGCCCGATACGCGATCGCAGACGGCGCAAACTTCCGCGACTTCAGTTTGTGTTAGCAGTGCTTCCGGCATGTTTAGAACTAACGCGTCAGTGCATCACGCGACATCCGCAAGAACTCTCGGCATCCAAGCCAGCTTTTGCAAGTTCAAAATGTGCGCCACGAAAACCGGTCGCGCATAGAACGCGCGCGAAGTGCTGCCGTGGCCGCGGCCTTTCGTGCGTGCCTGCACCAGCTTACCTAAATCCCCCGTGAGTGAGTCAATGCCATGCTCTCGAATCTGTGTCCGGATTGCCTCGTAGTCGCTGAAAACCTGTTCGCGAATTTTTGGGTTGTCCAGATCAAACTCGGCCGCCGCGTGGAGAACCGAGTGCAACTCTTCCTTGTTTTCATAGATGCGACTGACGACGACCATACTTCTTAGCTTATCGTAGAGATGGCTGTCTTCAAATTTGTTCGCCACGACTTCTGCGGCCTCGATCATCGTGATGGGCATCGATTCTTTGACGCGCAGATTGCCGTTCGCGTCTTTACGCAGCGGCACAACCTTCAATTCCCAATCGCCAAAATCCGGAGCTTGCCGGGAATTCTGCGGCAAGCCAAGGTAGCGCTCAATGACCTGCCCGGCCCAACCTTTGTTCTCGCGTCCCTCCTTCCAAACTTGAATCTTGTATTCATCAGCCATCGCGCGCAGGTCTTTGCCGACGATGAGGTTGATGCGGCGAATCGCTTCTCTGCGAGCGAGTGATTGGGTGGTGATGAAAAACATTGGAGCGCACGCATCCCGGCGTGCGGTGCGCCGGCATCCTGCCGGCTCTTCTACAGTCGATCTTTCGCGGCCTGCAATTCAGCCCTAACTCTTTCAGGAGCGGTGCCGCCAATCTGCGCTTTCGTTGCCACCGTACTCTCGAGCGACAGAGCTTCAAACACATCTTCTTCGATTAACTCTGATGCCGATTTGAGATCATCGAGCGGCAACTCGTTCAATTGGATTCCACGCTCAATCGCTTGCGTGACGATTCGGCCGACCGTCTCGTGGGCTTCGCGAAACGGCACGCCTTTGCGAACAAGGTAGTCCGCAAGTTCCGTCGCATTCGCATAACCGCCGGTTGCCGCCGTACGTGCGACGGCATCGTTCACGCGCACGTTTTGCAGGACCGTATTAGTCACTGAGAGACAAGCGTTAACAGTATCAACGGCGTCGAACAAAGCTTCTTTGTCTTCCTGCATGTCTTTGTTGTAAGCGAGCGGCAAACCCTTCATGGTCGTTAACAAGGACACCAAATGGCCAAACACGCGCCCTGATTTACCACGCACAAGTTCCATCGAATCAGGATTCTTTTTTTGCGGCATCAGACTAGAGCCGGTAGCGACAGCGTCGCTTAACTCAAAGAAGCCAAACTCGCTCGTCGAATAAAGAACGACGTCTTCGGCGAGCCGCGACAGGTGCATCATGACAAGGGACGCAGTACTGAGAAACTCAATCGCGAAATCACGATCGCTGACTGCATCCAGACTGTTTCGCGAAACGGAGTCGAAGCCGAGCGCGCGCGCCACTGCCTCGCGATCGATCGCGTAAGAAGTTCCAGCCAGGGCCGCCGAGCCAAGCGGCAGCACGTTCACGCGTTTCCGAACGTCATCGAGCCGTTCGCGATCTCGCGCGAGCATTTCAAAATAAGCCAGACACCAGTGCGCCAGCAGAATGGGTTGCGCCCGCTGCAAGTGCGTGTAGCCGGGAATCACGACGCCGTGATGCGCTTCGGCAAATTCGATCAGTGAATGCTGCGTTGCGCGCAGGTTGGTTTGTACTCGATCGATTTCGTCGCGCAGCCAGAGCCGCAGGTCAGTCGCAACTTGATCGTTGCGGCTGCGGCCGGCGTGCAACTTGCCGCCAAGATCGCCAATCATCTCAACCAGCCGCGCTTCGACAAACGAATGCACGTCTTCCGACGAAAGCTCTTCAAAATATTTCTGGTCTGATTCGCCGAGTTCGAGGATCTTCCCAAGTGCTGATCTGATTTGTTCGCCTTCCGCGTCTGTTAAAACGCCCGCATGCACGAGCGCCTCGCAGTGCGCGATGCCCCCGCGCACATCCGCGGCAAAAAGCCGGCGATCGAACGAGAACGATTGATTGAATTCGGCAAATCCCGCGTCGGCTTTGCCGGTGAAGCGTCCGCCCCAGAGGTTCTTTGGTTGACTCGGCTGCATAATTCGGCTAGTTTATGCGTCTATGCGTACAAAATGCAACTATTCTGCATTGTGGCGCGTCTGAGCAAGCGATGATAAAGCGAGAGCGACAAAAGCGCATTTTGAATTTGATCCGGGCAAATCGAATCGGCACGCAGGACGAGTTGCGCACGCATCTCGAGCGCGCCGGAGTGCCGGCGACGCAATCAAGCGTCTCGCGCGACCTCGACGAACTCGGCATTGTAAAGCATCGCGGGTTTTATGCGCTGCCTCACGCGAACGGCGATGCGGCGCGGGGCTTGGTTAGTTTGGACACGGCCGGCGAGGTTTTAGTGATTGCGAAATGCTTGCCGGGGCGTGCTTCCGCGGTCGCGGTTGAGATCGACGATGCTGCGATTTCAGAGATTGTCGGCACGCTGGCAGGCGAGGACACGATCTTCATCGCCGTGCGCGATCAAAAGGCACAACGCGCGGCGTTGAAAAAGATTTGGCAGTTGTTTGGGTGAAGTCGTGACCGCCTGCGGTAGCCGGGCGGTTGGCTGTTAATCGAACCGAACGTACGAAGCAAAGTTCAACCACCCGCGCTACCGCAGATGGTTTTGACGTAATGACTAACACGAACATCAACAAAATAGTTCTTGCTTACTCCGGCGGGCTCGACACTTCGGTGATGCTTCACTGGCTGAAAGAGAAGTATCAGTGCGAGATCGTGTGCTATTGCGCCGACGTGGGCCAGGGCGCTGAGATGGACGGACTCGAAGAGAAAGCAAAAGCGACCGGCGCGTCGAAGCTTTACATCGAGGATCTGCGCGAAGAGTTTGTGCGCGATTACGTTTGGACTTCAGTCAAGGCGAACGCGATCTATGAAGGCGTCTATCTCATGGGAACTTCGCTGGCGCGGCCGGTGATTGCCAAACGACAAATCGAAATTGCGCGCAAAGAGAATGCCGACGCGGTCGCGCACGGAGCGACCGGCAAGGGAAATGACCAGGTCCGTTTTGAGCTGACTTACTACGCGTTGCAGCCCGACATCAAGGTTATCGCACCGTGGCGCGAATGGGAATTTGGCGGACGAACTGACTTAATCGCTTACGCAGAGGCGCACGGCATTCCGGTAGCGGCGACCATCGACAAGCCCTATTCGACCGATCGAAACCTCATGCACGTGTCGTACGAAGGCGGCATTCTTGAGGACCCGTGGGCTGAGCCGCCTGAGAACATTTTTCAGATGACAGTGTCGCCTGAGCAGGCAAAGGACGAAGCGGAATACCTCGAAATCGCCTTTGAAAAAGGCGAGCCTGTCGCCATCAATGGCGAAAAGCTCAGTGCAGTCGCGTTGCTCGAAAAGTTAAATGAAATCGGGGGAGAGCATGGCATTGGGCGCGTCGATCTGGTCGAAAACCGTTTCGTCGGCATGAAGTCACGCGGCGTTTACGAAACGCCGGGGATGACGATACTGCACGCTGCTCATCGCGCGTTGGAATCGATCACGATGGATCGCGAAGTGATGCACCTGCGTGATTCGCTCGGCGTAAAGTTTTCTGAGAGCGTCTACTACGGATTTTGGTTCGCGCCCGAATTTGAGTTGATGCGCAAGCTGATTGACGAAACGCAGACGGCCGTGACTGGCGAAGTGCGGCTGAAGCTTTATCGCGGCAACGTAATCGTCGTCGGCCGGCGCTCGCCGAATTCACTCTATGACGAGCGCATTGCGACATTTGAAGCCGACACCGTCTACAACCAGCTAGATGCTGAAGGTTTTATCAAGCTGAACGCTTTACGTTTGAGATTGCGGAAATGAAGCAAATCGAAATCGACAAAATCGGATCGGCAACATCGCCGCTCAACTTATCGCGCTCGGTAACAATTGTGCCTTCCAATGGAACGGCGCGAGGGGGCGACGTCGTCATCGTGCGTGTGCTGACCGACAACGCGACCTACAACATGCTGGAGTTGCCGACCGGCCGCCTCGCGAAAGTAAATCCCGGTGATGTTGTCGCCGGCGTGCTGGGCCGTCGTCGCGCGCTCAAAGGTTTCGTAGGTGACGTGCCTAAAAGTGTAAGCGCCGGCGATGAGCTTCACTTGCTGAGTCTCGGCGGCGTGATCGGGCAATGCCGCGGCCATCACTCAAGTCTGAACGACGCAATCAAAGTTGAAGTCCTGGGCCTGGCGACTAACGGAGGAGGCGCAATCGCAAACATCGCTGATGTCGCCCTGCCTTTGCGCGAGTCGCTCGGTGCGACTGCGCCGCTCGTCATTATCGCGGGCGCGTGCATGAATAGCGGTAAGACCTTTGCCGCCACCGAGATTATTCAGCTCGGCACACGCGCGGGACTGCGCATTGCGGCCGCGAAACTTTCCGGTGTGGCTTGTCTGCGCGACACGCTGAATATGCAGGACCACGGCGCAATTGCGACAGCAAGTTTCCTGGATTGCGGGCTGCCTTCGACGGTGGAGGCTGGCGATCTGGCGCCGGTGGCAAAAGCGATCATCGCGCGGCTGAACGAAAGCGCGCCTGACTTAATCGTGATCGAACTGGGCGATGGAATTCTCGGTGGCTATTCCGTTGAATCAGTTTTCGAAGACAAAGAGTTGCGCGAAGCGATGGCCGCGCTCGTTTTCTGCGCGTCCGATTATGTCGCGGCGTGGGGCGGGATCGAATTGTTTCGCCGCCGCGGCATGAAAGTCGATCTCGTTGCCGGTTCGGTGACTGATTCGCAAATGGGTGAGGACTATGTCGAGAAGGAATTCGGCGTGCCCGCGGCGAATGTGAAAAGGAATGGGGCGAAACTGTTTGAGATAGTGAAGTCCAAAGTCCAAGGTCCAGCGTCCAAGGTCCTTGCTTAGAGAACAGACATTGGACATTGGACTCTGGACTTGGGACATCGGACTGGGACAACGACGCGACCATGAAGCTCAAAATCGGCATCTTCGGTGGCTCGGGATACGGCGGATCGGAATTGCTGCGCATTTTGCTTCAGCATCCGAACGCGGATCTCCAGTTCGTCACCGCGAATGAACACGCCGGCAAAGCCGTCGGCGACGTTCACAAGAACCTGCTCGGATTGACTGATCTGAAGTTCACGAAAGCCGATGACGAATTGTCGAATCTCACTGGCATCGATTGCGCTTTCTTTGCTTTGCCGCATGGGCAAGCCATGGAAATCGCGCCAAAGCTTCCGGCACACGTTAAGCTGATCGATCTCTCTGGCGATTTTCGTTTGCGCGAAGCGGATCTTTTTGCCAAGCACTATGGCCGTGAGCACACCGCGATGGATGCGCAGCAGCAATTCGTTTATGGGTTGACGGAAACGAATCGCGAAAGGATCAAATCGGCGACACGCATTGCGAATCCCGGGTGTTTCGCGACGGCGACCTTGCTCGGTCTGGCGCCGCTGGCGGCGAATAACCTTTTGAGCTGTCGAGTAATTGTCGATGCCAAGACCGGCTCGTCAGGTTCAGGAGCGAAGGCCGCCGCGAACACGCATCATCCACAGCGATCGAATTCGTTCTATGCCTACAAGCCGTTCACGCATCAGCATGTTCCGGAGATCGAACAGGAGTTGCGGTCAATCGGCGAGTGGAACAACGAACTCGTTTTCATGACGCACTCGCTGCCGGTCGCGCGCGGCATCTTCGCATCGATTTACTGCGAGCTAAAAAAGGAAGTCAGCGCCGCCGATGCAGCCGCGATGTTCGCAGAGTTTTATCGCGGTTCGTTTTTCATTCGTTTTGTTGAAGGCTCGCCAGACATCAATTGGGTTAAGACGACGAATTTTTGCGACATCGGATTCGCCGCGCGCGGCCGGCAGTTAGTTGTGTTCACCGCGCTCGACAACCTGGTAAAGGGCGCCGCGGGTCAGGCAGTGCAGAACATGAATCTGATGTTTGGGTTGGAAGAGAAGACGGGGCTGATGCTGATCGGAACAAATCCATAAGCAACCCTGAATAGCCCTAAGGTTAGGAAGGGTCGTTTACGCCCGCTTTATGAGATCAGCGGAGGCAAGCCTCTCTTCCCAACCTGAGAGTCATGGTTTGTTGACTGGGTGACATGAAAACTGCACTCGCTAAAACAGAGAAACTCGAGGAGCAATACCAGCTCGCGACCTACAAAAAGATGCCAATCGTCGCTGAGCGCGGCGAAGGTGTCTGGATCTATACAAGCGAAGGCGAGCGCTATCTCGATCTTTATGGCGGCCATGCGGTGGCCGGCACAGGTCATTGTCATCCGCACGTGGTCAACGCAATCAAGCGCCAAGCCGATGAACTGCTGTTCTATTCAAACCTTGTCTATTCAGAGGCGCGTGCCCGTGCGGCTGAGAAGCTTGTGTCCGTCGCGCCTGCATCACTGACGAAAGTTTTCTTCTGCAACTCTGGAACTGAAGCGAACGAGAATGCGATGCGGATGGCGCGCATGGCGACTGGTCGCGAGAACGTCATCACGTTCAGCGGCGGTTTTCACGGACGAACGGCGGACGCGATCAGCGCGACCTTTCTGGGCAAGTACCGCGAGATTGGCAAGCCAAACGTGCCCGGCCATTTGCAAGCGGAATTCGGCGACATCGAATCGGTGCGGGCGCTGGCAGATGATTCAGTCGCCGCGATCATGCTTGAGCCGATTCAGTCCATGGCCGGGGTTCGCATGGCGGGTCCGGAGTTTTACCAGGCGTTGCGCGAGCTGTGCGACGAGCGCGAAATCGTTTTGATTTACGACGAAGTGCAGACGGGCGTCGGCCGCACCGGCGAATGGTTTTTCGCTGGCAGCGAAGCAGGGGAAGGCGTCGTGCCGGACATCGTCACGCTGGCGAAGTCCCTCGGAAGTGGAATCCCGGTGGGCGCTTGTCTCGTGACTGAAAAGGTTGCGTCGCACATTAAAGAAAACGATCTCGGAACGACGTTTGGCGGCGGGATGATCGCGATGGCGGCGGTGACGGCGACGCTTGAAGCGATCGAAAACGATCGCATGCTGGCTAATGTTCGCTCAGTCGAATCGTATTTGCGCGAGCGACTCGCCGAGATTGAACAGCTCGTGCAAGTTCGCGGTCGCGGATTTTTGCTCGGGCTTGAATTCGCTGGTTCGGCAAAGCCGATTCATGAAGCGCTGCTCGCAAAGAAAATCATCACTGGAACTTCGAGCGATCCAAAGGTACTGCGGCTGCTGCCACCGCTTTGCCTGACTCGCAACCACGTAGATGAGTTCGTGGCAGCGCTGAGCGAGATCTGCCAAGGCTAGCATGCAATACGGCTGGTATGACTTTGCCGGAAACATCGGCGTCGCGCTGATGGTGCTCGGCTATCTTCTGCTGCAGGCCGAGCGTATCCGCAGCAGCGACCTGAGCTACTCGCTGATGAACGGTGGCGGAGCGTTGTTGGTTGTCATCTCGTTGATTTATCGCTTCAACCTCTCGGCGTTTCTCGTCGAATCGTTTTGGCTACTGATTAGCATCTACGGCTTGATCAAATTTACGCGTAAGCCGCGGGTCCGGCAGGGCCGCTGAAATTTATGCACCGCGATTTTCTCAAGACCAGTGATTGGTCGGCTGGCGAGCTTGGGGCGCTAATCGACTCAGCGATTAGGTTCAAGTCCGGACAAGAGCAATCGAAGCCGCTCAAAGGCAAATCGGTCGCGCTGGTTTTTTTCAATCCAAGCCTGCGCACGCGCGCGTCGATGCAGGTGGGAATTTACGAACTCGGCGGGAACGCCGTCGTGCTTGAGCCGGGCGGCACGAGCTGGACGCTGGAGCATCGCGAAGGCGTCGTGATGGATTCAGACAAGACTGAACACGTCGCTGAATTTGTGCGCGTGCTTGGGCGGTACTGCGTTGCGATCGGGGTCCGCACATTTGCTGCACTCAAAGACTGGAAAGAGGAACGCACAGATCCGATTCTTAACGCGTTCGCGAAATATTCTGACGTGCCGATCATCAATCTCGAATCGGCAATGCATCATCCTTGTCAGGCGCTGGCGGACATGATGACGATTCGCGAAAAGTTGGGCGAGGGAAGAAAGAAAGTCTTGTTGACGTGGGCGTGGCATCCGAAGCCTCTGCCGATGGCGGTGCCCAACAGTTTTGCTCTGGCGGCAGCGCAGATGGGACATGACCTCGTGATCGCACACCCGAAGGGATACGAACTCGATGATGAGCTGATGGATGAAATCAGGCGGCACGCCGACGGCGGCAGGATCACGATCTCAAACGACCTGGACGACGCTTTCGAAGGCGCCGAAGTCGTCTATGCGAAAAGCTGGGGCAGCAAGCAATTCTATGGCGCGCCTGACAAGGACATCGCTGAGCGTGAACAATATCGCGGCAAGTGGATTGTCGATGAAGCCAAGATGGCGCGGACGAACCACGGTATCTTCATGCATTGTTTGCCGGTGCGGCGCAATGTGATCGTGACGGATGGCGTGATTGATTCGGCGGCCTCGGTGGTGATCGATGAAGCGGAAAATCGTCTCCACGTGCAGAAGGCGATTATGAACGACTTGTTTAATACGGTGATTGAAGCAAAGTTGTGAGGTCAGTACCACCTGCGGTAGCGGGTGGGTTGATCTCGCGAGTTATGTCTTCCAAAGAATCATGACAGACACCAGCGAAGTTAATAGCCAACTCAGACTCGACTTGTTGCGCGAGGCGCTGCCCTACATTCAGCGCTTCAAGGGGAAGACGTTCGTCGTGAAGTTGTCTGGCAAGGTGACGGAAGATCACGATCGCCTGATGTCTCTGGCCGAAGAATTGGCGTTGATGCATCAAGTTGGAATTCGCATCTGCGTCGTGCATGGTGGCGGGAAGCAACTGACGGAACTCGCCCAAAAAATGGGCGTCGAACAAACAATTATCGAAGGCCGTCGCGTGACGGACGACGAAACGCTCGAGATGGCTAAGATGATTTTCGGCGGCAAGATCAACACGGACATTCTCGCGGCGTTGCGCCATCGCGGAATTCACGCGGTCGGCTTGTCAGGCATCGACGGAAATATTGTGCACGCTGAGCGGCGGCCGCCGAAAGAAATCATCGATCGCGCGACCGGCGAAAGCGCGCACGTCGATTTTGGTCACGTCGGCGATATCATCGAGATCGATGCTCGGCTGCTGACGGTCCTGCTCGATCATGATTACCTGCCGGTCGTTTCCTCGCTCGGTGCAGACGCCGAAGGCAAAGTCTTCAATATCAACGCGGACACAATCGCGTCTGAGATCGCGATTCAGTTGAAAGCTGAAAAGCTTGTGCTGCTGTCAGACGTTGATGGAATCTTTTTGAAAACTGGCGCGCCGGAAACGAAACTGTCGCGACTTTCGGCTGACGAGGCTGAAGACTTGATCGAGTCGGGAGCGGCGACGGGCGGAATGATTCCCAAACTTCAGAACATCGTTCAACTGCTGCGGCGGGGGGTGAAGAGCGCACACATCATCAATGGTAATGCACGCAACTCTCTGCTTGCAGAAGTCTTTACGGACGAAGGAACCGGTACGATGATTGTCGCGTGAGTTTTGAGTGGCACAGACTTCAGTCTGTGAGACTGCTTCGCAAGCACCACAGCCTGAAAGTCTGTGCCACGGCGTTCAATCGACACGCTCAAACACGACAATCTTATTCTTGAAGTCGAACGTCATCATGAAATCCTGGAAGAAGCCATTGCCGATGTTCACGTCGAATTTCTTTTTGTCGTGACCGGTGTTCGGCAGCCAGAAATCTGCCTGCACCGATTCCGCGGCAAAGCGTCCCATCCGAACTGACTTCAGAATTCCTTGTTTCTGTTTGTGTTCGCCGTTGTCGCCGGCTGGGCTGGCCGGCTCACCGTCAGCCGTCTCATCATCCAAACCGAGCAGAGCCGCCGCCTCAGGCGTCAAAGTAAACGTGCCGCTCGATCCGGTGTCGAGGGTCGCACGCATCTTTTCGTTGTTGATGAAAATGGAATCGACGATGACTTCGCCGTCTTCGCGACGAAAAGTCATCGCAATCGTGTTGACGGTGTTGGGCGCCAATTGGATGCGCGGGTAGGGCGACTCAGCGAAAAAGCGCAGCTTGGAATGCTCATAATCGATTTGCACGATGCGATCTTTGAGAAAGCTGAAACCCAGCACCCCGTGTATCGGGCGCTCAATTCGTTGCGAAATCTTCGACAGGTCGATCGCCGTGGCGGCGACTTGCTTCACGCTGATGCCCCCGATCTCTAAGCTCGGCAGCGTCGCCGGATAGACCGTGTTTACTTCAGTGCCTCCGCCCGATGCCTGAACGGCGTTTGAGCCAGTCGTCAGTCCCAGTTCGCGCGCGGTCGCGGCATCAATTGCGGACGGGTCCGTGTTGGTGTCCAGGAGCATGTTGTACGGTCCTTTGCCTCCAATTTTCACCTGAACAACGATTTGGTTGTGTACGAATTCGAAAGGGATTTCGACGGGCGCTTTAACGGACTGGCCGTGAGCAACGGCGGCCAAAGCGAGAAGAAGAACGCCGACTCGGAGGGCTATGGCGCTCCGATCTGACAACTGGATGGCTGCTGCTGCCGCAGCCGACCGGGAAGTTCTCACTGCTTCACTCCATTTCCGACTTGAGAGCGACGATATCGTACACGCGAACGGATAATCTCGACAGCTTGGCGCGGTGGATCTTCTCAAAGCCCTGCAACTTCTTCGAAAAATTTATCGTGGAAAAAATGGTCGCGCTCTGGTGATGACGTGGCACAGTCATTGCCGCTTTGTCGCGCCGGAGGCCATGATGAAAAAGTTATTCGCACTTATCCTGACCGCGGCAGTCCTCGGGGCGATGGCCATTCCCAGTTACGCCCAACGTCGATCATGCCGCACTTATTATCCAAGCACGTACAGTTCAAGCGGTTACAGCAATCGGAACTACGCGAGCCGCACCTATTACGACAACCGGAGCTACTACGATTACGGTTATCGCAATCGCAATTTTTGGGATCGGCATCGCGACAAGCTTACAGTAGCAATCGGAACGGGCGCGGGCGCCGCCATCGGCGCGATGACTGGCGGTAGAAAAGGCGCAGCGATTGGCGCGCTGTTAGGCGCAGGCGGTTCGGCGCTGTACACCTACAAGATTCGCAATCGCCGCTATCGATACTAAAACAATTTTTTGAGTTCGGTCATCGCGAGGTGGCCGTGGGTTGAGGCCGGGATGTGAAGGGGAGAGCGCATTCCGGCCTCGATTTCTTTTTTGGGTATTAATCATTCCGACGCATCTTTGTTGACATAGCCGATTTCTCCAGAAGGGAATCGAAGAGGGCCCGCGCCGTAAATCCATTTCTCGATCTTTGAGGGTCGGCCGAGATCGCGACCGTTCAAATACTGGCTGACGCGCGCTGAATGTTCTTGCACCTCCGATAGCGGCAGGTCCTCAGCGATGATCATTCGAAAGTAGTCTTCGACCGTCGGCACGTCGCGAATTCCGCCTTGGAAGCCACTGCTGACGTCAATCAGTTCAACGCCCAACGATCTCGCCCAATGGGTAGTACCTGGAAACGCTTCCTCGACAGTTCTTGGAATGGTTACGGCTTCGGGTAGTCCACAGAAGACATAATCATTTTTGATTGACCACGCCCGCAGAAGAAAGTCTTTAGCCGCTATTAGGTGAGCGGACGAGTGGAATTCTGCGTAGAACGCGCCGCTGAAATGATCGCGAAGGAGATAATGAATAATGTGTTCTTTGCCAGATTGACCGAGGGTTTTTAACGTGAGATCAAACTTCTTGTTCTGATATCTCACTTGTCCGCTCTTGATTAAATACAGATGTTTCGACACGCTCACTATCAACTGGTGAACTTGATTGGAATAGTCGCTCCGGTAGGTGTGGTGCATCAACCCGTCCAAAGCTGCTTACGGATAAATGAGACTGCGCAGCTTTTCAGCCCAGTCTTCATCGAGGCTTTGCAGGATTACGTATTGCTCGATTGCCGCATCGCGATCACCGCGCGCCAGCAGAGTCTTTCCTAAATTGAAATAGGCTTTGCCAAAGTCAGGCTTCAGGCGAATCGCCTGACGAAAAGTTTCCGTCGCCTCATCGCCTCTGCCTGCTGCCGCGTAGGCTTCGCCCAAACTGTTCTGAGCATTCGCGTCTCCTGGTTTCAACATCCCCAGTTGCTTGAACGCTTCGATTGCCTCTGCGTAACGTTTCATTTGCAGATATCGCTGTCCGAGCCGGTCGTACGCCGTCGCGTAATCCGGTCGCAGCCGAATCGCGTTCTTGTACGCTGCGACTTCGTCGTCGAACTGCCCGGAATCTCGATAGGTCAACCCGAGCGCGTAGTAAGCATCCGCCGCGTTGTAAGGATCGAGCTTAATTGCTTGCCGGTAAGCCGTCTCTGCTTCGCGATATTGCTTCAAATAATAGTTTGCGAGGCCGATGTTGAAATACGATTCAGCGGAAGGGCGAAAGTTGACTGCCTTCTTCGAAGCTTCGATCGCATCGTTGTGGTGGCCGAGTTTCTCGTGACAGAAACCGGCTTGCGCCCACGCTTCGGCATACGCGCCGTCAGCGTCGGTGGCTTTCTGAAAGTAGGGCAGCGCGCCCTGGCAATCGTCTTTCGAAAGGAAGCTGAGGCCGTTGCGGAAATACTCGACGGCGCGCGCGCGTTTGTTTCGGCTGGTGGTGGCGACCAATTCGCCGAGCGACATCGACTGGCTAGTTTGTGTCTGCACGGAACGATCGAGTTGCGCGATTCGCTCAGATGGAATTGCGAAGTTCACACTCTGGCCACCGGTGATTTGCAGAGTTGCCACACCGATCACCTGGCCTTGCATGTTGACGACCGGGCTGCCGCTCGAGCCGGGCGAAATCGGCGCGGTGATTTGAATGATGCGTCCGAAACCGGGAATGTCGCGCACGGCCGAAACAATCCCGTTGGTAACGCTGCCCTCGAGCCCAAACGGATTTCCGATGACCACGATGCTTTCGCCTTCCTGCGGCGAAGTGCGATCGAGCGACAGGGGCCGCACGAGCTGTCGCGGCGCTTCAACTCTCAGCAACGCGACGTCGCCTTCGGCATCGACCGCGAGCACATTTCTGACCGGAAAACTGTTTCCGCTATTCAGATGAACTTCCGCGCGATAAGCGCCGTCGATCACGTGGCGGTTGGTGACGACGCGATCGAAATCCACGAAGAAGCCGCTACCGCGCGAAAGTTTTTCCCCGCGCGCATCGAACGTTTCGATGGCGACGGCCGAGGGCTTGATGCGCCGAACGAGATCGGGCAGGTCTTCCTGGGCACGAGCGGTTGAAGGAAGCGAGAAGAGGATGGCAACCAGACAGCCAAACCACACTCCTCTTTGATTGCCGCGAACCGCACTCATTGCTCGCTATTATACCTCTCCTACGTTTAGAGGCGG